>Ga0247822_10000247_pt1 | contig 27355 bp, 22 predicted proteins | sample 13C_Cellulose_Da_FD_192423 | JGI IMG/M metagenome (GOLD analysis project Ga0247822, IMG submission 192423) | Soil microbial communities from agricultural site in Penn Yan, New York, United States - 13C_Cellulose_Day30 | ecosystem: Environmental > Terrestrial > Soil > Agricultural land | place...
GCGCCGGCCAGGCCGCCAGGGCCGGCAACGGCCACGGTCATGCCAACGGCAACGGCAACGGGCACGGCCACGCGCCGGCGCGCCACCCCGAGCCGTCGGCGGCGCCCCAGGTCCAGCTCGCCGCCGGGCTGCCGGTCACCACGGCGATCGACGTCATCGACGCCACCGGCGCGCGGGCCCGCGTGCTGGCCACGCCGGCGACCCGCCGCATCGCCCGCCAGATGGGCGTCGAGCTCGGCCGCGTCCCGGCCACCGGCAAGCGCGGCCGGGTCACCACCGACGACGTCAAGCGGTTCGCCGAGGGCGGGCTCGCGGCGCGCGGCGCGGCCCCGGCCGCGACCCCGGCGGCGCGCGGGTTCACGCCGGTGGCGATCGCGCCCGGCGGCGACGAGGAGCGCGTCCCGCTGCGCGGCATGCGCAAGCGCATCGCCGAGTCGATGACCCGGTCGGTGCAGACCGCCGCGCACTTCACCTACGTCGAAGAGATCGACATGACCGAGCTGGTCACCGTGCGCGAGCGCGCCAAGGCGCGCGCGGCCGAGCGCGGGGTCAAGCTCAACTACCTGCCGTTCATCGTCAAGGCGGTGGTGTCGGGCCTGAAGAAGTGGCCGATGCTCAACGCCTCGCTCGACGAGACGACCCAGGAGATCGTCCGCAAGAAGTACTACCACATCGGGATCGCCGCCCAGGGCCCGCAGGGCCTGGTGGTGACGGTCGTCCGGGATGCGGACAAGCGGTCGATCTTCGACCTGTCGCGCGAGATCGACCGGCTCGGCGAGGCGGTGCGCAACGGCACCGCGACCCGCGACGACCTGGTCGGCTCGACCTTCACGATCTCGTCGCTGGGCAAGCTCGGCGGCGTGCTGGCCACCCCGATCATCAACTTCCCCGAGGTCGCGATCGTCGGGGTCCACAAGATCGAGGAGAAGCCGGCGGTGCGCGGCGGCCAGATCGTGATCCGCCACCTCATGAACCTGTCGATCTCGGTCGATCACCGCCTGGCCGACGGCTGGGACGGCGCGATGTTCCTCCAGGACGTCAAGACGCTCCTCGAGGACCCGACCACGATGTTCATGGAGATGGTCTAACCCCGTGGCGGTCGCCATCCAGGCCCAGCCCGCCGGCGCCGAGGCGTACTTCGACCTCGACGACGAGGCGCGCGCCCGCGGGCTGTTCCGGCTGGTCGAGGAGGACGGCAGCGCCGCCGCCGGCGACGTCGCCTGGGTCGACCGCGACCTGGCCCGCCGCCTGTTCGACGGCATGTTGACCATCCGGGTCACCGATGCCCGCATGATGGCGCTGCAGCGCCAGGGCCGGATCGGCTTCTACGGCGAGGCGATGGGCCAGGAGGCCGCGGTGGTCGGCTCGGCCGCCGCGTCGGCCCCGGCGGACTGGATCATCCCGGCCCTGCGCGAGGCCGGGGTCGGGCTGTTCCGCGGCATGACCCTCGACGCCTACATCGCGCAGATCTTCGGCAACGGCGCCGACCCGACCAAGGGCCGGCAGATGCCGTGCCACCCGTGCGACCGCGCGACCAACTACGTCGTGATGTCGTCGTGCGTGTCGACCCAGATCCCGCACGCGGTCGGCGTCGCCATGGCGATGAAGATCGCCGGCGATCGCGGCAAGTGCGCGTTCGGCTACATGGGCGACGGCGGCACCAGCGAGGGCGACTTCCACGTCGCCCTCAACTTCGCCGGCGTCATGGCCGCGCCGGTGGTGCTGATCTGCCAGAACAACCAGTGGGCGATCTCGACCCCGGGCCGGTCCCAGACCGCGGCCGAGACGATCGCCCTCAAGGCGGTCGGCTACGGCGTGCCGGCGCTGCGCGTCGACGGCAACGACGTGCTCGCGGTCTACGAGGCCTGCCGCCGGGCCGCCGAGCGCGCCCGCGCCGGCGGCGGCCCGACCTTCATCGAGCTGCTCACGTACCGGGTCAGCGCCCACTCGTCGTCGGACGACCCGTCGCGCTACCGCGACGAGCAGGTCACCGAGATCTGGCGCACTCGCCGCGACCCCCTGCGCCGGATGAAGACCTTCCTCGAGGCCCGCGGCTGGCTGGCCCCCGGCGAGCCCGAGGCCCGCGCCGCCGAGCTCGAGGCCCGCGTCCGCGAGGTCATCGCCGCCCAGGAAGCCGTCCCGCCGCCGCCGTTCGAGACGATCGTCGACGACGTCTTCGAGGAGCCGACCTGGCTCCTCCGCGAGCAGCTCGCCGCCGCCCGCCGCGAGCCCGACTGAGCTACTCGCAGATCGGCATGAGCCACAGCTGGTCGCGGGTGCCCGCCTCGAGCCAGATCAGGTAGCCCTTGTCGCCGTGGCTGATCAGGTCGTACGCGACCAGGTCGGGCGCGGTGTGCACGACCTGGGGCGCGCGCAGCTCGGCGCCGTCGGCGTCGACGATGGCGTAGCCGAGCCGGGTGCCGGCGACGCGGTACGAGTACCAGAAGTAGTAGTCGTTGCCCTTGACCGCCAGGCGGGGGTCGCTCGCCGAGGTCGCCGCGTCGCCCTGGTAGACCGCGCGCGGCGACGACGGCAGCGCGCCGACCGGGCCGCCGGCGATCCACACCGCGTCGTTGGTGCCGTTCCACGCGGCCAGGGCCTTGGCGCCCTCGGCGGCGCCGCTGACGCTGGCGTGGTTGCAGGTCATGACGATCTCCTGCGACGCGGCGGTGGCCACGATCGACGTATCGACCGGCACCACGTCGCAGTTCTCGGCGCCCGCCGGCTGCCGGCTGAGCATCACGTAGCCGCCGGCGACGGCCGCGGCGCCCGAGCCGGCGGTGGCGCGCGCGAACACCTGATCCGGCCCGGTGATCGGGTGGGCATCGAGATCGCGGGTGAACGCGGCGGTCGAGGTGGCGGCGCCGCCGAGCACGACGATGCCCTCGGCCGACGGCTTCACCGCCATGAAGTCGTGGCCGACGCCGCGGACGTCGTCGATGGTCTTCATCGACCCGCGCTCGTAGCCGAGGTGATCGAGCGGGGCGAGCTGGATCGAGCTGCCGTCGTCGGCCGCGACCAGGACCCGGTCGCCGACCGCGGCGGTCGAGATCGCCGTCGCCTCGAGCTCGTACAGCGTGCTGTGGCTCTGGAGGACCGCGATCCGGCCGGCGCCGTCGATGGCGACGCCGGCGGTCTCGACCCGGCCATGGCCGGCGCTCCACGCCACCACGAAGCCGGTCGAGGTCTCGGTCGCGTCGAGCACGTAGGTCGCCGGCGCCGGGCTGGCCGAGTCCTCGAGGTCGACCAGCATCACCGGCGCGCCGCACGCCGACGGCGGGCCGTCGAGCTCGTCGTCGGGCGCGTCGAGCGGCGAATCGGTGACCGGGTCGTAGCCGATGCGCCCGCAGCCGACCAGGCCGGTCACGAGCGCGAGGCCGGCGACGATCCGCATCGGCTGCGAGGATATCGCAAGCCACCCGGATGAGTGGCGTCAAAGCTCGGCAACCCCGGCGCCCGCCGGCCGCGGACGCGCTCAGTCGGTGGTGAACAAGAAGGCCGCAAGGCCGGTCATGCGGTCGTCGGGCTGCCAGCGGACCAGGAGGCCGGTCTCCACCGGACGCGCGGTGAAGCCGGGGCCGGGGTCCGCCGGGGTGAAGACGAGCTCGCCAATGCTCTCGTCCCACGCCACGCTGCCGGCGCTCTCGTAGCTGATCGGCACCGGGATCCACGACGACTGGCCCTGGGTCGAGATCGTGCCGTGGAGCATCACCTCGTAGGTCTGGGTGTGCTCGTCGATGCTGAGCCAGCCGTCGTAGAGGCGCACGGTCCGGACCACGGTGCTGCCGTCGGGGAGGGTGTCGGTGAAGCTGACGAGGTGCGCCGGCAGCGCGCCGCCGCCGACCGCGGTCAGGGTGTAGTCGGTGATGTGGGTCGACCACAGCCGCACCGTGGCGCTGCGCCCCTCGCTGGTCGCGGTGATGTCGGCGCTGCCGACGGCGAGGGCGGTCACCAGGCCGGTGGCGCTGACGCTCAGGTAGGCGGGGTTGCTGCTGGTCCAGGTCACCGGCCGGTCGAGCGGGCGGCCGTCGACATCGCGGGGCTGGGCGACGATCTGCATGGGCGCGCCCACCCGCACGATGATCTCCGGGTAGTCGAGGGTGACGTGGTCGACCGGGACCGGCGGGTCGACGATATCCGGAACCCGGACGAGCAGCTCGTCACGCTGGCCCTCGCAGACGACCGCGATCCAGGCGTCACCGCTGGCCACGGCGGTGATCACGCCGGTGGCCGACACGGTGGCGACGTCGGCGTCCGAGGTCTCCCAGGTCAGGGTGCGGCCCAGCAACACCTCGCCGTCGGCCGCGTGGGCGGTGGCGACGAGCTGCAGCGACTCGCCGGCGGCGAGGGCGACCTCGCCGCCGGGCTCGACATCGATCCAGGCCACCGCCGGCAGCGCGTCGTCGCTCACGGTGAGGAAGACGCCGCCGGTGACCAGGCCCGTGGTGGCGGAGATGGTGACCTCTCCGGACGTGACCGCGGTCACCAGGCCGTCGCTGCTGACGGCGGCGACGCTGGGGTCGTCGCTCTGCCAGGTGAAGGCCCGGCCGGTCACGACCTGACCGTCCGGATCGAGGGCCCGGGCGGTCAGCTGGATGCTCTCGCCGGGGGCGAGGTCGAGGCGCGGACCGTCGACCTCGACCTCGGCGACCGTTGCCGGCGGCGGATCGGTGTCGGGCTCGGTGGGAGAGTCGCCACAGGCGGTGAGGAAGCCGGCGGCGGTGACGAGGGCGAGGAGGTATCTGGACATGGTGGGCTCTCTGAACAGGGGTTGGATGGGAAGAGAGATGAGGGCGCCGGGTTACGGCGGCGCTTAGCCCACGCGACCCCCGGTCGATTAATCGGCGTGTAAGCCCCCGCCCCTACTCTGGAATCCATGTCGCGTCCCCCCGTCGATGCCGTGCTGCAAGCCGGCGACACCGAGACCCTCTACCGTCGCGCCGGCGACGGCCCGGCGGTCCTGCTCCTCTGCACCGGCGTGCTCGCCGATCCGCTGGGCGGGTGGCTGTTCGAGCGGCTGGCGCCGCACGTGCGCGTGATCGCTCCGACCTTGTCGGGCGCGGGCGACCCCGCCGACGTGCTGGTCGAGTGGCTCGACGGAGTGACCGAGGGGCTGGGCCTGATCCGGCCGAGCGTGGTGATCGACGAGGCGCTGGCGCCGGCGTTGCTCGACGGGTCGGCGGCCGCACCGGACGCCTTCGCCGGCGTGGTCGTCGCGGTCGCGGCCGACGGCACGGTCGCTGCGAACGAGGCGCGGTGGGCCGGGCGCGGCGTCCTGGTGGTCGCCGTCGAAGGCCGCGACGCCGACGCGCTCGCGGCGGCGATGATCCCGTTCCTCGTCGGCCAGGGCGAGCCCGCCTGAGCGTGTAAGCTGTCGGATCGCGGATGCTCCCGGTCCAGCTCACGGCATTCATCGGCCGCGCCCACGAGATCGCTCAGATCCGCCGGCTCCTCGACCACTCCCGGCTGATCACGCTCACGGGGGTGGGCGGCAGCGGCAAGACCCGGCTGGCCCTCGAGGTCGCCGGGCGCCAGGACGCCGGCGACGCGGCCCTCGGCTGGGTCGAGCTGGCCGGCATCACCGATCCGGCCCTGACCGCGCAGCACGTGGCCGAACAGCTCGGCGTGCGCGAGCAGCGCACCGCTGCGGCGACCCAGGCGATCATCGATCTGATCCGCGACCTCGCGTTCCTGCTGGTGCTCGACAACTGCGAGCACCTGGTCGACAGCGCCGCGCGCCTGGTCGAGGCCCTGTTGCGCGCCTGCCCGCGGCTGCGCGTGCTGGCCACCAGCCGCGAGCCGCTCGCCATCGCCGGCGAGCGCGCCTGGCTGGTGCCGCCGCTCTCGTTGCCGGCGGGCGAGCCCGCGACGACGACCGCCGAGGCCGCCGCCGCGTGCGACGCCGTCCGCCTGTTCGTCGAGCGCGCCCAGGACGTCCTGCCCGGGTTCACGCTCGACGCCGGCAACGCCGGCGCGGTGGCCGAGATCTGCCGGCGCCTCGACGGGCTGCCGCTGGCCATCGAGCTGGCCGCCGCCCGCGTCCGCGTGCTGTCGCCGGCGCAGATCGTCGAACGCCTCGCCGACCGCTTCCGCCTCCTGGGCAGCGGCAGCCGCACCGCGATCCCGCGCCACCAGACGCTGCGCGCCGCGATCGACTGGAGCTACGCGCTGCTCACCGGCGACGAGCAGCGGCTGCTCGATCGCCTGTCGGTGTTCAGCGGTGGGTTCACGCTGGGGGCGGCGGAGGCGACCTGCGCCCTCGATCCCGACGAGGCCGTGGCCCTGCTCGACGTGCTGGCCCGCCTGGTCGATCGGTCGCTGGTGACGGTGCGCGAGGCCGGCGGCAGCGCCCGCTACGCGCTGCTCGAGACCGTGCGCCAGTACGCCGCCGAGCGCCTGCGGGCGCGGGGCGAGGAGGAGGCCCTGCGCCGCCGCCACGCCGGCTACTTCTACGAGCTCGTCGCCGCCGCCGAGCCGCACCTGATCACCGCGCAGCGCCGGCCCTGGCTCGACGGCGTCCACGCCGAGATCGACAACATCCGCCAGGCGCTCACCTGGACCCGCACCGCCGATCCGATCGGTCACCTGCGGCTCACCGGCATGCTGTGCTGGTTCTGGTTCTCCACCGGCTTCTGGGCCGAAGGGCGGCGCTGGTCCGAGGAGGCGCTGGCCCTGCCGGTGGCGGCGGCGCCGACGCCGGCGCGGGCGCGGGCGCTGTTCGCCGCGGCGGTGATCGCCTGCCTGCAGGCCCAGGCCCACGACGCCCACCGCTGGCTCGACGAGACCGTGGCCATCGCGCGGGCCCACGGCGACGACCGGCTCGAGGCCTACGCCAACAACTACCTCGGCATGGCGCTGGTGCAGCAGCACCGGGCCGACGGCGAGCCGCCGATCCGGGCGGCGATGGCGTGGTTCCGCGCGCACGACGATCTCTACGGCCTGCGCCTGTCGCTGCTGCTGGTCGGGACCTGGTACATCGCGCAGCGCGACTTCGACCGCGCGCTGCCGGTCCTCGAGGACGCCGTGGCGGTGGCGCGAAGGTTCGGCCTGCCGCGCGAGCTCGGCATCTCGCTGCAGGTGCTCGGCTACGCCCTGCTCGTCAAGGGCGACGTCGACGCGGCCAGCCCGCTCTTGCTCGAGTGCATGACGGCGCTGCGGCAGGATCCTCAGTACCTGTTCCTCGCCCGCGGCCTGGAGCTGCTCGGCCTGGTCGCCGGCCAGCGCGGCCGCATCGAAGACGCCGCCCGCCTCCTCGGCGCCGGCGAGGCGTTGCGCGAGACCATCGGCGCGGCGATGTTCGAGACCGATCGCCAGGCGCTGGCGCCGCGCATCGCCGAGCTGCGCGGCGCGATCGGCGCCGAGGCGTTCGCCGCCGCGTGGGCGGAGGGACGCAGCCTCCCCTTCGACGCCGCCCTCGCCCTGGCCGCCGCGGTCCCGCGGCCGCCGGCCCGCCCGCTGCCGCCACCGCCGCCGGCACCGACCGCGCCCGATCGCCCGGTGCTCGTGGTGCACGCGCTGGGGCCGCTCCGGATCCACTGCGAGGACGCCCCCACCGAGGACGCCTGGAGCTCGGCCAAGGCGCGCGAGCTGCTCGTGTACCTGCTGTGCCATCCGCGCGGCCGCACCCGCGCCGAGATCGGCCTCGACTTCTGGCCCGACGCCTCGGCCGCGCAGGTCAAGAACAGCTTCCACGTGCTGCTCCACCGCCTGCGCAAGGGCCTGGGCCGGCCGGAGCTCGTCGTGCTCGACGACGATCGCTACCGCATCGATCCCGCGGCCGGCGTGTGGTTCGACGCCCTCGCGTTCGAGCCGGCGCTGCGGGCCGCCCACGCCGACGCCGAGCGGCTGGCCCGGGCCATCGAGCTCTACCGCGGCGACCTGCTCGCCGACGAGCCCGCCGGCGACTGGCACCTCGAGCTCCAGGCCCACCTGCGCCAGCGCCACCGCGACGCCCTGGCCACCCTCGCGGGGTTGCGCCTCGACGGCGGCGACCCCGCGGCCGCCGTCGACGTGCTCGAGCGCCTGATCCTCCTCGAGCCGCTGCGCGAGGACGCCCACCGTCGCCTGATGATCGCCTACGCGCGCCTCGGCCAGCGCGACCGCGCCCTCGATCAGTACGGCCAGCTGCTCGCCGTCCTCGACGACGAGCTCGACGCCGCTCCCGAGCGCGCCACCGTCGAGCTCGCCGCCCGCATCCGCCGCGCCGAGCCGGTGTGACGGCCCCGCCTGTCCGCCTCGGCGGCGAGGAAATCGCAAGCCACCGCCCGGATGGGTGGCTTGACTACCCCGTCGGGACGCGATAGCCCCGACCCATGTCCGCAGAGCGCTTCGACGCCATCGTCATCGGTGCCGGCCCGGGTGGTTACCCGGCCGCCATCCGCCTCGGTCAGCTCAAGGTCAAGACCGCGATCATCGAGCGGGAGTACATCGGCGGCGTCTGCCTCAACGTCGGCTGTATCCCGTCCAAGGCGGTGATCCACGCGGCCAAGACGTTCGAGAAGATCGGCCACGCCGACGCGCTGGGCATCTCGGTCGGCAAGCCGACGATCGACATGGGCAAGCTGCAGTCCTGGAAGGGCGGCGTCGTCCAGAAGCTCACCGGCGGCGTTCGCACCCTGCTCAAGGGCAACGGCGTCGAGGTCATCGACGGCACCGCGCGGCTCGGCAAGCCCGGCCCCGACGGCCACGTGGTCACCGTCACGACCAGCAAGGGCCCGCGCACGCTGATCGCCAAGAACGTCGTGCTCGCGACCGGGTCGCGGCCGTTCGAGATCCCCGGCTTCAAGACCGACCAGCGCCGCATCATCGACTCGACCGGCGCGCTGGCGCTCGACAAGGTCCCCGGCCGCATGGTCGTGATCGGCGGCGGCTACATCGGCCTCGAGCTCGGCATGGTCTACGCCAAGTTCGGCACCAAGGTGACCGTGGTCGAGGCGCTGCCGTCGATCCTCGCCTCGATGGACAAGGACTGCGTGCAGGTGGTGGCGCGCAAGCTCAAGAAGATGGGCGTCGAGGTCATGACCGAGGCCAAGGCCAAGAGCTGGGAGGACAAGGGCGACCGCGCCGTCCTCACCGTCGAGCTCAACGGCGGCCAGACCGCGACCATCGACACCGACGTGATCCTGGTGTCGGTCGGCCGCCGCCCCAACAGCGAGGACCTCGGCCTGGCCGACGCCGGCGTCGCCATCGACAAGCGCGGCTACGTCCTCGCCGACGATCACCTGCGCACCAACGTGCCCGGCATCTACGCGATCGGCGACCTGATCGGCGGCATGATGCTCGCCCACAAGGCGACCAAGGAGGGCGAGGTCGTCGCCGAGATCATCGCCGGCCACAAGGCGGCGATGGACGTGCGCACGATCCCGGCGGTGGTCTTCACCGATCCCGAGATCGCCTCGGCCGGCCTCACCGAGGACGAGGCCAAGGCGAAGGGCCACAAGGTCAAGATCGGCAAGTTCCCGTTCGCCGCCCTCGGCCGCGCCCTGTCGGTCAACGACACCGACGGCTTCGCCAAGGTCATCTGCGACGCGACCACCGAGGAGGTCCTCGGCGTCCACATCGTCGGCAACGGCGCCAGCGACCTGATCAGCGAGGCCGCCCTCGCCATCGAGATGGGCGCGGTGGTCCAGGATCTCAACCTGACGATCCACCCGCACCCCACCCTCTCCGAGGCCGTCCGAGAGGCCGCCGCCGCCGCCATCGGCGAGGCCGTCCACATCATCAACCGCTGACGAGAACGACCTCGCGCCCCACCAGTGGCCCCGCACACCCAGAGTCACTGTTGATCGCTCGCCTGCGGCTCGCGGGGGCGCGAGGCCGCCGCCGCCGCCATCGGCGAGGCCGTCCACATCATCAACCGCTGATGCGGGCCGACCTGGCCGCCCTCGGCCGCTCGGTCACGAGCGCTCGATGATCGCCATGATGTTGCCGTCGGGATCCTTGAACCAGGCCGCCTTCGGGCCGGGGCCGTTGTAGACGCCGTCGACGGTCTTCAGGTCCGGGGTGTCGTAGTCCTCGAACACGACGCCGCGGGCCTTGAGCTCGGCGACCTCGCGCGGGACGTCGTCGACCTCCCAGAAGGCCTGGCTGGCCCTGGAGGTGCCCGCGTTGGGCGTCGGGTACAGGAAGGCCGCGGTGTGCTCGCCGAACTCGTAAGTCACGCCGTCCTCGAGCGTGCGACCTGGCGTGAGCCCGAGCTTCTCCTCGTAGAACTTCCGGGCCCGGCCGACGTCCTTGACCGGGATGTACGCGTACATGGGGGACTGCTGGAGCATGGTGATGTCCTCGGCAGGTGGTCGCCCACAGCCGAAGCACAGGCCGCGCCAGCGCGCTGGATCAGGACGGCTCGGCGTCGAACGAGGCGCCGAGGGCGTCGGCGACGGTCGGATGGGCGAACGCGAAGCCCAGCCGCTCGAGCGCCGCCGGCACCGCGCGCCGCCCCTCGAGGAGGGACTCGGCCAGCTCGCCGGTGGCGAGGCGGACCGCGAAGGCCGGTACGGGCATCCACGCCGGGCGGTGCAGGGCCTTGCCGAGCGCGCGCGCGAACTCCTGGTTGCGGACCGACTCGGGGCCGACCAGGTTGACCGGGCCGCGCCAGCGCTCGTCGGAGATCGCGGCGACGTAGGCCGCGACCACGTCGTCGCGGTGGATCCAGGAGAACCACTGCTGGCCCGAGCCGATCCGCCCGCCGGCGAACAGCTTGAACGGGGTCACCATCTTGGCCAGCGCGCCACCGGCCGACGGCGGCGCCAGCACCACCGCGGTGCGCATGCGGACGACGCGGATCCCGAGCGCCTCGGCGTGGACCGCCTCGGCCTCCCACGCCTGACACACCCGGGCCAGGAACTCGTCGCCGCACGGCGCGTCCTCGGCGACCGGATCGTCGTCGTCGAGCTGGCGGTTGGCGAAGCCGTAGTAATCGATGCCCGACGCGGTGACCAGCACGCGCGGCCGCGCCGCCGGCGCCAGCGCCTCGAGGCCCTCGACGATCACCCGGGTCGACTCGACCCGGCTGTCGCGCACCCGCTGCTTCTGGCGGGCGTCGAGCCGGCGGGCGGCGATCGGCTCGCCGGCGAGGTGGACGACCGCGTCGGCGGCCAGGCGCGCCTGCCACCGACCGGGCTCCTCGAGGTTGGCGACTTCGAGCTCGACGTCGGCGAGCCCTGGGCCGAGCGCGCGCCGCGCCCGCGCCTCGTCGCGGACCAGCGCGACCACCGAGTCGCCCCGCGCCCGCAGCGCCCGCACCAGCGGCCTGCCGATCAGCCCCGTCGCCCCGGTCACCACGACCCGCATCATGCTCGCCTCCTGGCTGCCCTCATAGCACCGCCAGCCGGCCGCGGCCCGGCTGGCCGGCGTCGGCGATGAGCGCGGCGACGTAGGCCTTGGCGGCGCGGCACGCCTCCTCGAGGCGCTGACCGGCGGCCAGGTTGCAGGCGATCGCGGTCGCCAGCGCGCACCCGGTGCCGTGGACCGGCCCGTCGGTGGCGAAGCGCGGCCCGGTCAGCACCGCGTGGCCGTCGGGGGTGACCAGCACGTCGATCGCCTCGGTCGCGCTGCCCCAGTGACCGCCCTTGATCAGCACGGCGCCCATGCCGCGCTCGTACAGCGACAGCCCGGCCGCGACCGCGCCGCCGATCGAGTCGACGGCGATGCCGGTCAGCGCGGCCGCCTCGTCGGCGTTGGGGGTCATCAGCGTGACGTGGCCGTCGAGCAGGGCCAGCGCGTGGGCGGGATCGCCCTCGTACAGCGCGACCCGGCCCGAGGTCGGGCGCAGCACCGGGTCCCACACCACCGGCGCCGCGGTCAGCTCGAGCGCCCGCGCGACCTCGTCGGCGATCTGCTCGCTGCCGAGCATGCCGAGCTTGACCGCGGCGACCTCGACGTCGGTCAGCAGCATGCGCAGCTGGTCGCCGACGATGCTGGCCGCGACCGGGTTGGCGGCGCGGACCTCGACGGTGCTCTGCTCGGTCAGCGCGGTCACCACCGCGACCGGCCGGCACTCGTGCTGCTCGCACACCCGCACGTCGGCGATCACCCCGGCCCCGCCCGACGGATCGAGCCCGGCCACGATCAGCACGCCCGGCCGCCCTTCGCTCATGGCCTACTCGAACGCGGCCAGGCCGGTGACGTCCTGGCCGACGACCAGGGTGTGGATGTCGTGGGTGCCCTCGTAGGTGTAGACCGACTCGAGGTTGAGCATGTGGCGCCCGCACTGGTACTCGTCGGTCACGCCGTTGGCGCCGAGGATGTCGCGCGCGTCGCGGGCGATGTCGCGGGCGACGGCGACGTTGTTGCGCTTGGCCAGCGACACCTGGGCCGGCCGCAGCGTGCCGGCCTCCTTGAGGCGGCCGAGCTGCAGGCACAGCAGCTGGGCCTTGGTGATCTCCTGGACCATGTCGACCAGCTTGTTCTGGACCAGCTGGTAGCCGGCGATCGGCCGCGAGAACTGGACGCGGTCGCCGGCGTAGCCGAGCGCCTCGTCGTAGCAGGCCATCGCCGCGCCGATCACGCCGAAGCAGATGCCGAAGCGCGCCTGGGTCAGGCACGACAGCGGGCCCTTCATGCCGGTCACGCCGGGCAGGAGCGCGTCCTCGCCGACCTCGACGTCCTCGAGGATCAGCTCGCTGGTCACCGACGCGCGCAGGCTCCACTTGCCGTGGATGTCGCGGGCGGTGAAGCCGCGGCTGGTGGTCGGGACCAGGAAGCCGCGCACCACGCCGTCGAGCTTGGCCCACACCAGCGCGACGTGGGCGACCGAGCCGTTGGTGATCCACCGCTTGGTGCCGTTGAGCACGTAGCCGCCCGACACCCGCCGCGCGGTGGTCAGCATGCCGCTGGGGTTGGAGCCGAAGTCGGGCTCGGTCAGGCCGAAGCAGCCGATCTTCTCGCCCTTGGCCATCGCCGGCAGCCAGCGCTGCTTCTGCTCCTCGGAGCCGAACGCCCAGATCGGGTACATGACCAGGCTCGACTGCACCGAGCAGAACGAGCGGATGCCCGAGTCGCCGCGCTCGAGCTCCTGGCAGATGAGGCCGTAGCCGATCGCGCTGGTGCCCGGGCAGCCGTAGCCGGTGAGCGACGCGCCCAGGAGGCCCATCTCGCCGAACACCGGGACCAGCTCGTGCGGGAACGTGCCGGCGGTGAAGTGCTTGCCGATGCCGGGCAACACCCGCGCCGACACGAAGTCGCGCACGGTGTCGCGGATCAGCCGCTCCTCGTCGGTGTAGAGCCCGTCGATGCCGAAGTAGTCGAGGCCGCGGTACGCACCGGTCGCCATGGGGTCTCCGAGAACGCGCCGGCTGGAGCGGCGCGATGCCCGCGGTATACTTCGCGCTGGATGCTGCGAGCAACCGTCGTCGGAGCCGTGCTCGTGGCCCTGGCCGCTCCTGCCGCGGCGCAGCGTGCGAAGCCGGCCGACAAGCTGGGCAAGGCGTTCGCCGCGTACCAGGCCGGCGATCTCGACGGCGCGCGCGCCCACCTGCGCGGCCTCGCGCCGGCCCAGCTGGCCAACCCCGACTACCTGCTCTGGGTGCGCGGCCAGGTCGCGCTGCTCGACGGGCGCCCGGCCGAGGCCGCCGCCGACTTCCGCGCCCTGACCAAGCTGACCACGTCGCGGTTCGCCGCCCAGGCGGCGTGGCGGCTGGCCGACTGCCTGTGGGCCCAGGGCGACCGCGCCGGCGCCGCCAAGGCCTACGCCAAGCTGTCCCGCCAGGCCGGCGCCGCCCGCCACGCCGACCTCGGCGTCGCCCAGTACCGGGTCGCGCGCGCCGCGGCGGCGCCGGCGGCAGAGCAGAAGGCGCTGCGCGGCTTCCTGCTCGACTTCCCCGGCCACCCGCTCGCCGGCGAGGCCGAGCGCCGGCTGGTCGAGCTGGGCGGCGCGGCCGCCGCAGCGTGGACGGGCACCGAGCGCATCGAGCGCGCCCAGCGCCTGGTCGTCGCCCATCTGTGGGACGACGCGGTCGCCGAGCTGATGCTGGTCCCCGACAGCGCCGGCGACGCGATCCGGCTGCGCCGCGACTACTGGCTCGGCACCACGCTGTTCAAGATGCGCCGGCGCTACGCCGACGCCGGCAAGCTGCTGCTGGCGGTCGCGCCCAAGCTGGGCTCGGCCGAGGCGATGTTCCACGGCGCGCGCGCCCTGTCGCGGGCCGACCAGGACGACGACGCGATCCGCTGGTACCGCAAGGTGGTCGCGACCTACCCGCGCACCGACTGGGCGGCCGAGGCGCAGTACCTGACCGGCTGGCTCGAGTTCAACCGCGGGCGCTATCGCGAGGCGGTGGCGCCGCTCGAGGAGATGCTGCGGCGCTACCCGAAGTCGAAGTGGATGGACGACGCGCTGTGGTTCCTCGGCATGTCGCACTTCCTCCTCGGCGAGTACGACCGCGCGCTGCCGCACCTCGACAAGCTGGCCAAGCGCGGCGCCGCGCTCGAGGGCGGCAAGGGCCTGTACTGGTGGGCGCGCACGGCCGATCGGCTCGGCCGCCGCGACGAGGCGATCGCCGCCTACAAGCAGGTCGTCGCCCGCTGGCCGTTCGCCTGGTACGCGCTGCTGGCGACCGCGCGGCTGGCCGAGGCCGGCGTCACGATCGGCCCGTTCGGCGACTCCGCGCCGGCGGCGCGCGGCCCCGAGGTCGCGGCCACGCTCGACCGCACCGTCGAGGCCGATCCGGCGATCGCCCGCTTCGACGAGCTCGAGGCCGCCGGGCTCGACGTCGACGCCGGCCGCGACCTGGCCCGCGCCGAGCGGGCGTTCGTCAAGCGCCACGATCGCGCCAAGGCGCTGGCGGTGCTGTTCGATCGCTACGGCCGGGGCAACAACTGGAACCGGCCATGGCAGCTCGCGCTCGCCTACGGCAGCGGCGCGCTCGACACGCCGGCCGAGGGCCGCGCCCGCTTCTGGTGGCAGCACGCCTACCCCGAGGCCTACAAGCCGCTGGTCGAGAAGTACCAGCAGCTCGGCGACAACCCGCCGTACTACCTCTACGCGATCATGCGCAAGGAGAGCGGCTACGACCCGCACGTGCTGTCGTACGCCGACGCCCAGGGCCTGCTGCAGATGATCCCGGCGACGACGATCCGGGTCGCGCGCCAGCTCGACCTGACCTACGCCCCCGGCGACCTCTACGCGCCCGAGCTCAACATCCACACCGCGAGCTGGTACATCGGCAACCTGCTGCGCAAGTTCAAGCACCAGATCCCGCTCGGCGCCGGCTCGTTCAACAGCGGCCCGCGGCCGGTGATGAAGTGGCTCGATCTACACGGCGCCCGACCGATCGACGAGCTGGTCGAGCTGGTCGCCTACATGCAGACCCGCGAGTACATGAAGAAGGTGACCGAGAACTACGCCCGCTACGTCTACCTGTATACCGGCAAGATGTACGAGCAGCCGCTCACCGTCGACCCGGCGTACCTCAAGAACGAGCTCACCTACTAGCCCGGATCATTCACGACGCTGGCGGCTGCTGGCCGCATCTCGTCGGAAGCATTGGCCGTACGTCCTCGAAGTGTTCCTCGACGGGTTCCAACCCGCCTGCGGTACTTCTCCGGGCGTGCGGCCAAGCCTTCTCGACGATCTGCGGTCCTCGCTCGCCATCGTCATGAATGATCCGGGCTAGAAGGGGGACAGGCTGCTGGGCCCGCCGACCAGCGCTGCGGCGACGAGGCCGCCGTGGAGGGCGACACGCACGTGATCGCGGGAGCCCTGGCGCACGAAGGCCAGGACACGGGGGCAGGCTCGTGGGTTGCGATCTGACCGCCTGTTTCGGTTTCGACGATCTGGTGAATCTCGGGCATCTCTCAGGGAGCGGATACGACCGATCTCGACGGGTTCCACACGTCGGACCACGTGGCACCGGGGGTGCAGTCCCGGGCTCGGTGACCCAGAGGCTCGTCGCCGTCATCGTCCTGGGCGCGCTCGTCGCCTCGACCTCGGCGTGCGCGCCGCGCACCCGCGCCGGCAAGACCGCGATGGTCGTGGGCGGTGCCGCGATCGCGCTCAGTGGCGCCGCCATGTTCAACTCGTTCCTCGACGAGAACGGCGACCTCGACGGCCTGGTCCTGTGCGCCATCGGCGGGTGCGCGATCTCAGGCCTCCTGATCGCCGGCGGCAGCGTGCTCGCGATGTCCGGCCTCTCCGGGCCGACCGAGGAGCCGGCGCCGCTCGCCGTCGTCGACGCGCCGGCACCGGTGCGCCCGCTGCCCGAGGTCGCGGTCGACCCCGAGACCTTGCGATTGGCCAAGCAGGTCCGCAACGCCGTCGTCCACGACGACTGCGCGACCGCGCGCCAGCTGCTCATCGTGATCGCCGCGCGCGATCGGCGGTACCACGACGCGCTGGCCGCGAGCGTCGTGATGGATGGATGCCGCGCCGCGCACGACTAGCTAGCGGCAAAAAAACGCGGTGCCACCGAAAAGCTTCGCGATGTCGATGGCTTGCGACCCAGGAGCCTGTCCCCCCTATTTCTTCGGCTGGTCGGGGTCGCCGGTGGCGCCGCGGGGGCCGAAGACGAGCTTGCGCGACAGGGGGCTCGGCTTGCCGTCCTTGGCGTCGAGGGCGACCTTGGCGAGGATGGTGCGGGCCTCGGACACGGTCTTGCGATCGCGGACGATGTCGTGGGCGAGGTTGAGCAGCAGGATGTTGCTCGGCTCGCGATCGCAGGTGGCGGCGAGGGTGCCGTCGGTGCGGCGGGCGACCAGGCTGCCGCTGAACGCGGCGAGGTCGTCGAACTTGTCGGCAGGGACGTCGTAGGAGATGACCTGCTCGAGCACGTCCTGGTGCGGGATGGGGAAGTGGTGCTTGACGCCGTCGCGGTGGACGATGATCGCCTTCCACCGGCCGGCCCGCCGCCACACGACCTGCTCGTCGGAGATCTCGGTCGGCACGCCGTACTTGGCGTGCATGATGGTCACCGCCTGGCGCGACGCCAGCGGCCAGTGATCGATCAGCTCGACGAGGACGGGATCCATGACCACCCGGCCGTTCTCGACCCGCGGCTTCTTGCCCGGCTTGGCCTTCCTGGCGCCGGTCTCGGTCGCGTGGATGCGATCGACCTGCGCCTCGTCGCTCTTGTGCGTGGGCGTGACCTCGGGCGGCGGCACGTCTCCGCGGCGCGCGGGTTGCGCGCTCGCCACGCCGGTCGTCGCCGCGCCGCTCGCCAGCGCGGCGAGCACGCCGAACACCAGTGCGGTCTTCATGTCGGCTCTCCTGTGGGATTCCGACAGCAACGTGCTGCAAGCCACATGCCCCCCGGTCGGCGTACATCGGCGCCGGCCGCCTGCGACGCCGCGGCGGTCGCGCGGGCGAATCCGGTACGGAGGCGATCGCACCCGTGAACCGCCGGCGCGCGGCGTGGCGCCGCGCCTGGAGAACCCGATCGATCCCGGCGGTTGGCTGTGGTACGACCGTCGCCGCTTTCGCCCCCAGCGTCATGCGCAGCGCCACCCTGGTCCTCATCTGCTACGGCGTGACGCTGGTGCTCGGCGTCGTGTGGCCGGTGCTCCCGCTCGGGCCGCTCCGGCCGACCCCACCCGACATCGCGGCGATCACCGCCGGCTATCTCGGCTTGACCGCGCGCCGCGGCCTGGCCGGACCGGTCGGCGCCGCCACCATCGCCGGCTACCTCACCGACCTGCTGTCGGGCTCGCCGCCCGGCACCTGCGCGCTGGTCGCGGGCGTGACCTGCGTGCTCGGCCAGCTCGTCCAGCGCCGCCTGCTGGTGCGCGGCTGGGCGGTGACCGTCGGCTTCGCCGCCGCGCTCGCCGCCACCGCGGGCCTGTTGACCATGATCGTGCGCCTGGTCAGCGGCCAGCCGCTGGCCGGCCCCGGCGCCGAGATCGCCGACGTCGCGCTGGTCGCGCTCGCCACCGCGGTGCTCGGGCCGCTGGTCCTGCGTCTGTACCGCCGGGTCGACGCCGCGTTCGCCCGCACCCAGCGCGAGCGCGACCACGCGCTCGAGGGGCTCGCGCCGTGACCGCCGTGATCACGATGGAGGTGCCGGCGTGCTGATGAGCTCGGGCGGAGCCGGTCCCGCGCTGCCCGAGCTGGCGCGCCGGATGCGGTGGGTGATCCTGGTCCTGCTGGTCGCGTTCGGCGGGTTGGCGATGCGGCTGTGGCAGCTCCAGGTGCTGCGCGGCGATCGCTACCGCGAGCGCACGGTGTCCAACGTGGTCCACGAGCGGTTCCTGCCGTCGATCCGCGGCAAGATCGTCGACCGCAACGGCGTGCCGCTCGCCGACAACCGGCCGGCGTTCAACCTGTACGCCATCCCGAAGACGTTCACCCCGGCGGTGGCCGCCGAGCTGCGCCGCCTGCTCGGCCTGTCCGACGAGGAGGTCGAGCAGGTCGCCGGCCGCATCGCCGCCGGGATGAAGCGGGCCCGCGGCCAGCAGGTGCTGATCCTCGAGGATCAGCCGCGCGAGCGCGCCGCCCGCGTCGAGCAGGAGCGCTTCCGCCTGCCCGACATCGAGGTCCGCCACGAGCCGTTCCGCTACTACCCGCAGGGCGCGCTCGCCGCCCACGTGCTCGGCTACATGAGCCAGATGCGGCCGGACGAGGCCGACGAGCTGATCCGGCTCGGCTACGGCCCCGGCGAGCAGGTCGGCCGCTACGGCCTCGAGGCGAACTTCGAGCGCTACCTGCGCGGCAAGAAGGGCAAGGAGCGGTTCGCCGTCGACGCCCGCGGCCAGCGCCTCGACGAGGCGACCGCGGCCGGGCTGATCCAGGGCGATCGCGTCACCGAGCCGGTCGCCGGCTCGACGCTGGTGCTCACGCTCGACGCCGAGCTGCAGAAGATCGCCGAGCGCGCGGTCGCGCCGGCGCCGGCGGCGGCGGTCGCGGTGGTCGAGATCAACAGCGGCCGGGTGCTGGCGCTGGTGTCGAAGCCGTCGTTCGACCCCAACGTCATGACCGGCCACCTGACCCGGGCCGAGGCCAAGTTCCTCAACGACGATCGCCGCAAGCCGTTCATCGACAAGACGCTGTACGCGCAGTACCCGCCGGGCTCGACGTTCAAGTTCGTGGCGACCATCGCCGCGCTCGAGGACGGCCTCGGCCAGGAGGAGGAGCCGATCAGCTGCAACGGCGCCTACGAGCGGTCGGGCACCCGCTTCCGCTGCACCGCCGCCCACGGCAAGCTCGACCTGCTCGGCGCGATCCAGCACTCGTGCAACATCTACTTCTGGACCCTGGCCGAGCGGGTCGGCCTCGATCGCATGGCCACGGTCGCCAAGGAGTACGGGTTCGGCGTGCGCACCGGCCTCGGCCTCAACGGCGACAACCCGGGCCGGATCCCGACCCGGGCCTGGTACGAGAAGAGCTCGAACTTCAAGATCGGCTACACGATCAACAGCGCGACCGGGCAGGGCGACGTCGAGGTCACCGTCATGCAGATGGCGATGGCCTACGCCGCGCTCGGCAACGGCGGCACCCTGTTCGTGCCGCAGATCGTCGACCGGGTGGTGCGCGCCGACGGCCAGCCCGTGATCACCTACCAGCCGCAGGTGACCCGGCAGATCAACACGCCGCCCGAGGTGGTCGACCTGTGGCGGCAGGGCATGTGGAAGGTGGTCAACGAGCCGGGCGGCACCGCGTGGCAGTCCGCGACCAGCTCGCTGGTGACCATCGCCGGCAAGACCGGCACCGCCCAGGTCCGCGCCAAGAAGAAGGACCGCGAGTCGCCGCCGATCGGCAGCTGGCACCCGAGCTACAACCACGCCTGGTTCGCCGGGTGGGCGCCGGCCGAGCACCCCGAGGTCGCGATCGTCGTGCTGATCGAGCACGGCGGCTCGGGCGGCAAGGTCGCCGGCCCGGTCGCCAAGGAGATCCTCGAGGGCTGGTGGACCAAGGTCCGCAAGCGCCCGGCCAGCGCCACCCCGATCGTCGACCGCCTGCTCGAGCTGCGCCACCCGCCGGGCGCGGCCACGCCGGCGAAGAAGCCGGCCAAGAAGCCGGCGAAAGGGGGCCGGCGATGAGCTGGTTCAAGGGCACCGGCTTCGAGCTGCCGCGCGCGCAGATCGGGGTGTCGCGCTGGCGGCGGTTCCGCGCCAGCGTCGACTGGCCGCTGGTGATCACGGTGCTCGCCATCGCGGCGATCGGCCTGTTCAACCTGTACAGCGCCACCCACGGCACCCGCCACGCCGGCAAGTTCGACCAGCAGCTGCGCTGGATGTTCGTCGGCGGCGTCGCCTTCGTGGTCGCCACCGTCATCGACTACCGGGCCCTGGTCCGGCTGGCGTGGATCGGCCTCGGGGTGGCGATCGCCGCCCTGATCGTCGTCGACGTGTTCGGCCGCGGCGCCAAGGGCAGCGAGCGCTGGATCCAGCTCGGCGCGCTCGGCGGCCAGCCGTCCGAGCTGGCCAAGCTGGCGGTGATCCTGGTCCTCGCCCGCCTGATCCAGGAGTCGAGCGCGGCCAAGCTGTCGTGGACCGCGCTGGCGCCGCGGCTGTTCGCGGTGGTGCTGCCGGTGTTCCTGATCGCGCTGCAGCCCGATCTCGGCACCGCGACCCTGACCACGTTGATCCTGCTGACGATCGGCTTCCTCGCCCTGCGCGACCTGTGGCCGATGGTCTACACGCTGTTCCTGATGTTCCTCGCCGTCCCCATCGTGTGGGAGACGATGCACGACTACCAGAAGACCCGGGTGCTGTCGTTCCTCGATCCGTCGGAGGATCCCAACGGCGCCGGCTGGCACACCCGCCAGTCGATCTTCGCGGTCGGCTCGGGGAAGATCGTCGGCAAGGGCTTCGGCGAGGGCACGCAGAACCAGTTCGACTTCTTGCCCGAGCACTGGACCGACTTCCCCTTCTCGGTGTGGGCCGAGGAGTGGGGCTTCCTGGGGTCGATCGGGCTCATCGCCCTGTTCGTGTTCCTGATCATCTGGATCCTCAACGTCGCCGTGAACGCCCGCGATCACGCCGGCGCGGTGCTGTGCCTGGGCGTCGCCGCGATGACCTTCTGGCACGTCGTGGTCAACATCGCGATGGTGCTCGGCATGGCCCCGGTGGTCGGCGTGACCCTGCCGTTCATCAGCTACGGCGGCAGCTCGCTGCTGACGTTCTTCCTCGCCATGGGCATGGTGGCGAGCGTGTCGCTACGCCGCCACGGCTACTGACGCACGGTCCCACGGCGCGTGCTTCAGCGGACGGCGTGCGCCGCGCCCGCCGGTGGTTCAGGGGGAGCTTCGCCGCGGCAGCTCGAGGGTGAACGTGGTGCCCTCGTCGGGGGTCGAGCGGACGTCGACCCGACCGCCGTGGGCCTCGGCGATGGCGCGCGCGAGGTGGAGGCCGAGGCCGAGGCCCGACGTCTTGGTGCGCGGGCGGCCGCCGCGGAACGGCGCGAACACCTCCGCCAGGACCGCGGGCTCGATGGCGCCGGCGTTCCACACGGTCAGGCGGACCCGGTCGGCGGCGCCGCCGTCGACGTGGACGCGGACCGCCTCGCCGGCGCCGCCGTGCTCGGCGGCGTTGCCGATCAGGTTGGCGACCGCCTGGCTGATCCGCTCGGGATCCCAGGTGCCGCGCGCGTCGCCGTCGATGGCCAGCTCGACGGCGCGGCCGGTGCGGGCGCGCGCGTCCTCGACCGCGACCCGGGCCAGCACGCCGAGATCGGCCTCGTCGACGGTCATGGGCAGGCCGGTGCCGAGCCGGGCCCGGCCGTAGTCGACGAGCTGGTTGACCATGCGCTCCATGCGCTTGGTGCTGCGCAGGATGAGCTCGAAGCGCTTGCGCGCGGTCGGCTCGGGCTGCGCGGTCAGCAGGGTGTCGGCGGTGAGCGAGATCGCCCCCAGCGGCGAGCGCAGGTCGTGGGCGAACACCCCGAGCTGTTCGTCCGCGAAGCGGGCGGTCGCGCGCTGGCGCTCGAGCAGGTCGGCGCGGTCGAGCGCGATCGCGATCAGCCGGGCCAGGCCGCGCAGCTCGGCCCGCTGGTCGGCGTCGAAGCCCTGCGGTCGGGCGAAGCCGAGTACCAGCGCGCCCAGGGAGCGCGGCTGGCCGCCGCCGGTCACCGCCACCGGCAGCGCCGCCCACGCCTGGACCCCGTCGGCCGGCTCGGCCGCCCAGCCCGGGTAGCGGGCGCGCCGCGCGTCGGCGTCGGTCAGCCAGACCTCGGCGCCGGCCAGGGCGTCGGCCGCGGCCGGGCACGCCGGCGTGGTGGCGGTGGATAGCTCGGCGGTCCGCGCGTCGGCCGCCGCCGCCGCCTCGCGCACGACGACGTCGGCGATCTCGGCCGGCGACTCCGCTCGTGCGAGCGCGTCGGCGACCGCGTAGCGCGCCTCGGCGCGGGAGTCGTCGCGGGCCACGCCCCGGTGTACCCGGCGGGAGCGGCCGTGGCAACCTCAGGGCATCTGCGGATCGGGACCGCCGCGTCGGGGCCGCACGGCGCCGGCGAGGGCGGCTCAGGCTGCGGACGGTTCGCGCCGGTCATCGGCGCACGAGGCGCACGACGCGCACGCGTCAGTCGGGCAGGACCGGGTCGTCCTCTTCGCGGAGCAGGCGGATCCGGACCCGCTCGTGCTGGCGGGCCTTGTAGGCCTCGTGGCTGCACGCGCCGCTCTCGTTGGCGAGCGCGGTGGCCTTGTCGGCGACCTGGAACTCGGTGAGCACGAAGACCACGTGGCTGTCGTCGGGGCCGAGCTCGGCGTTGGGCACCAGGCGTTCGATGCGCAGCGGCAGGTCGGCGACGAAGTTGATGATGCGGTACTCGGGGCCCGAGAACTCGTTGTGCGGCTGGCGGCGGCGGTCCGCCTCGTGCGGCTGCAGGCCGCCCGCGACCCGCGACAGCTTGGGCTGGCCCTCGATCACCGACTCGAGATCGAGGAGCTGGTTGACCGACTCGCCGGGCACCACGTAGTTGAACGGGATCAGCTGGCGGGTCAGCGTGGCCAGCGTCGGCACCAGATCGTCGAACGTCGGCACGATCAAGCGGAAGCGGAGCTTGTCGTAGATGTTGGCGGCGAGCGTCGAGCGCTTGGCCAGCAGCTTGGTGATCTGCGAGTCGCGCGGCTTGCGGCTCCACTCGAACTCGGCGACCGCCGAGCCGGCCGCGCGCAGCTCCTCGACCACGCGCACGACCTTGAGCTCGACCTCGCGGAAGATCGCGTCGTCGGACACCGCCAGCCGCAGCAGCGCCTGCCGGCCGGCGAGGTGATAGATGATGTGCATCACCTTGAGGACGACGCAGGCCGCGCGCTGGTGCGGGCCCGAGCGCGACGCGATCAGGAACAGGTCGCGGGCCGCGACGTCGTCGGCGACCTCGTCGGGCAGGGCGAGGTGGTAGACCCGGGTCAGGTAGTCGACCGCGTCCTGGCGCACCGCCTCGAGCCGCGCCATCTCGACGTCGGAGCCGGGATCGAGCTCGCACAGGCGGAGGAAGCGATCGACCGCGGCCTCGTCGTGGAACGCGAGCCGGTGCCAGTCGACCACCGAGTCGCCGCGCAGCAGCAGGCGGACCGCCTCGAGGTCATCGAGATCGATGTCGTCGACGGTCGGGGACCGGACGACGCGAGGAAGGACGGTGGCGGGTGCCACGGGATCCCCATTGTATCGCGCGTGATGTCCTCCGCCGACAACTGTCGGCGGCGGATTACAGCGATCTCGTGATCAGCACGGTCCCCGGACCCATGGGACCACACACACACGTGCTGGGCAGGGGCAGCGCTCGTCACGAGCGCCGGCCTACGTCCGCCCACACCCGGCCCATCGCCGCCGGCTACAGGTGCTTCTGCAGCTCGCCCTCGAGCTTGCTGCGCGGCACGGCGCCGACCTGGGTCCACACCACCTTGCCGCCCTTGAACAGGAACAGGGCGGGGATCGAGGTCACGCGCAGCTGCTGGGCGAAGATCTGGTGGCGATCGACGTCGAGCTTGCCGACCTTGATCTTGCCGGCGTACTGGTCGGCCAGGGCGTCGATGACCGGGGCGATCTGCTTGCACGGACCGCACCAGACCGCCCAGAAGTCCACCAGGGTCGGGACCTCGGACTTGAGGACCTCGGCCTCGAAGTTGTCGTCGGTGATCTCCTTGACGTTGGCGCTGGCCATCGGGCGACTCCTTGGAAAGGGGACCCCCTTTGTAGCGTCGCCCTCCCGGCAGGGCAACTGGCGGAGCAGGCAGGCTGAGGGCTTTGCCGCGTCGCTCCGAAACGCCTATGATCGCACCGATCCGGGTTCCCCGGCGGAGGACGCGTGGCACGACTGTTCATCTCCAACCCGCGCCTCGAGGCCTGGTCGGCCGAAGGGAAGATCACCCTCGAGGGCAGCAAGATGGTCCTGAGCGAGCTGGCGCGGTCGTTCGAGATCAAGCCCGCGGTCTACTTCGCCCGGGTCGCCGGCGGCGAGCCGGATCCCCACGATCTCCTCGGCAAGGTGAAGGACGAGGAGGAGCTGGCGACCATGGGCGCCGATCACATGGCCAGCTCGGTGATCTACGTCGACACCGCCTACGAGGTGGTCGCGGGGTTCCTCGGCACACCGGCGCCGTGATCGTCGCCATGCGGACGCACCATGGATGATCGCCTGCTCTCGGTCGCGCCTTCGCCCGCCTTCTGGGTGGCGGTGGTGCTGTACGGCGTCGCGTCGATCGGGTTCCTGATCACGTTCCTGCAGAACCGGCCGGCCTGGTTCGGCGCGGCCCGGGTCGTGCTGCTGCTCGGGTTCGTCGCCCACGGTTTCGACATCGGCTGGCGCGGGGTCGAGCGCGTGCACCCGGCGGCCTCGGTCCGCGAGGCGCTCGGCTTCCTGGCCTGGATCATCGCCGGCGGCTACCTGCTGGCCGCGATCCGCTACCGGCTCGACCTCGCCGGCGCGATCCTGGCGCCGATCGTGCTCGGCGTGCTCGCCGCCGCCCGGCTGTCGCCGCCCGGCACGCCGCCGGGCGAGCTGACCCTGCTCGGCCGGATCCACATCTCGCTGGCCACGGTCGGCGTCGCGGTGTTCGCCCTGGCCAGCGCGCTGTCGGCGATCTACCTGCTCGAGGAGCGCAACCTCAAGAAGAAGAAGTTCGACAACCTGTCGTTCAAGCTCCAGGACGCGCCGCTCGAGGCGCTCGACCGCATGTCGCAGCGGCTGGTCCTGGCCGGGTTCCCGGTGTTCACCGCCGCGGTCGTGCTCGGCATCGCCTGGGTCGTGCAGCGCCACGAGACCATGCTGCGCCCCGAGTACCCGGTCGCGATCATCACCTGGTTGACCTACGCCGCGCTGGTCGCGGTCCGGCTCGGGCTGGGCTGGCGCGGCCGCCGCACCGCCTACCTGTCCCTGGCCGGGTTCGGCTCGGCGCTGCTGGTGCTGGTCATCTACTTCCTGCGCCGGGCGTTCGAGGGCTGATGTCGGCCGAGCTCTTCGTCGTCGGCATCTCGTGGCGCACCGCCCCGGTCGCGGTGCGCGAGCGGCTGGCCGTGCCCGACGACGATGCGGTCGCGCTGCTCGGCGATCTGCGGCTGGCGCCGTCGGTGCGCGAGGCGATGCTGATCTCGACCTGCAACCGCGTCGAGATCTACGGCGCGGCGCCGCCCGGTGGGGCCGAGCAGGCGGTGGCCGCGGTTCGCCGCGCCCTGCCCGAGAGCCGCGGCGTCAAGCCGGCCGAGGTCGCCAGCGTGCTGTACGGCTACCACCGCGGCGAGGCGGTGCGCCACGTCTTCCGCGTCGCCGCCGCGCTCGACTCGCTGGTGGTCGGCGAGGCCCAGATCCTCGGCCAGCTCAAGGCGTCGTACGGCGCCGCCGCCGCCGCCGGCGCGACCGGCGCCGTGCTCGGCCGCTGCCTCGAGCGCGCCTTCGGCGTCGCCAAGCGGGTCCGCTCGGAGACCGCGATCGCCAAGGGCGCGGCCAACGTGTCGTCGGTCGCGGTCGAGCTGGCCGGGCGCGTGTTCGGCGATCTCCGCGGCAAGCGGGTGCTGGTGGTCGGCGCCGGCAAGATGTCGACCCTGGCCGCCCGCCACCTGCGCCAGGCCGGCGTCGACGAGCTGGTGGTCACCAACCGCTCGCCGCAGAAGGCCGAGGCGCTGGCCGCCGAGCTCGACGCGGTGGCGCGGCCGTGGGCCGAGCTCGAGAACCTGCTGGCCGACGCCGACGTGGTGATCAGCTCGACCGGCGCGCGCGAGCCGGTGCTGACCGTGCCGCTGTTCAAGAAGGTCACCAAGCGGCGGCGGTGGAAGCCGATCATGGTGGTCGACATCGCGGTGCCGCGCGACGCCGACCCGGCGATCGGCGAGCTCGACGGCGTCTACGTGTTCGACATCGACGATCTCGAGAAGGTGGTCGCCGCCAACCTGGCCGAGCGGCGCAAGGCGGCCGACGCCGTCGAGCGGATCGTCGCGATCGAGGTCGGCCAGTTCGAGCAGTGGCTGCGCGCGCAGAAGGTCGTGCCGACCATCCGCGCCCTGCGCGACCACTTCACCCGCGTCGCCGACGCCGAGATCGACAAGCTGGTCGCCCAGCTCGCCCGCAAGGATCGCGAGCTCGGCCCGGCCGAGCGCGACGAGGCGGTGCGGCGCAGCATGCAGCTGGTGGTGGCCAAGCTGCTCCACCACCCGCAGATGGCGCTCAAGGCCGAGGACGCCGACGGCCTGGCCGCGGCGGTGCAGCGGCTGTTCCCGCTCGAGATCGTCGACGAGCGCCCGGTGACGGCGGCGCCGGCGATCGCGCCCGAAGAGGCGCGCGTCGCGGGCGGCAGGAAGGCATAGTGTCGCCATGACTCGCGACCGGTTGATCATCGCCACCCGCGGCAGCGCGCTCGCGCTGTGGCAGGCGGAGCACGTCAGGGCCCGGCTCGCGGTGGTCGCACCCGAGATCACCGTCGAGCTCCTGACCCTCAAGACCCAGGGCGACCTCATCCTCGACGTCCCGCTCAGCCAGGTCGGCGGCAAGGCGCTGTTCGTGAAGGAGATCGAGGCCGCGCTCCTCGACGGCCGCGCCCACATCGCGGTCCACAGCATGAAGGACGTCCCGGCCGAGCTGGCGCCCGGCCTGGTGCTGGCCGCGACCAGCACCCGCGAGGTGCCCAACGACGCCCTGCTCAGCCGGGGCGCGACCCTCGACGAGCTCCCCGTCGGCGCGGTGATCGGCACGTCGAGCCTGCGCCGCCAGTGCCAGCTGCTCGCCCGCCGGCCCGACCTGCAGATCCGCATGCTGCGCGGCAACGTGCCGACCCGGGTCCGCAAGCTCGACGACGGCGAGTTCGACGCCATCGTCCTCGCCGCCGCCGGCCTGCACCGCCTCGGCCTGGGCGGTCGCATCACCCAGCTGCTGCCGATCGAGGTCAGCCTGCCCGCGGTCGCCCAGGGCGTCCTCGGCGTCGAGACCCGCGCCGACGATCACGAGGTGATCGCCCTGGTCCGCGCGGCGATGCACGACGCCGCCGACGACGGGCCC
>Ga0247822_10000248_pt1 | contig 27323 bp, 32 predicted proteins | sample 13C_Cellulose_Da_FD_192423 | JGI IMG/M metagenome (GOLD analysis project Ga0247822, IMG submission 192423) | Soil microbial communities from agricultural site in Penn Yan, New York, United States - 13C_Cellulose_Day30 | ecosystem: Environmental > Terrestrial > Soil > Agricultural land | place...
AAGCTCGCGCTCCCGTTTCCTCCCTCTGTCTGGGATATCTATGTCGGCTGGGGTAAGTCTCGCCGCCTTTCGCCTGAATACGCGAAGTGGCGCAAAGACTGCGGCTTCTTCCTCAACCGCAAGAACGAATTCATAGACGGTCCTTTCAGCATCTCAGTTGCTTTGAAACGTCCGCATAAGCGCATGGACCTCGACAACCGCATGAAAGCGCTTCTCGACGTTCTACAGCATTACAAGGTCATCAAGAACGACAGTCTCTGTGAACGCCTCACAATGACGTGGGATGCCGGTTTGAAAGAGGAGTGTGTCGTCATCTTGCAGCGCGCCGAGGAGGCTCACGCAGCATGATTAAGCCAGAGATACTTGACGCCATGGTTGCCAGTGGATGCACAGCAGAGCAGATCGCCGCTGTCGTCAAAGCTTCTATGGGTACACGTTCATCAAATGCTGATCGTCAGGCTCGGTTCCGCGCCAAACGTAAGGCAGAGCAGGGCGTTACTAGTAACGAAAGTAACGTTACGAGCGTTACGGTAACGGATATGGTTTCCCCTAAAAAAGAAACCTCCCCCACACCCCCTAAAGAAAAAACTACCCCTTCCACGATTTCGGAAGCTAACGCTTCCTCAATTTCGCTCGAAACCGAGTTCGAGCAACAGTTTTGGCCAGCCTATCCCCGCCGTGTTGGCAAAGGGCAGGCTCTCAAGGCCTTCCGTGCTGCTCGAAAGCAAAACGATCTGGAAACGATCATGGCTGGCGTTCGCCGCTATGCCGCCAGCCGCCAAGGCGAAAACCCTGAATTCACGAAACACGCTTCGACGTGGCTCAACGGCCAGTGCTGGCTCGATGAAGCCGATCCGAAATTCTCAGCGCATCGATCAGATCCGCCATCCCGACGAGGCGAGAGCGCGACTGACATTTGGCGAGACGAACTGATTGAGAGAGGAATTTTACGAGATGAACCAGATAGCTACCAATCAGGCATACTCGATGTTGGTTACGGAGGAGGACATTTCGAAGGCAATGTACGTCCTCTCCGCATTGCCAGCGCGGGTTCAAAGTGACCGTAAGCTGTTCAAGGAAGTCTATTTCCGGGCGCTCCATGGTGTCTCTCGCCACAGCTTGGAAATAGCCGTCCAGAACATCATTCAGGGACATTCAGAACTGCAGCACGGTTTCATGCCTTCTCCGCCAGAGCTTCGCCGTGAGTGCGAGCGCGTCATGAAACCAATCCTCGACAGCATGGCTTACGTCCGTGAAGTCGAGGCCGCGCGCAGAGAAGCAGCAGAACATCGAAGCAAGGCCAGCAAGATTGATCACACCAAAGGCCGTGACGTTATCGCGACTGGCATAGATCACGGTGTGTGGTCTTCAAAGGGCAAGCGCGAATTTCCAGTCGGTTCTCTCTGGGTCGCCAAGACAGGAACAGTCTACGGGCCAGCTAATGGAGTAAGCGCATGATCACGCTGACCAAGCGCCAGAAAGACGCATACGACTTCATCAAGTCTTACGCCAACACGAACGGATATGGCCCGTCATACGATGAAATATCAACAGGGATTGGCCTTGCCTCAAAGTCCGGCGTTCATCGCCTTGTCTACGGCTTGGTAGATCGCGGCATGCTCATCAAACGCCCCGGCATTGCCAGAGGTTATTCATTTCCACAACAGGAAGGGAGGGCCGCATAATGGCCGATACAAAGTTTACGCCGGGACGTTGGATCGCGGCTCAAAAGCATTCTTCTAAAGTCGGGTTGCCAGTTGTTGCGTCACCACATGGCCGATCAATCGCAAGCGTTACGTTTTTTGGTCTGGGGGAGAACTTTAAAAACCACGACGACGAAAGCTATGCCAACGCCCACCTGATCGCCGCAGCGCCAGAGCTTTATGAGGCTGCAAACGCTGCCCTTTCTCGTCTCGAATTAACAGGTGGGAAAAACGGTGAATTTCTAGGTAATCACGAAAAGAAAATAATCGAAGTCTTATTAACGGCCCTAGCCAAAGCTCGCGGGGAGGCTGTGTGATGTTTTACGCACGATCAACCCATGTAGAAGCAGGCATTAAGCGCAGGCAGCAAGCGGCTAAGGCGGCTCAACTCCTTCTGGTAAGCAGTCAGACAGAGGAAGAACGCGCAGCGAAAGCCGCACAAGAGCAGGCCATTGCTGACGCACTCGCAGAAGCAAGAGCGGAAGCCGAAGCAGAATATTTCTGCAAGCTTGAAGCCGCTGCCGCTGAGGCACAGGCGAACAAAGAAGCTGCTATAGCTAAAGCCTATGCCATTATCGGCAAAGAGGCGCCGGTTGAAACACGCCGCTCATGGCGAGAAATCGTCAATGAAGTTTGCGAGCAGTCGAATTTCTCAACCCGATGCATTCTAAGTCGCAGCCAGACTTATGAAGTATCGTCAGTCAGGCACTTTGCAATTCTCGCGGTATGGGCAGAGCGTGAAGACCTTTCATTGCCCCGCATCGGTAATTTGATGGGCGGTCGTGACCACACAACAATTCTAAATTCACTCAGGCGCTTCCGATTTGAAAACCGCGAGCACGCTCACGCCTTCGTGCGCAAGTGTCTCTCTGATGGCATTTCCGCCAAAGAAGCAATCGCAATTCGGAAAGCGGCATAGGAGAGGGCGATGGAGGTGCATCAGCAAGCGGTTCTATGGCTTTTTGCGTTGTCGTTTGTGGCCGGTGTTTCATGGGTGCTCTACCCATTCGTCGTTCCAGAGAAAGAGCCGATATTCTACCGAGGGCAGATGGTAAAGATGTCAGCTTTTGGAAACAAAGCACAGATAGTTGGCGTCGGGTGTTTCCCGGATGAGTGCTTTTATAGGATCAGGCTTTCCAACGCAGATGTGAAAGCTGGCGTCCGCGAATTTGAACTAACCGCAGACTAACCCAGGCGATGAGGACACAGGCATGGCGGCATATTCAAAGGCTGAAAAGCGACGACTGAAAAAGGGAAGGCCAGTTTTGCCAGCGGCAGAGCGGGAGCCAAACGGGCGAAAGAGCAGGCGCAAGTCCTCAATCGTCCGCAGAACACATGAAACGGAAGCAGAGACAAAGCTGGTTGTTATTTCTGCCCGTATGAAAATGGGTATGTCGGCATCGATCGCAGAGCGGCCAGAAGCTGGATCCGTTCTTGGTCGTCTGCATATCCTGTTCCCTGATCGCGTCACCTATGCGCATTATCAGGCAGGATTGCGGTATGGTGCGGACTATTGCCGGTATTATGCTCTAAGCGGCATCCCATATCCATCAGCGCGGGCACACGATATGACGCGCGTTCATGGCTCTGGCATTGATAAGCCGGAAGCGGCAGAGCAGGCGCGAGAGCGTATTCTTGATCTGGGTGAAGCAATCCGCAGGGTCGATCAATCAGGTCGACCAATCGCCACCACAGTCCGCAATGTCTGCATTCTCGATGAGGAAACAGGCATGCATCTGCCCCACATGGCCCGCTTCCTTGCTATTGGCTTAGATGCGCTTGTGGATTTCTACGGGATAGACCGCAAGGCGATTCCACAGGACTTGACTAACGAATGACATTTAGTCAGCCTGAATAAGGTGGTGATTTGCACGACCAGAGAGATTTCTAGCGGCTTTCGGGCCGCTTTTTGATTCATGCGGGTGCAAGTAGCAGGCAGTCGGCCTCCACCTGATTGCCGGGAGGTGCAAATCCTCCCACAGCGCCGAATCGAGGCAGCGCCTCAACGGAATGCGAGGCTGCGAAAGCGACAAACGATAGCAGCATATAATGTCGGGCTAGGTAGTGATTGCTGCAATCCTAGGTAACCCCGCAAGGGACTGTTCCAGTACATGCCCAGCCTCGCATACAAATCAGAACGGCGGCGCTGAAAGCAGAAGCGCGGTCCATGGATAGGTTATGTGCTTACGAGCAACATTGTGCGGTTCAAGTCCGCTGCCTGGGTAGCCTAACGATAACGGCCCCAAGCCGGCGTAGCGTCCGGCCCGTTCTGACCAACATGCAAAAAATGCATAATGCTTTTCAGCCTCGCTCACGCGGGGCTGTTTCATTTCAACAATCGGAGAACGATATGCGCTTTGGCTTTGGTGTCATGGCGGCAGCATTGCTGTCGTCAGTTCGTGGGTTCTTTTTGGGAGCTGCTTCGCTTCACATCATTGATGACGTTAAACCTCATCATAAGCGTGGCGGCAGCAAGCGGGTTCGTTATGGTGGTCGCACTTATGCGCCAAACGGCGCTCGTGAGGTCGCACGCCGTCAGCGCCAGATTGCAGAAGGCCGTCTTACTGCCAGCAATGGCGTGGTTGTTTAGCACGTATGTCAGAAGACACTCAGGCCATCACCTCTCTAGCTGAAGCCACACAAAAGAAAGTCTGGCGCGCTCGCAACATGATCATGCTTGAAGCAGTCATATCCGCTTTCATGGATAGCGACACACCGCAAGACGTGGCTCAGATACTCAGGGAGCAGGCAGACATTCTGGAGGAACATCTATGACACTCAACGAATTCAAAGCATGGCTTGAAGGTTTCAGCGAAGCTTTCACAGATGGCGTTCCAAACGCTGATCAGTGGGCAAAGGTGCAGGCAAAGCTTGCTGACGTGAAATTAGTTGTTGCGGTCGAACAGCGTAAGGTCGCTGGGTTTGAAGATGTATTCTCTCAGCAGCCAAGAGTGAAATTTGTTGCCGACGAGATTAACCCGGCTCTCGTGCCAAAGGTCACTAGCTGATGACCGCCAAGCTTCTCGCTCTCTCTGCGTTTATCCTCCTAGCCTCATGCGCATTACCTTACGAGCGTCACTGCTCATTCAACGATTACCTGACAAAGACGTGGTGTAAGTGATGGCTCTCTCACCAGAGCGTGTAAAAGAAATAGCTGACAGGGCTGAAGCAAGAGCGGGACAGCCTGTACAGGCGGGTCGCCCGTCAAAGCGAACGCCTGAGATGGAAGAAGCAATCATCAACGGTTTGATGGATGGTTACAGTCTCGTGCAGATATGTGCGTCAGAAAGCATGCCAAATCGTCGGACTATCCTCCGTTGGATGGAAGATGATGAGACTTTCGCCACAAGGTGCGCGCGTGCGAGGGAAATCCAAGCCGATCTGATGGATGACAAGATCATTCAGCTGATCGATGACGTTAATGTTGAGAATGCATCTGCAATGCGGGTGAAGCTTTCAGCGCTTCAATGGCGTGCTGCTAAACTGGCTCCAAAGAAATACGGCGACAAACAGGAAGTCGAGCACACAGGGCAGGTTATTATGATCGCTCCAGAGGCTTCCGATCTATGACGATCCAGTTGACGAAGAAGCAGCAAGCGTTGCTTCCTCTCCTCGGTCGGCAGGGTACAAAGCACACGCTGATTTATGGCGGATCGCGTTCGGGTAAGACATTCCTGACCTGCTACGCGATTGCAACGCGGGCATTGCGTGCCGAAGGTTCCCGACATGGGATATTTCGTAAGCACGCTGTCGCTGTGAAGCAGTCTGTCGGGCGTGACACATTCCCGAAGGTTATGCGTCTGGCTTATCCTGATGCTGCATACAAATGGTACGAGCAGGACGGTGTCTTCGTTTACGGCAACGGGTCCGAAGTCTGGTGCGCCGGTCTGGATGACAAAGAGCGCGTAGACAAGGTTCTGGGTAAAGAATACGCCACGATCTATGAGAACGAAGCATCAGAGCTTAGTTACGATGCTCACACTACACTGATGACGCGTCTTGCACAGAACGTGCAGGCCAATGTCGGGCATCCGGGTCCGCTGCCATTGCGCAATTATGTGGACTTAAACCCGACTACTCAGAGCCATTGGACTTACAAGCTATTCGTCCAGGGTGTTGACCCGGAAAGCAAGCGGCCAATCAATCGCGGTGACTACAGCCACTATGTGGCAAACCCGATGGATAACCATCTCAATCTGCCGCCTGATTATCTTGAAAGCCTGAAATATCTGCCAGAAGCAAAGCGCAAACGCTTCTTCCTTGGTGAGTTCTCAGGCGATGCAGAAGATGCTCTGTGGTCGCGCGGGGTTATCGAGCGGCTGTATGTTCTTGGCGACGATGAGCTACCGGACTTTGTTAAGATCGTTGTGTCTGTCGATCCAGCGACAAGCTCAAATCCCGGCAGCGATGAAACAGGAATTGTCGTCTGTGCTATCGATAAAGAGGGATATGGCTACGTTTTGGAGGATGCGAGCGGCGTTATGAAGCCCGAAGAATGGGCGAAGCGCGCTGTTACGCTCTACAATTACTACAAAGCTGACAGCATCGTCGCTGAAAAGAACCAAGGCGGCGAAATGGTCGAAAGCACCATTCAGGCGCAGGCAAAGGGCCGATGGATTCCGGTTAAGCTGGTTCACGCATCACGCGGCAAGGTTGTACGTGCTGAGCCGATCAGCGCTCTCTATGCCCGTCGCCGCGTCCGCCATGTGAGAGAGTTCACAGAGCTTGAAGATCAGATGTGCAGCTTCACAACTGGCTTTGACCGATCAAGCGCAGGTTATTCACCGGATCGTGTTGACGCGCTTGTCTGGGGCTTCACAGAGCTATTCCCCGGTCTGATCGAAGAAAGGCCGGAAAACATTCCGCTAGGTCAGATGCACACTGTCGCCCCTGACGAAAACATACTGGACAGCTGGTGAAAGTCGATATCAGAGACGGCACGCTGCGAGACATTTGTTTCGTGGCGGCAAACCTACGCGATCAGGACCGGCGAGAAATCTTCGCTACAGCTGTTCTTGAGAGCGGATCACAAGCGGGTGCCGTCTCATACCTGACATCACCCAACTTCTGTTGGACAGTTTGGATTGATCAACAGCCGGTTGCAGCGTTCGGTGTGTCAGCAGCAAGCCCATATCAGCCTCACATTCGCTATGCGTGGGCCTACGGTACGAACAAATTCAAGCGCGCTGCGCCTGCAATAACAAGGTTTTGCCTAAAGGAATGGCCAAAGCGTCTGATTGCCGAAGGCGCTACCCGCGTCGAAATCCGATCACTTGCGGATCATGACCTTGCTCATAAGTGGCTGAAATCCATTCGAGCGCACCACGAGGCCGACATGCCGAACTTCGGTGTGAATGGCGAAACATTCCAGCTTTGGGCTTGGTTGAAAGAGGATTTTGAAGATGTGCTTTAAGGCAGATACACCGAAGGTGCCGGACGCTCCAGCAGTGCCTAGCGAAGATGCGGAGGCCGCAAAGAGCCGCCGAGCAGCAGAGAAAGACGCAAGCCGTCAGGCACAGGGACGCGCTTCGACCATCATCACTACACCGCTCGGCGCGCCAGACTTTGGCGATGAAGCCAACCGCCGCCGCACGCAGATCAGCGGGTTTTAATCCATGGGCATTGCAGACGATATCATGCAGCAGCAGTCACAGATGGCGGCTGAACGCTATCCGTGGGAAGCGGTTTGGCGTGATGTCGTCAATCTGTGCATGCCTTATGCTTCGCACAAGTACGAGATCAATGGGCTCGCGCTCTCGTCGTCTCTGACAGGTACAGCGCAGCAACCGCAGGCCGCACAGCGCAGCAAAGAGATATTCGACAACACAGCATCGTGGGCGCTTACTCGTCTGTCTGCTGGCATGGAAAGCCTGATAACGCCACGTGTTCAGAAGTGGCATTCGTTCTCCCTTGATGATCCGTTCTCGCCAGAGCCGACCGATCTTGAGGAAGAATGGCTTGATCATCTGCGCGATTATCATTTCTCGGCGCGGTACAATACGAAGTCGAACTTCGCCCTTGCCAATCAGAAGGCCATTCGCGCCACCTGTGGGCTCGGTACTGGCATTACGTTTCTTGAGGAAAATCTAGGCCGTCGCGGTGTCGATCCGGTCAAGGTTCCATTCTTCTATCGCTCTGTTCCGGTGGTTGAATGCTATCTCGGCATCAATGCCTATGACGATGTTGATAAGTGCATCCGCGTCCATGAAATGACAGCGCGTGCGGCTCGTGATTATTTCAATCAGGAAGGCGACACTCTCCCTGCCAACGTCAAGGCGTCTCTTGAGAAGAAACCAGATCAGCCATTTACATTCATTCATGCTGTCATGCCTCGCGAGGAGGCGGGTGAGTACAAAGACAAACGGCGACATTCCGCCTACGCATCATTCTGGATTGAAGTTTCCAGCCGCTCCCTGATCAGGTCGAGCGGCTTTTTTACGTTCCCATATAACGTGATGTGGTGGGATCAGACGGATGGCTCGCCATATGGCCAGTCGCCAATCATGGAAGCGCTGTCAGAAATCAAGATGCTGCAAGTGATGGGTAAAACCGTCGCTCAGGTTTCGCAGCAGATGATTAAGCCGCCAATGGCTACGGCGCGCGGGATCTTCAACCGCTTGAACATGAACAGTGGTGCGAACAATCCGGGCTACCTTGATGAGCAAGGCAATCTTCTAACAAAGCCAATCATTCAGGCTCAAAACCCGACTTTTGCAGAGCGCTTGATTGAAACGAAGCGCATGGGCGTGCGTCAGAGCATGTTCGTTGACCTGTTTCAGATCCTTGTCGAAGACCCGCAGAAGACAGCAACAGAAGCCTTGCTACGTGCCAATGAGAAGGGCGAGCAGCTTGGACCGGCTGGCGCAAAGATCGAAAGCGGCATTGCACAGGGTGTTGAGCGAGAAGTTGACATTATCCAGCGCAAGGGGGCGTTTGAAGCTGGCTCGCCGCTGGAGCCGCCAGCATCCATCGGCGGCAAGAATGTCGGCGTGGCATTTACTGGCCCGCTTGCTCGCATGCGCCGCATGGCTGAATTGCAGGGTGTTGAGCGCGTGCTTCAAATGGCAACAGTCGTTGGCGGGTATGACCGGTCAGTGCTTGCCCGCATTGATGGTGACGAAGTACTGGAGCTTAGCCGTGAAATCAGTGGTGCGCCTCGCAAGATGTTCCGTACCGATGATGAGGTAGGGCAGATCAGAGAAGCCGCAGCGCAGCAGCAAGAGCAGGCCGCAGCACTTCAAATGGCGCAGGGCATGGCTACAGCCGCCAAGGACGCTACACCAGCAATGCAGGCCATGGCACAGGCTAACGGGATGGCTCCGGCATGAGTTGGCGCAACACCGCATATCTTCGCCAGACCAAGCCGGTGACGGCAGAGCTTAAGATTGCGAACGCTTATCAGTCGCTGTTCGGAAAGAGCAGTGAAGAAGCGGAAATCGTACTCTCTGATCTGGCAGCTCATACGGGCTTCTATCAGGTGCAAGAGCCTGGTGCAGACCTTTCTAATTATCAAGCCGGTCATGCAGCCGGTATGCGCACGGCATTCGCGCGCATTTTCCAATTCCTATCCCTCCCTGATGATCAGTTGAGGGCGTTGGAAGAAGCCGCTCGGCAAGAGTACGAGCACATCTAACCAAGGAAAAACTTATGACAGAGCAGGCGAATGGGCCTGTGGCAGTGGAAGCTCTGGCTCCTGCTCCACAGACAACCGCGACCGACTCGACCGTTATCACTGATCATGGGTCGAACGGCGATAACGCGAACTGGGTGGCTGGCCTTCAAATTGAAGATAACCGCACTCTAGTCGAAGCGAAGCAGTGGAAATCCGCAGACGATGCAATCAAGTCGTATCGTGATCTGGAAGCCCACGCGGGTAAGGCCTTAACAGTGCCGGGTGCAGATGCAACGGCAGAAGATTGGAATGCGTTCTACGGAAAGTTGGGCCGACCAGAAAGCCCGGATAAGTATGAGCTTAAGCTCAATACCGAAGCCGTGCCGCAGGATTTCCCCTACGACGAAAAGAGCGCGATTGAGTTCCGTACATGGGCGCACGAAGCGGGTCTAACTCCGCAGCAGGCGCAATCCCTTCACGACAAGTTCGTCGGGCAGCAGGCCGGTGTCTTTACCTCAACGCTTGAGCAGCGAGGCAAGGCAGAGGGCGATGCACATCGAGCGATCACCGCACAGTGGGGCGATCCTGACACCGATGGTTATAAGCACAATCTCGAATACACGAGCCGTGCAATCAGCCAGCTTGGTTTGAAGGACAGCCTTGTGAAGGGCGGCATTCTTTCCCCTCAGGGATCGGTGCTTGATCCAAACGTCGCATTCGCTTTGGCGAAGGTCGGCAAGGAAATGTACGGCGAAGATTCCACGGCAACCAATGCCGCTGGATCACTCAATAATCCATTCTCTGACGAGCATGAAAACCTGACGCTGCAGGGCCAAATCGTTCGTTCCGACCCGGGAAAAGCTGCCTCACTTATCAGAGCCGCAGGCAAGAAGCCTGAATCTTACGGCCTATAAGTAGCAGAGCCATTCAGGAAAGGTTTTAGCAATGGCTACTACTCGTATTTCGGACGTTGTCGTCCCGGAAGTGTTCTATCCATATATGATCAAGCGTACCAAAGAGCGCGCCCAGATCTTCCAGTCTGGCATTCTTCGCACTGATGCGAACATGTCCAGCTTCCTCGCAGGCGGTGGTAAAACCGCAAACGTTCCATTCTGGCGCGATCTGACCGATGTTGACAGTGATATCGGTTCTGATGATCCGACACAGTTGAGCGTTCCAGGCAAAATCGAATCCGGCAAGGATGTTGCGGCTCGTCAGGTTCGCACCAAGTCTTGGTCTTCGATGCGTCTGTCTGGCGTTCTCGCTGGCGACGATCCAATGAAGGCTATCGGCAATCTCGTTTCCGATTGGTGGATTCGAAACTTCAATACGCTGCTCGTTGCTTCGCTGCATGGCGTGTATCTCGACAATGTTGCCAACGACAGCGGCGATATGGTCAAGAACATCTCTGTTACGACTGGCACACCAGCCGCAGGCAATCTCATCTCTGCTGAATCGATTCTCGACACAAAGCAGACCATGGGTGATGCAGCGGAAGACCTGTCAACGCTGATCATGCACTCGGTTGTCTATACCCGCTTGCAGAAGCAGAACCTCATCGACTTTATCCCAGATGCACGCGGCGAAGTTCGCTTTCCTACATATCTGGGTTATCGCGTTGTCGTGTCTGACACTGCCAAGGTGATTGCAAACGGCGCTGGCAACCCATCGAGCTATGTCACATATCTGCTCGGCAATGAAGCGATCTGCTTCAATGAGCAGCCTATGTCGACCAGCCCGAACGTTGAAGTTGACCGTAAGCCTGAGCAGGGCAACGGCGTTGGCGGCGATATTCTTTATACCCGCCGTCAGTTCGTGCTCCATCCATACGGCATCAAGTGGACCGATGCGAGCGTTGTGGGCGAGTTCCCAACAACTACTGAACTCGGAACGGCCGCAAATTGGGACCGCGTTTACGCTGAGCGTAAGCAGATTCCGATCAGCTACCTCGTCACCAACGGCTAATCGGAGGGCTTCGGCCCTCCTTTCCCTTTTTAGGAAAGGAAAGAATATGGCTGGTCATGGTTTACCAAGATCAATCCCAGACATTTATGAGCGGCTTGACGCTCTTGAGACGGGCGGCGGATCAACGGTCTCTTGGGCAGATGTGACGGACAAACCAGCAACATTTGCTCCGACAATCGGCACAACCGCCACCACTGCAAAGGCGGGTAATTACGCGCCAGCAGTGGCTACTACTGCCGTCGCAGGAATCGTGAAGATGTCCGCCACTCAGGCCAACACAGCTGCAACAGACGTTGCAGGGCTTGTGACCGACTTCAACGCGCTACTGGCAAAGCTCAAAGCTGCTGGCTTGATGGCATAACAGGCGCCCTTCGGGGCGTCTTTCTCATTGGAGCATCATATGAACAAGCAAGAAGAACCTCAGCGAGAAAAGACGCTCCATGAACTGAATATGGAGCAGAGCGAAATCAACCGTGAAATGCAGAAGAAAAACAAGGGGAATCCTCTCGCTTCTCTTCCAGCAGATTTGCGGCGCAGTATTGCCAAGCGCATGCAAAAGCCCGTTCGAGCACCAATTAAGGTTGATTGATCATGGCCCGCTATAGCCCACCCTTGGCATGGTTCTACCTGAAAAAGCAGCGTCAGCGCCGCGAGCAGCAGGAAGAAGCGCCGCCGCCAGCGCCTGAACCAGAAGAAGGCGAGGGCGAATGACGCCGACTGATATCTGCAATCTCGCTCTGGATATTATGAAGGAAGCTGAGATTACCAATCTTGAGAACGACAATCGGCCTATCGTGCGATGGATGAAGCGCAACTTCGACATCTCACGCGATAGCCTTCTGTCTCGGTATGATTGGAATTTCGCTTTGGGCCGCGCCTTACTCGCTGAAAACAGTGAAAAGCCTGCCTTTGGCTGGTCTCACAAGTACACGTCACCGGCTGAAGCGTTACGCATTCTCCCACTGACGACTTGCGGAAAGTCAGAAGGAACCCCGATCCGACATGAGGTCGAAGGACCGTTCATCCTGACAGATGCGCCGGGGCCAATCCGCTGCCGTTACATCTTTCGGAATGAAGACTACGACCGATATCCGCCAGTGTTTGTCGAAGCTCTGGCTTCATATCTCGCAATGAAATGCGGGCATTGGGTGACGGGTAAGGTTTCATATGTTCAGATCGCGCAGGGCATGCACCGAGAGGCAATCGATAATGCTTGGCGTGTCGATGCCATTGAAGGCACAGCGCCGCGCGCAGCCGATAACGAATGGGTACAGCAGCGTTGACCTATTATCCGGTACAGAACACCTTTGACAAAGGCGAGATAAGCCCGCTTCTGGGCGCTCGTTCTGACGTTGATTTCTGGCGTTCGTCGCTTTCCTATTGCCGGAACTTCAATGTTCTGACGCATGGTGGATTGCGCCGTCGTTCCGGGACCATGTTCATTGCCGAAGTAGCAGACAGCAATCAGTTCACACGCTTGCTGCCGTTTAAGTTTTCCGAAGATCAGGCGTATGTGCTGGCGTTGAATGGCAACGGCACAATGCGATTTCTCTCTGAGCGTCAGCAGTTGTTCTCTGGCGCTAGCCCATACGCTATTTCACAGCCTTTCAACTCCACAGCATTGCCAAAGGTCAGCTACGATCAGTTCAACGATGCTGCATATTTTGCGCATAAGAATGTTCAGCCGAAGAAGCTATTACGTTCGGGCGATATCAACTGGTCGATTGAGAACGTTGTTTTCAATGACGGCCCATATATGGACAAGGAAGACGTTTCGACAACGCTTCGACCTGGGGCCACTGGAACAGTTGATGTTACAGGCTCACCTAGCAGTGGTGTTGTAACAGCCGGGTTTCAGGAGTTTGAACTGGCTTCCGCACAGGCTGTTGATAATTACTGGATTACCTCAACAAGCAATGAGAACGTTGGCGATAGTCCGAACGGGTGGACCCTTTCAGGGTGGGACGGTTCGGCTTGGGTCGTTATCGATGATGTAGAAGGCGAAGCCGGTTGGGTTCGCAGCGAGCGGCATTACTACCAGACAGATAATCGGCGCGCCTTTACCAAATATCGCTTTGATTGGAAGGGGCCGCAATCCAACGATGCTTCTGTGCTTCGATGGGGAGCTATAGGCCTCCACCGATTGCCGAGCAGCCAAGTTCCAACAACATTGACGGCTTCATCTACAACCGGGATCAATAACGGCGCAGGGTTTCAGGGTTCAGACGTAGGGCGTTCGATACGCATTATGGGTCCGTCAGCCAAGTGGATGTGGGCCAAGGTGACAGGGTATGTCACTGCTCAGCAAGTTCTAGTCCAGCTATACGGACATGTTCTGCTCAATACATCGCCTATTGCTTCATGGCGCTTGGGGTCGTTTTCTCAGTCGTCTGGTTGGCCCGGTACGGTACGCTTGTTTGATGAACGGATTATGTGGGCGCGGACTAATAGCCAGCCTGTAACGGTATTTGGCTCGAAGCAGGGGCAGTTTGAAGATTATGGTTTGAGTGATCCACAGGTCGAAACCGATGGCCTTGCAATCACGCTGTTATCGTCCAATCAGAATGAAATTCTCTGGCTAGCCGATGACGAGGACTTGGTAACAGGATCAGCAGGCCAAATCCGAACGGTAGGCCCCGCCGATCTGAACAAGACATTTTCAGCAACTAACATTTCTCAGCGTAAGGGACCGACAAGCGGGGCTGCTCATCTAAAGCCATTGTCGATAGGTGGCGTCACTCTCTATGCGGGGATTGGTGCAACAAAGATTCGCGAATTGGTTATGGGCGATCAGAACCGATATGTTGCGCCCGAATTGTCGCTGCTCGGGGAACACTTGTTCAAAAGCGGTATCGTTGACTGGGGATACTGTGAGCGCCCAGACCCGCAGATTTATTGCACAATGGCTGACGGTTCACTTGTCTCTGTCACCTACGACCGAGAGCAAAAGGTTGTCGGATTTGCAAAACATGAGATTACAGGTGGCGCGGTTGAAAGCATCGCAGTCGTTCCCGGTATCGAAGATGGCTTTGACGATGTTTATCTCTGTGTGCGCCGGACCATCAATGGCCAGTTGAAGCGCTACGTTGAAGTGCTGGAGCGCCCGTTTGATGGCGACATTGATACGATCAACAATGCGCTCCACGTCGATTGCGGCTTGAAATACAGCGGCTCACCAATCCAGACCGTGACGGGCTTAGGCCATCTTGAAGGCCAAACGGTTATCGCTCTTGCTGATGGCAACGTTGTGCGCGGCGTTGCTTCGGAAGGAGGCGCTCCTACGCCTCTCGTCGTGTCAGGTGGGCAAGTCGTTCTCCCTTATGCCGCGTCAAATATCGCTATCGGTCTGCCATTTAAGAGCCGTGCTGTCACGTTGCCAGTGTCAGGCCCACAACAGGATGGCACATTGTTTGGTCGGAAGAAAACAATTCAGGGCGCGATGCTCGATGTTCTTTATTCCGGTGCGGCTAAGGTCGGCATGGCAGGCTCCAAAGACTGGTCGCCGCCTCTCTATGAACAGCTTCTGAAAACAGGTGGCGGTTTATTTGGGAACGAAATCGAACTGCGCACCGAGATTATTCAATGCGACATCGAAGGGTCGTGGGGCGATGGTGCTCAGATCGTTATGGAAACTGACGAGCCTTTGCCGCTGCTTATCCGCGCCCTTGTGATGCAACTCGATAGCGAGCCTTAAGGAGAAAGACCATTTGTATTGATCCAGTCTCGTTAGCGATTATTGGCGGTGTGGCGTCCGCAGGCGGTCAGCTTTATAGCGCAAGCGCACAGTCAGCGTCTTACAAAGCCCAAGCTGCATACGCCGACCGTCAGGCGGAAATGACAGGGCAGAAAGGCGCTTATGACGCAAATCAGCAAGCGCGCCAGAATGATCGCCAGCTTGCAAATATGCGCGGCCAGTATCTTTCGAGCGGAATTGCGTTGTCTGGTTCAGCAACCGATGTTCTGCAGGATAGCGCCACGCAAGCAAGCCTTGATGAACAGGCTATTCGATACGGCGCGCAAGTGAATAGTGACAACTACCGCTTTCAGGCGGGCTTGGCGCGTTCAAATGCTCGGTCTTCTCAGATCGGCGGCTATCTCGGCGCGCTGTCGACAGGCGTAAACACGCTGTCGGGCATCAACACGCTGAACCAGCAAAGAACTATGATCAGCAACCCCTACGTCAGTGCTGGGGCGTCTCGCGACCCTTGGAATGGTTTGCGCGGTTAGGATAAAAATACATGGCAGTAATCAATCCTATCCAAAGTCAGCGAACGATTGATATCGGCGGCATTCCTGACACGCGTGTCGACAACGGCGTCGGGCAGGGCATTGCACAGCTTGGCGGGGCCATCGGCAACGCAGCTGAACAACAGAACGCTTTGGCAAACCGCCGCCTTGAAATGCAGCGTCAGGCGGATGAGTTCGCAGCCAATCAGTCATTCCAGCGCTGGCAAGATGATAACACGCTGGAGTTTGGACAGACACAGCAGAAGATTGATCCATCTGGCAAGGGCTTCACTGATACCGTTTCGAATATGTATACGAAGCGATCAGAGGAATTTCTTAAGACGGTTCCCGCTGCTTTGCAGCCACGCTTTCAGGAATTGGTGGCGACTGCTCGTAATCAGTGGATTGATAAGGGCGCAGCTACTGAGATCGATCAGCGCAACACTTGGTATCGTACCGGCATAACAGAACGTCAGCAGACGTTGCAAAATCAGGTCTTCAACGATCCTGCTATGTTTGATGCGGCCAAGCAGGATGCATACCGGACTATTGACGCTTCTGGTCTTTCTCCAACTGAGAAAGAAGCGCTCCGTAAGAAAACCGATGAAATGTTTGCCCTGACGATTGGTGAGCGCGAAATCAGAGATGCGGAAGTTAATCCAAACAGTACAACAGGGGCATCTGCGCGCCTTGGCGTCCCAGCCGTTGGCGGCGATGCAGTGGAAACCGTTGTCAGCAAAATTATAGGTGTTGAAAGCGGCGGCAAAGCCAACGCGAAGAATCCTAACTCATCAGCCTCCGGTCTAGGACAGTTCCTCGATAGCACGTGGGTAACTATGGTGAGAAAGTATCGTCCAGACATAGCGGGCGGTCGCAGCAATCAGGATCTCATAGCGCTTAAGACAGACCCGCAGCTTGGTCGCGAAATGACGCGTGCATACACACAGGAGAATTCTCGCTTCCTTGCGAGCCGAGGTATCCAGCAGACGCCTGGCAACATCTATCTTGCACACTTCCTTGGCCCGGCAGGCGCGGCACAGGTGTTGAAAGCCAACCCAAATGCACCAATTGAAAGCATTGTTGGCCCGCAAGTTGTTCAGGCTAACGGATTTCTTCGAGGCAAATCGGCGTCTGAAGTTGCCGCATGGGCCAGTGGAAAGATGGGTAGTGCAAAGGGTGAGGTAGCAAGCGTTCCAACAGACCCTCGTTTTGTTAACCTTTCATTGTCACAGCGCCTTTCACTGTATGACCAGATGCAGGCAGCAGCGCAGCGCGGACAGACGGCAATCGAAGCCCAGCAGACAGCGGCCTACAATTCGCAGAAGGGCGCTTTGCAGCTTGGTATTCAAACAGGCGAAGTTTCCAGTTCCGAGCAAATCCTGTCGAGTGGCATGAATGACAGCGACAAAGCAACGCTTATCTCTGCTCTGCGCTCGCGACAAGGCGACCAGATAGCGGTAGGCGAGGCAGTTGCAGCTTTTCAGAATGGCGGTTTGACGGTTGATCCATATTCCAGTGACGGGCGAAAGCGTGTTGACGCGGTTGGCGATGTGATTTCGAAGGCCGTACCGGGTGAACAGCAACAGGCAGCGTATGAGGAACTGGTACGCCAGTCCGGTACATTGCCGCAGTCGGTGCTCAACAATATCCGCGCAGGTGCGGATAGTCAGGTTGCGGCAGAAGTGCAGGCGGCAATGCAGGCTGCATCACGCTTCGCACAAGTTAATCCGGCTGCACTTGGTCGGCGCGAAGGTGGCGATGCTATCCAGCGCAAGGTCGATGACTTCGATTATTACGTGAACACGCTTAATCTCGATCCATCGGACGCAGCACGCCGTATTGCTGAGCAGAATGACCCGAACAAGGTCCGTGACCGTAAGGCGCTTGAGCCAGCCGCGAAAGAGTTCCGCAAGCAACTGGAAGGCTCTGACATCGGTGCAATGTTTGATGACAGCTTTATGGGATGGCGATCAAACCCGAATGTCGGCTTCACCGAAGGGCAGGCGGCTGGCATTGCAGCGGATTACCTCGCGATAGCCGAAGAACAGTTCTATCTCACAAGCGGAAACACCGAACTGGCCAAGTCTCGTGCCGAACAGGAAATGAAGCGACTGTATGGTACGTCAGATATTGGCGGCTCGAAAACGATTATGAAATATCCGCCTGAGAAATATTGGCCGGGTATGCCAGGCGAAAGAGATCCATACGCCTACGCGAAAGACCAGCTTATCAGCGATCTTGCAGAGGCTTTCCCTGACGACCCGCTACTGAATCCTAAGAAGTCAGGTTCAGGTTTCGTAGGCACTGTTAACGGTAGAACTGTCGATATCCGCGATGAAAGAGGCTTGTCAGACTATCGCAATATGATCCGTGACACAGCTTTGAGCCGCATTGTATTGGTTGCCACTCCTGAGACTGGTGCAGAAGCGAAATCAAACCAGCTTCCCGGCTATACCGTCCTGTATAAAGACGAGAACGGCAACTTGCAGACGCTTTACGGCAAACAGTGGCGACCAGACCCGCAGGCGGTTGTCGGTGGCGCTCGTCGTCAGCAACAGGATCGCTTAGGCCGCGCTGAAGTGTATCAGCAGACAGGGCAAGGCCTTGCTGACTTTCTCGCAGGCGGCAAAATCCCTATGGGTGCTGGAAGTGCATGGGATAATCCGGAAGCACAACAGACTGCACCTATTCCCGCACAGGCACCGTCAGCACCTGTCCCGTCGACGCCAAGCCCAACTGTTCAGGGTAACTTGCAGAACCAACGCTCACAGTTGTTCCAGAATGCGCAGCAAAGCGGATTGCTCACGCCGGGGGGTATGTAATGCCATTTTATGAACCCACTGTTCGCGTGAAAGAACTGACGAATATAGCACCCGTCGAGCAGCCAGACGACCCGAGCCTTGGTGAAACTTGGGGTGCGGCATTCCGAACAGAAAACATCGTTGGCTCATATCTCTCATCGCGTGGCGTTCAAAACCCATATGAAGTTGAACAAGGCTTCAACTCAATCGACTACGTGAAAGATGATCCTGATTTTGCACAACATGTCGAGCGTTTCGGCGGCGTCTTTAATCGCAAGGCTGCTGACGCACTCAAGGTGCAGATCAAACGCGAGGAAGAAGACCGACGCACGTTGGATGCAGCCGGGATTAACGGCACCATTGCATCGCTTGCTGCTGGCGTGTTCGATCTTCCAACCGTTTTCTCTGTAGGTGGCGGCATAGCCGGTGCAGGGCGCACCGTACTCGGTACGGCTATTCGAGCCAGTGCGGGCGCAGGCATTGACGCGACTGTTTCGGAAACAGGTTTGCAGCTTACGCAGCAGACGAGAACTGGCGAGGAAACAGCGTTTAACATCGGCGGCTCAATCCTACTGGGTGGCGCACTAGGCACGCTGGCAGGCCGTTATCTGTCGAGTGTTGAGGCTTCGGCACTTACGCGCAAAATCGAGGAACAGGGCCGTGGATTCGATGAAGCCGACGCGGCAGTATTTGGCACCGGTGGTGGTGCTCAGTCCGCAGGTGCGGCAGCGGTTGCCAAAGGCCCGACCCATCTCAAGGATGAAGCTATTATCAATAAGATTTGGGGCGTTCGTTCTCAGGATCCGCTTATTCGCTCACAGCTATCCGATTTTGACGAAACGCGAAACACAGTTCGCCAATTGGCAGAAACGCCTCTGGAATATGCCGAAAATGCGCAGGGCGTAGCGACTGAAATCGGCGGATCTGTCGAGACCCGCATGAAGATGTGGCAGGCTCCGTTAGCTGATAGCTTGCAGCAGATCGATACAGCCTATGCGAAATACTTTCATAGCACGCCAGAGCCGACAGGCTGGCAGCGCCGCCTTGCACCTATGCGTTCAGAAATGCAGCGCATCACTGGCGGCGACAAGCTCACGTTCAAGCAGTTCAAGGAAGAAGTAGGGCGGGCAGCTTTCAGCGGCGACACACATGCGATTCCAGAAATAGCGGAAGCTGCAAAGGTCTATCGACAGATTGACGATGCCATGAAGCGTGCCGCTATAGAAGCGCGTCTTTTGCCGGAAGATATCGCACTTGAAGGGGATATCTCTCACCTGTTCCGCATGTACAACAAGGACAAGATCGCTGCGTACAGATCGGATTTTGGCCGCATACTAAACGACTATTTCCTTGTAAAGCGTGATACCGCAGCAAAGATTGGTGACGCTGAGAATGTTGCCCGACAGGCTGACGCGAAAGCAAACGCTGCAGCGCAGAAGGCGGAAGAATTTTCGCGCCTTTCCGATCAGGAAGTAAGTGAACTTGTCGAGGAAACGATTGATACGATCCTTGGCAATGTCGATGGTCGTATACCTTATGACAGCATCGTCTCCGGCCCACGCGGACCTCTGAAAGAGCGTCTTTTGCGTATCGAAAGCAAGAAGATACAGGAATTTCTCAATACAGATATCGAGGAAGTGCTTCACGCTCAGACGCGCACCATGTCTGCCGATGTGGAGCTTGCCAAGAAATTCGGCTCTGTCGATATGTCTGAGCAGATTGCCAAGATCAACGATGAAGCAAATCGCAAGATTGCTGCCGTTGATCGCATGACGGATAAGGACGGCAAGCCAGTATCTGCTGAAGCTAAGGCGAAAGAACGTGCTCGGCTTGATCGCTCACGCAAAAGTGCAGTTCGTGACATTGAGGCAATGCGCGATCGGTTGCGCGGGCAATATTCTTTGCCGTCGAACCCTGATGGCATTGTGTTGCGAGCTGGACGTGTGGCGCGCAATCTGAATTATCTTCGCCTGCTCGGTGGAATGACGCTTTCTGCTTTCCCCGATATGGCCGGTATCGTTCTCAAGCATGGTTTGACCTCGACATTCCGCGATGGGTTTGCACCTCTCGTATCGAACATGAAGGCTGTGAAGCTGGCCGGGGCAGAAGTTAAAGCCGCAGGCACCGCGCTTGATATGATCCTCGACAGCCGCGCCATGTCTCTTGCTGAGATTGGCGACGACTTTGGACGCGGCAGTAAATTCGAACGGGCTGTTAAATCAGCCAGTACTCGCTTTGGCGTTGTCTCTTTGATGGCTCCGTGGAACGCTTCAATGAAGCAATTCAGCGGCATGATCGTAATGACCAATCTTTTGCGCGCCGCTGAAAAGGTCGCAAAGGGCAACGCAAGCCCGAAGGAAATCAGAAAGCATGCAGCAGCAGGCATCAATGCCGATCTGGCGCAGCGCATCACGTCGCAGTTTTCAAAGCATGGCGATACGCAGAGTGGCGTTCTTCTGGCAAAGGCTGGTGCATGGGATGACAGGCTCGCGCGTGAGGCTTTCCGATCTGCAGTTGTTCGAGACGTTGACCGCATTATCGTGACGCCTGGACAGGATAAACCTCTCTGGATGAGCACTGAACTTGGTAAGACTGTGGGCCAGTTCAAGAGCTTCAACGTGTCAGCAATGCAGCGTATCGCGCTATCCGCCTTGCAGCAGCGAGACGCGGAAACGTTGGCAGGTGTCGTGACTGCTCTATCGCTTGGAGCGATGACGTATGCAGCAAAACAAGCCGTAGCAGGTAAGGAACTATCCGACGATCCCGCAGTATGGGCGACGAACGCCTTTGACTGGTCTGGTCTTGGCGGCTGGTTCATGGAAGTAAATAACGTGGCGGAAAAGGCAACGCGGGGCAGGGTAGGGCTTTCGGCTCTGACAGGCGAGCAAATGAGCCGTTATCAGTCTCGAAACGTGGTCGGCGCGTTCCTCGGCCCAACGCCTGACGCGGTGTCCGACATATTCCAGTTCACCGGTTCGATGTTTGCAGGTGATACTACGAAATCAGACTTGAGGAAAATGCGGCAATTGCTGCCTTTCCAAAACCTTTTCTATGTTCGTGGTCTTCTTAATCAGGTAGAATCCGCAACTGGCGATGCATTGAACCTACCTGAGACAAGGAAGAATTGATTGTTTCTCATTCAACTGCTCGCTGTGCTCGCCTTCTTTCCCATGATTATTGCTGGCCTGATGACGTTCTCAGCCGTGCGCAAGAAAGAATATGACTTCGCAATGAAGTCAGGGGCAGTTTTTCTCGTCTGCCTGCTAATTGTTGTCATCGCGCCAAAGGGCAAGCCGCACATGTCTGACGGTTGCCGTTCATATGGGCGCTTCGCGTCTGATTGCTAAAACAGTTTGGCGATCAGCCAGATTACGGTGCCGTAGCCGAACCCACCCAGAAACACCATTAGAACCATTGCTTGGATCGGGTGTCCGCCGAAGACTGGCTGCTTTTGCCAGCGGATAGCAAATTGGATAATGCCTAGCGCAGCACCAATCAGAAAAGCCGTCACATAACTCATGATTCCCCCTTAGTGCCGTCCGGCGCGAGGAACAATTATCAGAAATATTAGAATTCAAACAAGGCTCCGCATCGCGTGGGGCCTTTTTCTTTGGAGCCTCGCATGACTGTTCCGGTGCCTGACCAGCTTGAATATATCTCCGACGCCAACGGCGTTACCAAGGATTTCCCATATCCCAAGCGTTTCTTGCAGAAGGATGAGGTAGTCGTTGCGCTTCGCGATGCTGATGGTGTTGATACCCCACAAATCCTGAACACACACTACACGATTGCTGGCTCCACGTGGACGAGCGGTGGGACAATTTCATTCTTCACAGCACCGCAGGCTCCTTACAAAGTCGTGCGCTACCGCATGACGCAAGCCAAACAGACCGTCGATCTCGAAAACACTCAGCGCAATGACGCACCAAGTGTGGAAACGCAGCTTGATCGAACGATTATGGCTATCCAAGATACACGACACTCTGTGTCAAAACTTGAATATATGTCAGACAAGATTGATCTCGCACAAGGGTTTGCAGAACAAGCCGAAAATGCAAGAGATGAAGCGCGTGATGCAGAAGGCGGGGCGGAAGCGGCTAAAGCCGCTGCTGAAAGCGCGGCAGGTGCAAATCTGGCAAGCTCAGATAGCGTCAATGCAGCCAAAGCCACAACTTTTCCGTCGTCAGTTAATTACGTCCGGACAGCTGGTGGTAGATCAGCCGGAGATAATGCAGGCGGCCTCTACAAGCATGAGCCTACGCAGCCTGTGCATTTCCATAAATTTCAATCAGATGACGGGGCTTGGTGGAGTGGTGTTGAAGAAGATGACCGCCTCCGCTCTCTTGCTGTAGCGATGTTCAATGGCGAAAGCATAACCATCGATTGCTTCGGTGATAGTACGATGGTCGGTGTTGATGTAACCAATCCGCCAACGTATATCGCCGCCACACCGGCCCCGGCAAAGCTGCAACTGTTTCTTCGCGACTATTATGCGAACGGCAATATTGTCGTAAACAACCGAGCATACAGCGGTACACGTTCAATCAACATGCTTGAAGGTTCTGACGGCAGCGGTCAAACCTTCGAAGCGAGAATTGCCGCCAGCTCCGCAAAGATCGTTTATTGCAATCATGGCATAAACGATTGCCAAAACACTCCCCCAACGCCGATAGGCGACTACAAGGCTAATCTTTACGAGATAGTCCGCATCATCCGTGCCTACGGCAAAATCCCGGTTTTGGTCACTCCAAACATGATTTCTCCGGTTGGGCCGCTTGGAACAATCGATAAATCAGAGCGATTGAAGTCGTATGCAGAAGTCGTTCGCGAGGTTTGCCGTACTGCCCGTGTTGCTATGGTGGATGCTTTTGAACAGGTATCGAGCCTTTTGACGTGCGGGAATTACACAGTTCAACAGATTTTGCCTGATGGCGTTCACCCGACACAGTTGGGTTATAACTACATCGGTCAGCTGATGGCTGCGCCTTATGTTCACCCTTACCGTGGTGTCTCGACAGAGGGCGAAATGGTGTCCGTCGCATCACCTTTGGTTATCTGCACACCGGCAAACGCGCCTACGGAATCGAAGAACAGCCGTTCAGGAATGCAGCTTATTTCGACGGTTGATAATGTTCCAAAGAGCATTCGGGTGCTGATCAAAATTGATCGTCCTGGACTTGATTTGTATGTGGCTTATCCGATTTGGAGTGGCGGTGTCTCATCGGCTGGAATATCGCTCGATCAGATTTCCGTCGGTCCGATTTCGCAGTATCACAACGGCAACTACGGTACGCGCTACATTCAAGATCACGAAGTTTGTGTCGCCCGCAACGTCCCTCCCGGTTTGCATATGGTGACTGTATCGGCAGCAGCACAAGCCGCCAGCATCGGTGTGAACTATTTGCGAGTCAAAAAAGCTGCACCTATAGAAAAGCGCTTTAGTAATGCATCGCCGTTTCTGCTGACGCGCAAAGGCGCTCTTGATCAAGCCTCTCTCACGGTATCAAACGGCTCAACGAACGGCATTGTTTTAACAGATGCGATTCATTTTGATCGAACGTTATCGGGATTCGACTTCTCGTTTACTGCGCAGCTGGCAAAGGGAGAGGCCGTTTGTGTATTCGGGGAATGGGCGGCAGATTCCGCAAGTGGTATCGCGGTTATGGCTCTGGGTATCGGTGCCGATGAAACGACAGGGTATCCAACCGTCTTCCAGTCAACAGGCGATGGCACGTTCACCAAAACAGTTTTGAATAGTGCCGATATCACGCTACAGGAACGAGAGTTCCGCATTGTAATGGCGCAAGGCGCTGGATCAGCGCTTACGGTTTTCATTGATGGTGGCGGCCCTTACGGACCAACAACGATTACTTCACCGTTTATGGGTGGTTTCTTTGGTCTTCGTCGGTCTGGAAACGGAACTATGAATGTCAAGAAAATTCAAATTTTTAATTAGTCACCAACGTGAAAAAAGACAGGCGGATTGATCCCGCCTGCCTCAAGAGCTTACTGTCGATGCCTGCCTTGATTGAGAGTGTGAGGAATGGCCTCAGCTTCCTCGCCAATTTCAATGTTATTGGAAACGTTCTTAACGTTGGCCAAGAATTCCACTGCCTTTTGTATATCATCGAACGGTATCTGACGGATCACGTCATCCGTAAGGTTCCACCATTTACTATCTAACAGTGCTTGAATTGTTTTCTCATCAAAACGATAGCCAATCACGTTGGCGGGTACGCCTGCGACAATCGCATATGGCGGTACGTCCTTCGTAATAACTGCTCTTGCGCCAAGAATAGCACCATCTCCGATGGTAACACCGTTCCTAATCCATACTCCGTCACCTATCCAGACATCGTTCCCTATGGTTACCGGTTCAATGAACCAGAAGCCATCGTAGGTAGGCATTTCTTTTGTTTTGAAACCAAGTTCGTCAAAATAGAAGAAAGGAGACGATGATAGAAAGTCTTTCGGGTGCTTGCCATGCCCGATCACTACCCTCTGCCCAATAGAACAGAACGAACCAATCACTGTTCCTATGCTTTGGATATGCGTATCTGGCGCAGCGTATGTGAATCGTCCTACATGCTGGATCGGTGGAGTCCAAGTCTGCATAGGGTGCTCAATTGCTTTATTCTTTCGGAAGCAATTGAGATAACGATCCCACAAAGGATGATTTTTTTGCTCGTCATCAAGAGTTGCCGCTATCTGAGGTCGAGCGGCATCCAACAGTAGCTGCTTGAGAATATCCCGGATCGCTTTGCTAGGATGTATATATGATCCTAATTTTCTCTTATATTTTCTGTACCGGCTAATAGGTGCTGGAAGTTGAATGGCCGGCGCTGATATCTCAGTCACTTTAGGTTTCTGAGTTCGTTCAATATTTTGCAGGATCATCGTAATATCGTAGTCAGTACGACTTTTGACGAAGTTGGAAATATGCTCGATCTTCTCGATGCTCGATCCCTGTTCGAAGTGACCGTTGGCAAAATAGAGCGCTCTGCGCTTGATGAATGGGCAATGATCCTCGACAAGAACTCGATCAGCGCAACTTATAACAAAATTATATGGAGATATGTTCGCGTATTTTTCTGTCGATGAGAAGCTCGCGAAACTGTAGCCGCGAGCAGAAAAATAAGGGGTTTGAGCCAACTCGTGGAGGTTAACAGAATCGAGATAGCTTTCGATTTTTGGAAGATTTTTCCAGTAATTACGGAAATCCCGTGAAGACGTAATGGACCGGCGATAAACTACAAAATACGATTGAACGTGCTGAACATCGGTTACGCCCTTGACCTTTTCATTGAACCCGGCGAGGCCCCAAAAATCGCAAACAGTAGCATCCATTCGTGAGAACAGATCAGCAAGTGGGAATACAGGACCGAACAGAGTAAAATTGGTAACTAGTACCTCATCAAATTCACTCAGTTTATCATAGCCGATATGTTCAAACGCTGCCTTATAAGCCCAAGCATCTAGGCCGACATTTTCACGAACGATCAGATGGTTGGAAGCGGAACGAAGTTTCCTGTAACCAACAGCATTCACTTCTCCGTTCACCACGACAATTACTTTAGAGAAATGTTCTCCTAACGCGTTTAATGAGTGAACGACGTAATCATCCACGATACCGTCTGCGTCCCAGAAGAAATATACTAGCAACCGATTAGAGTCGGCTGGACGCGCGACGATAGACAAATTCTTCATAGTTAACCCCGTAGCCCACGCTTTGATGCCGTCAAAGCAATGTATGGTCGTCAAAATATTGCATTATCATCAACAGTAAGATGCATCCAGATCAATATTCTTCTTCTTTAGAATAAAATCGGCCGCCCTTGAGGCGGTTTTTTCATGCCGAAAGGAAAGGTGGGTATGGTTGTGTGCGCTGTGGACGCAGCCATATCGAAACTGCAAACAAAAACCCCGGCGATGAGGCCGGGGCTCTAGCATCTTGCATAGGCAGGTATGTTACGCAGCGAGAGCTGGAACATACCAATGGTCGTCGCAGTACGACAGGACGAACTTATCTGTAGTTTCATCCTTTTGAGCAAGCTTGTTGAACCGTTCAACAATTCCCTTCATAACCTCGGGTTTCTTATCGTCAGGAACCAGAGAGAGTAAGTAGATCAAACGGAGAGCAAGAACAGCAGGGCCATTAGGCTCGCTTTGTCCTTTTTCCCATCTAGCTACGCTTTGATCTGTCACACTCAGAACGCGCGCCAAGTCAGACTGTGTCATGTCCAGCTCGCCGCGGAGGAACTTTAGTTCTTTGCCCGTAGGGGCCTTCTTCTCAAGAACAATGTGCAGACCAATGGCTTTGTGCAGACCATCAATATCCTCAACGGAAAGATATTCCTCACCGTCAAGCATTTCTTTTGTGAAGCCGTTGCGCAAATAGATGTTGTCCAAGCCGCACTCCACATAGTGAAGCGGCTCCTTGGAGAGCTTTTCACCTTGTCTGTAGAAGTTCTGGATGTTCATCTTAGGTCTTCCCATTCAACTGTTTTAACGAAGAGACGATCATTACGGATAATCACAACGACTACCCCAACGTCTCTTCGGCCTTTCACATTTCGGACGATCTTTGCTTTCCATTCGCCCGCTGATTGGCCGGGTTCGATTGGACCCGAAACGCGGCCTTCTCTCAGGACGGTGAGAGCAACTCGGATAGAAATATCCCTCTCCTCCATCCGCTCTCTTGCATGTGCTGACCATGCTACACGGCCAGTCACAGCGGCAAGATTGCGCACACGATCTTCGAATTCTTCAGGTCGCAGCGCCATGCGGGCGACGTTGTGAGAGCGTTGTTCGTCCTTCATGTACCTATCAATATGATAGGCAGATATTAATAGTCAATGAAAATCACAAGAAAGTGTGAAAACGACGCACATACTTGCTGAAATGCAACAAATAACCAGAAAAAGAGGAAACACAATGACACGACGCATCAACGCGGCGGGGCTTTCGCTCATCAAACAGTGGGAAGGCCTCAAGACAACGGCTTATAAGGATGTC
>Ga0247822_10000250_pt1 | contig 27297 bp, 19 predicted proteins | sample 13C_Cellulose_Da_FD_192423 | JGI IMG/M metagenome (GOLD analysis project Ga0247822, IMG submission 192423) | Soil microbial communities from agricultural site in Penn Yan, New York, United States - 13C_Cellulose_Day30 | ecosystem: Environmental > Terrestrial > Soil > Agricultural land | place...
ACGCGGATCAAGCTCGCTGGCCGAGATATCATTTACCATGTGCGCGCCGGCTTCTACACATGCCCTGGCAACCTCACTTCTGAAAGTGTCGATGGATATGATGGCTTCGGGGAATGATTTTGCAATCGCACTTACGGAAGACACCGCACGTATGCGTTCCTGTTCCAGAGGAACGTCTGTTGCGCCGGGTCTCGATGAATAGGCACCAACATCGAGAAAGGTTGCACCTTCCCGCAACATCAATTCGGCGTGTTCCAGCATGGCAGATTCCTTTTCGTAACGGCCGCCATCGAAAAAACTGTCGGGGGTCACGTTAAGGATACCCATGATCCTGGGGGTCTGAAGATCGATCAGGCGATCGCCGATGCGAATGCTCGAATACGTCTTAAAAAATCGTGCAGCAGGTCCAGAATTCATCAGAATGGCGATGGTAATAGGTGCCAAATTAACGATGTTTGCCTCCTAAAAGCATATTGCCTTGGTTGAAAAAACAGCACAGGAGTACAACGAAGTGATCGGACACTGCAGGTCCTTGTTCCTGAAGAAAACCGCCGACTATGGTACGGCCTGGCGCATCCTTCGTCTCTCATCAATAACAGACCAGATCTTCATCAAAGCACAACGGATACGAAGCATCCAGGAAAAAGGAATGCAGAAGGTAAACGACCCTATTCAGGACGAGTTTGTCGGGATCATCAACTATTGTATCATGGCGCTGATCCAGATCAAACTGGAAGGTTCAAGCAATATGGATCTGAAGGTTGGCGATGTAGAGCCTTTGTACGATAGCGCTGTCGACGAAACATTCGACCTGCTGCAAAACAAAAATCACGACTATGGCGAGGCCTGGCGTGACATGCGGGTGACGTCAATTACGGACATCATCCTCATGAAACTTCTCCGCGTGAAACAAATTGAAGATAACCAGGGAAAGACCCTGGTGAGCGAAGGTGTAAAGGCAAACTATCAGGATATGATTAATTATGCTGTGTTTGCCATGATTTTGTCTAAAAGTCCAAAGGTATGATGCAACGTTTCTTTGATCAGTTCTCCCGTTTTTTTGTAGGATGCCTTTTTATTTTCTCCGGGCTCATCAAGCTCAATGACCCAATCGGCACACAGATCAAGATGGAAGAATATTTCGAGGTCTTCGCCGATGACTTTGGAGCGTTCTTCCTGTGGTTCAAATCCATCGCGCTTGAGATCGGGATGATCATGATCATTCTAGAAGTGGTGATCGGCATCGCTGTGCTGCTGAATTATCGTATGCGCATCACGACGATTGTGATGCTGCTCCTCATGATCTTTTTCACCTTCCTTACTTTCTACTCAGCCTATTTCAACAAGGTAACGGATTGTGGATGCTTTGGCGATGCCATTAAACTTACACCCTGGCAGTCGTTTTGGAAAGATATCATCCTGATGTTCTTCGTCGTTCATTTGTTCTGGTATCGCAAGACTTACAAGCCGGTGCTGAGTGAGCGTGCAGGAGACATCGTTATGGGCGTGGTGTCGTTGATCAGTTTATTTCTCGGTATCTATGCCATCCGCCATTTGCCTTTCATTGATTTTCGCGCCTACAGGATTGGTAACAACATTCCGCAGCAAATGATCCCGCCCGAACAACCTCATTTTGAGTATACCTTCCGTAAGAAGGATGGGTCTGAGATTCAATCGGAAAAGTACCTGTCGGATACGCTCGAGTATAAGTATGTCGGGGTACGCCAGACAAATGAAGACAAGACAAAGGCAAAGATCACCGACTATGCCGTGTCGAGCCCGGATGGAGAAGATGTAACGCAGCAGACCTTTACGGGGGCCAAGTTGCTGTTTATCCTGTATGATGTTACAAAAGCATCAACGGCAAACATGGAAGAGATCAGAAAATTAACACGTGATCTTGATGGCAGGGTGGAGATGATGGTGTTGACAGCATCAATGTCGGAACAGTTCGAACCATTCCGTCATGAGTATCAGCTTGCTGTTCCCTATTATTTTGCTGATGCTACAGTATTAAAAACGATCGTGCGGTCCAATCCGGGGATTACGTTGTGGGTTGATGGAACGGTAAAAGGCATGTGGCATCATAACGACACGCCTGATGCCGGTGAGGTACTTGAACGCATCGGGCGTCCATGAAAGTCTTTTTAATAGGATTACCAGGCTCGGGAAAGACGACGATAGGCGCCGCACTCGCGGCCCGTCTCTCGATGGAATTCGTCGACCTGGACAAGGAAATCGAAACGCAGGAGGGTAGGACTATTCCGGAAATCTTTTCCGTAAAGGGAGAAGACTACTTCCGCCGCGTGGAGTCTGAATTGCTTCAAAAGTGGGCAAGACTTGAACGGAGTTTTGTAATGTCAACCGGCGGAGGTGCTCCATGCTTTCACGACGGTATTAGCGTGATCAATAGCCATGGCGTTAGCGTGTTTCTCGACGAGCAAATTGAAGTGATTGTCGCGCGACTGGAGAATAATCAGCAGAGGCCATTGCTTCAGTCCGCCAACGCAGAGGATATGCGCGGCAAGCTGACACGGTTGAGAGAGGAGAGGTTGCGTTTTTATGAGCAGGCAGTGATAACGGTCACGTCGCCGACAGTTTCGAAGGTGATGGAGAAATTAGTAATGAGTAATGAGTAATGAGTAATTGTGTAGCGGCTGTCCGCCGCACTGCACGCCACGAACGGAGTTCGTGGATGGCAACCCGGGCGCAAGCCCGCTCTCCAATTACTAATTACTCATTACTCATTACTAATTTTTAGAACGTGAACCCAAACGTGATCATTCCTGTATTCGTCGTTCGCTTGAGGTCGGCAATTGGACCCGGGCCGTCAAAGAAGCTATAGGGCTGGTAGTACGATGTGCCAGTGCTGTTGATGTAGGCGAAGTCAACATAGAATTTTTGTAAGCGTATCCCGACGCCTCCACTAATCGTCTTGATGCTATTGTCAAGATCAAGCTCGCTATTATAGGTGTTCCCCTGCATGCCATAGCCGGCGCGAACACGATAGATCTTATAACGGAACTCTCCTCCGACCCGATAGTTAATGGCCGACGTATACGTAGCCTTGATGTCTCTGTTCTCGTTGTCGAATGTGACACCTGAGATATTTGATGAGTACTTCGCCTTGGATGGATTTACAAAGTCGACGTCGGCCGTGATAATTCCAAACTTCGAGAGGTAAGCAACACCGGTGCTGAATTTTAATGGTGTAGTGAGCGTATAGTCTGAGATCACATCCTGCGTTTCTTCATCGAAGTCACCTAACGGAGAATTGTCATAATACTCCAGGTTGGGTTTCCACGAAGACTGCAGGCGGGCATAGTAGGTTTCTGTCATTTCAAAGTAGGTGGGGGTTGAGAGCGATGCGCCTACTTGCAAGAAATCCAACGGACGTCCGATAACGCCAAGTGTCGCATTGATGCCATTTCCTCTTATATCGAGCTTTTCGTTCAGCTGCAGACTATTGAAGAACTCGTCGTCAGCGAAGTTCTCGCTGTAAGTGCGATCACTTTTGAACTTCAGACTAACAACTCCCACGGCCAAACCCACAAACACCTTATCCTTGTAGTTTGCGCCGTATGCAAAATTCCATTGATTGGATGCGCCTTTCGTTATAAAGCTTTCCTGTTGATCGGGAATCCCCTTAATGTCAGTAAAGTATACGTCGTTGGGGAGAGAAGGGTCATCCGGGTCGATCACGCTCATGGGGCCGATCAGGTATTCGTAGTAGGCGAGACCTGTCGGTGTATTGTAGTTGTAGGAACCCTTGTTAAACTGTGATTCAGTCGCGCCATAAGCATTGTCAATAAACGAGTCGATTATTGATGTATTCTGATTGCGGCCATGAAAGTAGGTAGACTGATTGAAGTCGTTTGCCCTCGTCATAGAGATGGCGAAAGAGCCGCTGACGAATCCTGAATTCTGAATAGGCAGGTGGAAGACGCCGCTAATGCCCGGGATGTTAAACTGCGAGTCGGTAGCTTCATCATTTCCATCCAGGTATGTGGCCGCAGTCTTGTATCCGGAGAAGGCCGGTGTAAAGGTAAATTCCGACCGATTAAACATACCGAGGCCGGCTGGGTTCGAATACGCCGAGCTATAGTCGCCCCCGAGTGCTGTTTGTGAGGATCCCATGGCCTGAATACGTGAACTTCCGCCGGGAACGGTCCTGCTAAATAATAGAGCGGATTCTACATAACTCTGGCCGAGCACTCCCGACGTTACGAACAAGAATATTGATCCAAGGAGGAAAAAGGCACTCCTCTGCATAGTAGTGACAATAAGTGAAAGATTGTTTAACGGGCTGGTAATGCTCCGATAGGTTCAAATTTCGTGCCCCGGCTCACGCCCGGTACAAACGCTTTGTTTGTACCGGGAGGAGTAACGGACTTATACGTCCGTCGCCAGGATATTTAAATCATGTTCTTACTCAACTTGAAAAGAAGGTCGGTATTAGTCACGAACTCTGGAACGCGATCCACCACCGGAACTACCTCCACCGGAATGAATACCGCTGCTTCCGCCACCGCCGTAACTGCTGCGTCCGCTATCAACGCTACCGGACCTGTTCCACTGCGATTGGTTCGATGAATTATTATTGTTGTTGTTATTCCATCCGGACGACTGGCTTGATCTTGAAGGCGCCGAATACGAGTTGCTGGAACCGCCATAAACATCTGCCTGGCGAGCGGTTCTCCAGTTCCTGTTGTAATAATCATCCTGACGTTGCGTCTGACTGCGCGAAGGGGCAGATGTCGTAGACGTCGCGGCCATCCGGCCTCCGGCCGAACCGTTGTATACAGGGCGACTACTGATTGTACCATTTCCATTCGCCGGCTGAACATTAGGTCTGGCTACGCTTTGACTGCGTGTAACCATTCCGTTTCGGGCACCACGCTTTCCGTAGGCGTAATTTCGCCCGTTGTCAACGATAATCGTTGTTGGATAGCCGCCACCGTAATAACCGCCACCGTATCCATAACCGTAGCCGTAGCCAGGATAACCCCAGCTCGACCAGCTATTGGAGTATGGGTTTCCAAAGGTATATACCATGCCGAAGCTCATACCCGTCATTCCGAAGCCACCGTTCATTCCATAGTTGTAAGGATTGCCGCAGTGGAATGCGTAAGAGCTCGACCATCCGGAACCATAATACGGATTCATCCAGGGATTGCCCCAGGTATCATAATAACTTCCGTAGTAAGGAGTATTCCATCCATATATCGAAGAGCCCCAATAGTTATTAGCGATCCACGGGTTGTTATACCAGCTGCTGTAGCTATTGTTGAACTGATTGAAGTTCGAGGCTTTGTTGTACGAATTGGAATACGATGAAGAATAGTATTCATCCTCGTCCGTGGCTGCCTTTGAATTTGAGCGGGCCGCGAATTCCGGATTCTGATTGCGCGCAGATTGGCTTGCGGTGCCATTATCGGCATACACCTCGCCATAGCTGTTATTCTTATTGTGCTTATTTGCTGACGTCTGGGTGAAGGCTGCCTGCTCGCTTGCCTCTTTCTCCTTCAGCTTTTTCCGATCCTTCCCATTGAAGTACATATCATCATACTCAACGGACTGCGCCATCACCGTTGTGGCGAGGAAAAAAACTGACGCCGCTAACACCAAAGACTTATTTCTCATAGCTTTTTATGATTTTGGAGACTTGCACCAAACATCCAACTAAATATACTAACGTTAATTCGTTCAAAAGTATTCTCTAATAGCAAATATTTCGCAGGAAACGGAAGCTAAAATTATATTTGCCCTTCCTTATCGAAAAGGAACAATAATTATACCAGCATGGGAAAAGAAATACCCTCACGTTCAGAGGACTATTCATTGTGGTACAACGAGTTAGTGAAGCGCGCTGACCTGGCGGAGCACTCTGATGTGCGAGGTTGTATGGTGATTAAGCCTTACGGCTACAGCATTTGGGAGAAAATGCAGGCAGGTCTCGATAAAATGTTCAAAGATACCGGACACGTAAATGCCTACTTTCCACTGTTCGTTCCGAAAAGCATGTTCGAAGCAGAGGAGAAGAATGCTGAAGGCTTTGCTAAGGAATGTGCGATCGTAACGCATTACCGTCTTAAAACAGATGAAAAGAGGCCCGGTAAGCTGATGGTTGATCCGGAGGCGAAACTGGAAGAAGAGCTTGTCGTTCGTCCTACGAGCGAAGCCATCATATGGAACACCTACAAGCGTTGGATACAATCCTACCGCGATCTGCCACTGCTCATCAACCAATGGGCAAATGTGGTGCGATGGGAGATGCGAACCCGTCTGTTTTTACGAACGGCTGAATTCTTATGGCAGGAAGGGCACACGGCGCATGCCACTGCCGATGAGGCCGTAAAAGAGACCGAACAAATGCTGGACGTTTACGCCGAGTTTGCCGAGACGTTTATGGCCTTACCGGTGATCAAGGGGGTAAAAACAGAAGGGGAGCGCTTTCCAGGTGCAGTGAACACTTATTGTATCGAAGCGATGATGCAGGATGGCAAGGCGCTTCAGGCAGGAACATCGCATTTCCTGGGACAGAACTTTGCGAAGGCATTCGATGTGAAGTTCGCCAGCAAGGAAAGCAAGCTTGATTATGTGTGGGGAACGTCATGGGGTGTAAGCACACGTCTGATGGGCGCTCTGATCATGGCTCACTCCGACGACGATGGGCTCATTCTTCCTCCCAAACTGGCGCCTATTCACGTTGTCATCGTTCCCATCTTCCGCAACCAGGACGAGCTTGATAAGATCTCGGCCGAGGTTGACAGGATCACAAAGTCATTACGCCAGCAGGGTCTTTCGGTGAAGTTTGATAACCGCGACACCCAAAAGCCTGGGTTTAAGTTTGCCGAATGGGAGCTCAAGGGCGTACCCGTACGATTGGCAATCGGTCCGCGCGATCTTGACAACGGCACAGTTGAAGTTGCCCGCCGGGATACCAAGCAGAAGCAGGTGGTAAAACTGAGTGATGTTGTAACTGCTGTACCTGCTCTTCTGGAGGAAATTCAACAGAATATTTATCAGCGTGCCCTCACATTCCGCGATAGTCATATAAGTCGCGTGGACAGCTATGATGAGTTTAAAAAGATACTCGACGACAAAGGTGGTTTCATTTCCGCTCATTGGGACGGCACGGTGGAAACTGAAGCGGCAATAAAGGACGAAACCAAAGCGACGATTCGATGCATCCCCCTCACCGCAACGGAGGAAGCCGGCACTTGTATCTATTCCGGAAAGCCATCGAACAGGCGTGTTTTGTTCGCGCGTGCGTACTAGGTTACAGGAAGACAACTTCGTGCATTAAGACTGGTATTTGACCGCCTCGGGAAATAGACCAGACCCGGATTTTTTGTATCTTTGAAATTGCCCCGGCGAAAAGAGCGGGTTTGCGACCTTCGGTGCCGACGTTGAAACTGCACGGGTCTAAGGCCCGTAAATACATCTGGTCACTTGGTTGGGCCAGATTTTGAACACCTTCTGCTTATGTTAATGTGGTTTATCATTATTGCTCTTTTGCTGATCGGTCTTACGCTGATCCTTGTTGAACTGGTATTTATTCCAGGGACAACGGTCGTAGGGCTGCTGGGGCTTGTCTTTGCCATTGTCGGGATCGTAGTTTGTTATCAGCATTTCGGTAATACGGTTGGGCTGTACGTTCTGCTTGGCATGGCGGCCGTGACACTGGGAGGCACGCTTTATAGTTTTCGAAGCGGTGCCTGGTCACGGTTTTCGCTGAAGACCTCGATCGACAGCAAGGTAAACGAGGGGATGCTCGCATCGGTACAAGTGGGCGACGAAGGTGTTACGATATCGAGCCTCAGGCCCATGGGCAAAGCAGAATTCCACGACAAAGCATTCGAAGTGAAAACATCCGGTGGCTATCTCAATAGCGGCGAGCGGGTAAAGATCACTCAGATAGAATCACATCAAATTGTTGTTGAACCTGTAACCAAACTATAAACTCTGCTCATGGATAGCGCCGTCTCCCTCTTGATACTCGTCTTTGGCGGGATCATTCTGGTTTTTATTTTCCTCTACTTCGTGCCTATTAACCTCTGGATCACTGCGGTGTTCTCGAATGTGCGCGTGGGTCTTTTTGAACTCGTGTTTATGCGGATCAGAAAGGTGCCGCCGCGGGTGGTGGTTGATTCATTGATCACCGCCACGAAAGCAGGGCTGCAGATCTCGTCTAATGAACTGGAAACCCATTACCTCGCGGGAGGAAATGTTCCTAATGTTATTCGTGCATTGATCTCGGCCGACAAGGCAAATATCAGTCTCAGCTTCAAACAGGCCACTGCCATTGACCTCGCGGGACGCGATGTGTTTCAGGCTGTTCAGATCTCGGTAAACCCGAAAGTGATCACGACTCCTAAAGTCGCTGCGGTCGCTTCCGATGGTATTCAGCTCATCGCCGTTGCACGGGTAACGGTTCGCGCGAGTATCGCTCAACTCGTAGGTGGTGCGGGTGAAGACACCATTCTCGCCCGTGTCGGAGAAGGCATTGTATCGTCGATCGGTACGGCAAAATCGCATAAGGAAGTACTTGAGAGCCCTGATAAAATCTCAAAGTTTGTTTTATCGCGCGGGCTAGACGCAGGAACGGCGTTTGAGATCCTTTCCATCGACATCGCCGATGTGGATGTGGGAGCAAATATTGGAGCAAAGCTTCAGATCGATCAGGCATCGGCCGACCTGAAAGTGGCCGAAGCACGTGCGGAAGAACGCCGCGCCATGGCGGTAGCACTTGATCAGGAAATGAAAGCAAAAGCACAGGAAGCAAGAGCCAAAGTGATTGAAGCAGAAGCTGAGATTCCGAAAGCAATCGCCGCTGCATTTGTGAATGGCAACCTGGGCATTATGGATTATTACAAAATGCAGAATGTTCAGGCGGACACGGAGATGAGGCAGGCGATTTCAGGGTCTGGAAAGAGTTCATCCGGAGCAACGGGGGAGAAGAAAGACAAGTAACACCGCAATTGATAATTGATAGTTGACAATTGATAATTATAGGGCCCAGGAAGCTGGGCCCTTTTTAGTGTGCTTTTTAGGCCGGCATCGTCGTATGGTATCGTTTTTCGGTGATTGGTAGCGCAGCGGTGGCGATGTTCTGACCATTACATTTTCGCCACGACGTCTACGGGCAGTCAACCAACAGTTCAACGTACAGGGTATCGGTTTTCAACCCTGCTTTCTACCGGGCGCTTTACCTGCTTGTATCAGCTTTGTCAGGCTTAAATAGCCATTATTAGAATACTATCGCAAAGGCAATGTCAGGATCTAAAGGCATGTCAGGTTCAATACTGTCAGTAGAAATGCTGAATAGATCAAACATTTGAGTCGATCAGGAATCCAACCTGATCAGATGACTTTAATCCAGGCACTCTTTCTTAGTGCAAGGAATTGGCCGCTGTGCGGATTGTAGGTGATCTGATCGTAAATCAACGGAATGGTGCTGATGCCTTTGGATGAAACGACGCCGAACTTGCCGTCACGCTGCACGACTACATAGTCGTTGCCCTTGTCTTCCAGGCTTTGAAATTTTGGATTGATGAGAACACGTCCTTCACGGTCGGCAAGTCCATACAGTCCGCCCTGCCTGATCAATACGTTGCCACTGGGAAGTACTTCAACAGACTCATATCGCGTAGGGAGCACAAGTTTGCCCGTTTTGTCAATGAGCCCCTGCATACCCTTTTGTTTTACAACAGAGACACCGTTGCGAAAGGCGCTTACTTCATCATAGACGGGTTGAATGGCAATTTTGTCGTCATGACTTATAAATCCCCAGTGACCGCGAATGCGTGCGGCCGCGAGTTGTTCGCTGAACGGTTCGATGCCTTCATAACGGTTGGCTATACGCAAACGGCCCTGAGCGTCGACGAATCCGTACTGGCCGTTCTTCTTTATCCCACGCAGGCCTTCTGTTTCCGGATACACGCGTTCGATTGATCCATCAGGTTGGATCTTTCTGTTCACGATAACACCATCCAGATCGATTTGCCATAGCGCCCCGGAAGGGATGTATTCGACCAGATGCGTAGGCATGACATCAATTCGGTTCTCAGTAAAGTAGATCGTACGGCCATCGATCGATTTGAGATAAGTATTCTTGGCATCCTGTTCCACGAACCGGTCGTCGGAGATTAAATAAATGCGGTTTGAACGCGGCGTTACTTTCCAGATTTCGGGTAGACCAATAATGCCATACTGCCCTTTGAACTTGACTACCACATGATCTCCCAGCTGCTGCACGATGGAATCGTAGGCACAGGCGATCACTTCTTTCCCCCTGGCGTCGAGTGCGCCCCAGTAATTTCTGTTCACGACGGGAAAGATCTTACCCGTAAACTGGTGGACTTTTTCGTATGGTTTTGATGACAGGGGGTTGCCCTGCTTGTCGAGGAGGGTCCATGATTCTTTGGTGCCCAGCTGGAGACAACCCAGAAAAAAATCGCCGTCTCGCTTCAGTTTGTCGTAACGCGCGGGCATGACAATAGTCCCATCCCGGCGTGTGATTCCAAATTTGCCACCGTTCGCAAACACCGCGACGTTATCATGAAAGTCGTCGATCCAGGCAAAGACAGTCGGACTGATCGGCTTCAATGCATCATCGGTAAGTTGAACCGAACCGCTGACGGAAACCTGCATCAGATTCTTGTCGATCGGCTTAATCAGGTCGGCCTTCTTCTTATACGTTAATTGATTCTGACCGTTGAGGAATTCCCATTCGTCGATGTCGCGGTGAAACACGTTTCCATCGTCATCGATCTTTATCTCGCGATAAACAGGTTGAATGCGAACATCGCCCTGTGCATCGAGTAGTCCCTGTGACGTATTCTGATAGATGATCGCGTAGTTCTTTCTGTAAGCGGAAATGCTGTCGATGGAAAATGCCGTCATCTGTTTACCAGCATCATTATACAACGCTGTTTTGTTGTCGAAGTTTTGCACGGCGAAACGGAGCGTGCCAACAGGTTTGATGACCTGAAATTGTTGAGGAATAAGCGCCTTGTTGTCGAGATCGACCAGGCCGTATCGATACTGGTTGCCGATGTACGTGTATACAATGGCACGAAGATTTGTCAGCGTAATGCCATCGTAAAGGAAGGGCAGAATTTCTTTGCCGCTTGTGTTGATACAGCCAGTGACCATCCGAAGCGAAAGGTTTGATTTCTTTCTCGCAAGAAGCAGTGAACCTTCTCCGGGGTTGAGATCTTCAAATTGTGATTTTGAGATGACTTTGTTGTCTAGGTTTATCAGACCCCAATATCCACCTTCCTTGAATCCGACAACATTGTCGATCACGCGGAACGCAGCCTTACTCCAGCCAAGAGCGTCATATTTAGCAGGTATGATGACCTTCCCGTCGGTATCGCGGAGGCCGACCTTGCCGTTCTCCTTAAAAACATCAAACCCGCTGGCGGTCGACGAAAAATAGACCAGCAGAAGCCAAAAAATGCAGTTTGCGCGCTTCATCAGTTTCCAAAGTTAGGAACCTACGCGATTTAAGGGGAATTTTCAGCAAATTTGTGACGAAAAGGTCTGGCAAGTTTTGAAAAACCCGACCAATGACAGAACTGCAATCACGAAACAACTATGTACGTCGAACAATTGTATACGAATTGCCTTGCTGAAGCTGCTTATTACATCGAATCTGAAGGCGAAGCAGCGATCATCGATCCTCTGAGAGAAACCGAGCCTTATGTAGGACTAGCGGCAGAACGAGGTGCCAAAATCAAGTATGTTTTCGAGACGCACTTTCATGCCGATTTTGTCTCAGGTCACATCGATCTTTCAAGACAAGTTGGGGCTCCGATCATTTATGGTCCTGACGCGACGACAGAGTATGATGTCTACAATGCTCACGACGGCGAGGTATTTAAGCTGGGCAAGGTGTCGATAAAAGTATTGCATACACCCGGACATACGCCCGAATCTGCCTGCTTCCTGTTGCTGGATGAGAACGGTCGCGAACACGCGCTGTTCAGTGGCGATACGCTTTTTGTCGGTGACGTTGGACGGCCGGATCTGCTCGACGGAAAGATGAGCAGTGAGACACTGGCCGGAATGATGTATGATTCGCTCCGTAATAAGGTCATGACATTGCCCGATAATGTAATCCTGTATCCGGCACACGGACCGGGATCTGCGTGCGGCAAGAACATTGGCAAGGAAACGATATCCACGATCGGTGAACAGAAGCGGTTCAACTACGCGTTGCAGCCAATGACCAGGCAGGAGTTCATCGGAAAGATAACGGATGGGATACAGCCTCCGCCGGCGTATTTCTTCGAAGACGCCCGCATCAACAAAGAAGGTTACGATCCGATCGATCAGGTCATTGAAGCGAATCGTAAACCACTTACTCCTCAGGCCCTGAGAGACGAGGTAAAGAACGGAGCGGTGATCCTCGATACCAGACCGGCCGATATATTCGAAAAGGGCTTTGTGGCTGGCTCGGTCAACATTGGATTGAATGGACAGTTTGCCGTATGGGTGGGCACCATAATTGAGATCACGGACCGTCTTGTACTGGTAACAGATCCGGGGAAGGAAAGCGAAACGATACTTCGTCTGGCCCGCGTGGGATACGAGAACGTTGCCGGATACCTCGAAGGCGGAGTGAACGGATATGATCAGAAACTTGATACCGTGCATTCTGTTGATGAAAGCGGCGTTATACCTGAGATTGAATCAGGTGCAACTGTTCTTGATGTCAGGAAGCTAAATGAATGGAACGCCAGCCACCTGGAAGGCGCGTCATTTCTTCCCTTGTCAGAGTTCCCGAAGAATCTTTCAAACCTCGATAAGACTGCGCCATACATCGTGCACTGCGGAGGAGGTTATCGCTCGATGACGGCAATATCAATCATGAAGAACCATGGCTTCACCAATCTGATCAATGTCTATGGCGGATTCAAGACATTGGAAAAAGCTGGCTTGCCTACGGAATCAGAATCAGTCGCGCTGTGAGAGCGTTATAATCCTGACGGTGTTCGAATGTGTTGATTTGCTAGAACTTGTCGACGGCATCGAGGTGCATGAGAAACGCCGCATGCGCGGTGTGAAAACGCGGTCTGAATGAATAGCCCGGTGGCCACAACTGCTAAAGTCTTCATTAATCTTCTTCTTCCGGGGAGTCTTTAATGCTGATCATACAGGATCGGATTAAAGCTGAAAAATTTCTTAACGGATTGCGATGTAACGGACATCGCACAATTCAAGCTACCAACCGTTCATCCCTGAATAGGGAGAAACGGGATAATTTTATTTCTGCGCCTGAGGCATATAATCTTCGTGCTGTCAGCCTTCAATCGATTGAAGGCTCATTGGTTCTGGTTCGTTGTGTACAACAATTGTGCTGCTGCTGTGATGCCTACATAAGTGAGTCAATTATTACTTATTATTAATGTAAATTTTCCTACCTGAACCTATGTCGATCAAAGTTGCTATACGGCACAAGACATCCTATTCGTATGACCGTCCCGTAGGACTGTCGCCTCATGTATTTCGTCTTAAGCCTGCCGCTCATTGCCGCACTCCCATTCTATCCTATTCGTTAAAGATCAAACCGGAAAAGCACTTCCTAAACTGGCAGCAGGATCCGTTCGGTAATTTCACTGCGCGGGTTGTGTTTCCGGATAAGACAACGGAACTGGCATTTGAGGTAGAGGTTCTTGCAGAAATCATTGTTATCAATCCCTTCGATTTTTTTATTGAGGACTACGCTGAGCACTTTCCGTTTGCGTACGACGTACAACTAAAGAAGGAGTTGCTTCCATACTTTGAAACTATAGACAACGGCCCGCTGCTGCAGGGGCTGCTGAATGAATTAAGGCCGAAGCTGAAGAAGCTTCGGACAATAGATATGCTGGTGATGCTTAACCAGGCTGTTCAGCAAAGAGTTGGATATACGATCCGGATGGAGCCAGGCGTACAAACGAGCGATGAAACGCTGTCGTCAAAGCTTGGCTCGTGTCGCGATTCGGGATGGTTATTGGTGCAGTTGTTCAGGCATCTTGGGCTGGCTGCGCGATTTGTTTCGGGATACCTGGTGCAATTGAAGGCAGATCAGAAGGCTCTCGATGGTCCATCGGGTACGGAGAAGGATTTTACCGATCTGCATGCGTGGTGCGAGGTTTACATCCCGGGTGCGGGCTGGATTGGTCTCGATCCAACGTCAGGACTATTCGCAGGTGAAGGACACATTCCCCTCTGCTGTACGCCTGACCCTGTAAGCGCAGCGCCTGTGACCGGCATGTCCGACGTATGCGAGGTGATCGATTTTAATTTCTCGAATGAGGTTTACCGGATCCATGAAGACCCGCGTGTAACCCAGCCGTATACTGAAGAACAGTGGAATACAATCCTTGCGCTTGGCAACAAGATCGACGAAGATCTGATCAACGGCGACGTCAGACTAACCATGGGAGGAGAGCCAACTTTCGTGTCAGTCGACGACATGGAGGGAAAGGAATGGAATACGACGGCCGATGGTCCGCAGAAGAGGGTGCTTGCTTCACAACTGATCAGACGTCTCCGGGACGAATTTGGGCCTGGCGGATTGATCCACAAGGGGCAGGGCAAGTGGTACCCCGGCGAACCGTTGCCACGGTGGAACTATACGGCGATATGGCGGCATGATCGTTACCCGATCTGGAAGAACGATCAACTGCTCGACCTTGATGAAACTGAGAGCCACTATACGATTGACGACGTCCGGAACCTTGGGGTGAAGCTGACGAAGTTTCTTGGTGTACCTGAGGAGCATCTGCAACCAGCATTGGAAGATGCCTTTTATTTTCTGTGGGAGGAAAGCCGCGTGCCGGCGAACATCGATCCATACAAGTCCGACCTCAACGACTCCCTCGAGCGAAAAAGGCTGGCGCAGCTGCTCAATAACGGGATGGCTACACCTGTTGGCTATGTACTGCCCATAGAATGGAACCACTGGAATAACCGATGGATAAGCTGCAAGTGGGAATTCCGAAACGACAGGCTCATGCTGATGCCCGGGAACTCGCCAATCGGCCTGCGTCTCCCACTAAAGTCATTGCCGTATACTTCGCCAAGCAGGACGCCGCGTGAAGTAGAGCGCAGCCCGTTCGAACGCGAAGTGGTGCTGGAACAGACGCATGAAAAAGTCCAGCGCCGGTATATGCAGCCAGTGCCCCCGCCTGAACTGCCACGTGAATACTACTCGCATTATAAGATCGAGCAAGCCGAGCCGGACAAAACTGATCCCCACTGGAAGAAGCCTGAAGAAAAACAAAAGGAGCCGGATGCCACCTTCGATGTTTATACTATCAAGACGGCCTTATGTCTGGAAGTTCGCGAAGGAAAGATCTATATCTTCATGCCGCCCCTGCAATATGCAGATCACTATCTCGACATGCTCGCTTCTGTTGAAGCGGCAGCCGAACAATTAAAAATTAAGGTTGTCATCGAGGGGTACGAACCTCCGCGTGACAATCGTCTTTCCAAACTTGGCGTATCGCCGGATCCGGGAGTTGTTGAAGTGAACATCCATCCCGCGAAAACCTGGAAGGAGTTAGTCAACAACTACGACATTCTATTTGAGCAGGCACGACTCAGTCGCTTGAGCAGTGAAAAGTTTATGCTCGATGGCAAGCATACTGGAACAGGCGGTGGTAATCACATCACCATCGGTGGTATTACACCTTCCGACAGTCCACTGTTAAGAAGACCTGATCTGTTGAAGAGTCTGATTACGTACTGGCAGAATCATCCTGGTCTTTCATACATGTTTGCATCTCAGTTCATAGGTCCAACCAGCCAGGCTCCCCGCGTTGACGAAGGACGTCCTGAGATGTTGTACGAACTGGAGATCGCTTTTAACCAGTTGCCGCAAAACCAATTCATTCCTTTTTGGACGGTCGACCGGATATTTCGCAACCTGCTGATCGATATTACGGGGAATACACATCGCGCTGAGTTTTGCATTGACAAGCTTTATTCTCCTGACAGTTCAACCGGGAGACTTGGCATACTCGAGTTCCGTGCATTCGACATGCCTCCGAACAAACAGATGTGTATCGTGCAGTTGCTTCTGCTTCGCGCAATCGTATCCCGATGCTGGAAGGACCCCTATAACTCGAAGCTTGTGCGGTGGGGATCGATGCTGTATGACAAGTTTATGCTTCCGCATTACGTGTACGAGGATATGAAGGAAGTGTGTGAAGACCTGCAGCGGGCGGGTTATCCGTTTCAGATTGCGTGGCTCGACACCTTCTATGAGTTCCGCTTTCCGTTGTGTGGGAAGATCGACGTGCTCGATATGGAACTTCAGTTGCGTCAGGGAATAGAACCCTGGCATGTGCTGGGCGAGGAGGCGGCAAGTGGCGGCACGGCGCGATTCGTAGATTCATCTGTCGAACGAATCGAGGTGAAGATGATCAATTTTAATGCTGATCGATATCTGGTGACGTGTCATGGTATTCCGGTTCCCCTTCGCGAAACCACAACGAAGGGGGTGTATGTTGCCGGAGTTCGTTATCGCGCGTGGAGCCCGCCATCGGCGCTTCACCCGACTATTGGAAAAGATGTCCCGCTCGTATTCGACGTATTTGATACCTGGAATAATCGCTCGGTAGGTGGTTGTGTTTATCATGTATCTCATCCCGGGGGGCGCGCATACGATACTTTTCCGGTCAACGCCTATGAAGCGGAGGGCCGCCGGATCAGCAGGTTCTGGAACGAAGGACACACCCAGGGAAGCTATACACCGATAAATCCTTACGCGGGTATTACACGCTATTTGGAAAAGAATACGATTCCCAGGAAATTTGACCCGCCTTCTGTCGTGATCAATCCGGAATATCCAAACACGCTGGATCTGCGTCAGTACTAAATTTCATGCAAAGCATCAATCCGAATATACCGCTGGAAACCCTTATCAAGGGCTACTTCACGAACAAGTCGCATGATGAATGCTTTAATTTTGACGGTGAGGTTAAGAGCCACTGGAGGCGACTGGTAGATAATATTGAGAAATTCGGTGTTGATGAGCTTGCTAACCGGCAACAGGAACTGCTGAAGCTGCTGAAGGAAAACGGCGTAACCTACAACGTTTACGGCGATACCGACGGCATGAACAGACCGTGGCTGCTTGATTCGATGCCGTTGCTTATATCACCGCTGGAATGGCGGATCACTGAGCGTGGGATGAAGCAGCGCGCCTTTGTGCTGAACAAGATCCTCGAGGATCTCTATGGTGAACGCCGCCTCCTTAAAGAACGGATTATTCCCCCTGAGCTGATCTACGCGCACTCGGGATTTCTGAGGCCTTGTGATCAGATTGTACAACCTGGAAAGAACCGGTTGATATTATATGGCGCCGACCTGTCGCGTGGACCTGATGGAAAAGTTTGGGTGCTGAGAGATCGCACGCAGGCTCCCTCTGGAATGGGCTATGCGCTTGAAAACCGCAGTGCGCTGGCGCGTGTAGTGCCAGAGTTGTTCAAGGACCATCATGTGACTAAGCTGGGAGGCTTTTTCAACAGTATGATGCAGGCATTCCTGGACATCGCTCCTCAGGGTAAAGAGCAGCCGCGCATCGTCTTGCTCACTCCGGGGCCCCGAAACGAAACGTACTTCGAACACGCGTTCCTGGCTTCTCACATGGGATTCACGCTGGCCCAGGGCGATGACCTCATCGCGCGCGATGGATACGTTTGGATCAAGACCGTGGAGGGATTGGAGAAGGTAGACATTATTCTGCGGCGTGTGGACGATAATTACTGCGATCCCATGGAGCTATATGAAGGATCGCACCTCGGCGTGCCCGGGCTGCTGGAGGTAATCAGAAAAGGAAATGTAGCAGTAGCCAATCCGTTGGGCAGCAGTATTCTGGAGAATACAGGCCTGATGGCGTTCATGCACAATATCTTCAAGTACTTCCTGAATGAAGATCCGATCTTCAAAATGGTAGCGACCTGGTGGTGTGGTCAAAAGAAGGAAATGGACTATGTCATTCACCACCTGGATGAACTGGTAATAAAGAAGATCGATCGTACGAATGGGTCAGGCACCGTAATTGGCGGACGACTCTCAGGCGCTGAAAAAGATGCGCTGATCAGGAGGATCAAGGCTCAGCCCTATCTGTATGTAGGACAGGAAGAGGTGAGCTTTTCAACAACGCCGGTCTTTAATAGGGACAAGCTCGAGCCGCGATACACGGTACTCCGTACATTTCTGGTGGCGGCCAACGGTGGCTACGAGATCATGCCCGGTGGATTAACGCGGTGCTCACCGGAGAAAGGTAGCTTCATTGTATCGAACCAGGATGGTGGCATAGCGAAAGATACCTGGGTGGAAACAGCAGTGAGAGGGATCAATACGTCACTGCTGCATCATTCCGACCTGAAAAGGAAGGCAGTACTCCCGAGCCGGGCGGCGGAAAACCTCTTCTGGGTGGGACGGTACTCACAACGGGTGCTCCGTACGTCGCGCTTCATCAGAATCGTGCTACGCAATCTTACGCAGGGCGGTTATTCGAGAAGCGGACAGGAGTCTGAAGCCACCCGCGCGTTGCTTCATACCATTACGCATCTCACCGGAACATACCCGGGATTCCTGGACGACGAAGACAAGGATGTTCAGCTCAACGATCGCCTCAACGAGATCCATAAGTTGATTTGCAATCCTTCCGTTGAGGGCAGCATCCTGTTCACAGTTAACAATCTGCTGAAGGCCATGTATGCCGTACGCGACCGGTGGACGGTTGATAACTGGCGGATTATCGACGACATGGAGGATGCGAGCCGGAAGCTTGCCGCGCTCGAACCGGATGGGATCAGGCACGTTTTCTCTTCGCTTGACAACCTCAATGGGAGTTTGTTGTCATTCCTCGAAATGAACAGGCAAAGCATGTATCGTGGAGAAGGATGGCTGATGTATCGCATCGGACAACTGATCGAGGAGATGTCCCTGGAGCTTACGCAATACCGCGCCCTGCTGGCCTTCCAGTTTGACGAGGCCATCGAGTTTCAGATCCTTGAGGCGCTGTTGGTAAGCAATCAGAATCTTTCGAATTACCGTTCGGTTTATCGTACATACTTTGATATAGCCCCGGCGTTGGACCTGCTGTTTCTGAACAAGCAGAATCCAATCTCGATTCTCTCGCAACTGGAACAACTGTTAAAGTTCATCGATCAATTGCCTCACGTCGACAAAGGGGTGCATGAAACAAGTATTTCGAATATGGTATTCGAATGTTATAGCAGAGTAAGGTTGCTGTCAATTGACGAACTGCTGAAGGTCGATCCCGAAGTCGAGTTCAGAGCAGCACTCGACAAGGTATGCGAAGAGCTTAGCATAAAAATCGGTAAGATTTCGATGTCGCTTACTGCGCAGTACTTTAGTCATACGACGTATCAGAGCGCGGACGCGAAGGACAATTTTAAACTCGAGATCTGATGCGCTATAAGATCACGCACGTAACCGAGTACACTTACCAGGAGCCCGTCGGCCTCTGTCATAACAGGGTGTCTCTAACACCGCGCAGCAATGGCCATCAGACCTGTAAGTCATCAGATATTCGCGTGGTGCCTGTTCCGGATGAATTTAATTACAGGACCGACTTCTTTGGAAATACAGTCGCATTCTTTTCCAGCTACAAGGAACACGACACCTTGCAGGTGACTTCCGTAAGTCATGTGGAACTGAGTGGCAGGAGGGAGTCCGATATGGCGTTCAGTTCTCCCGTACACTGGCAGGATGTTGCCCGCTTGCTTTTAAGTGATGGAGTGTTGGCGAGTGATGTCTTTCAATACACACTGCCATCTCAGTACATTCCACACAGTGAAGCTGTGCGCGAGTTTGCACGGGATTGTTTTCAGGAAGATGCAACGCTGTGGTCTGCCTGCAACGTGCTCATGAAAAAGATATTCAAATCCATAGACTTCAAACCCGGATTCACCACGATCAACACGCCGGTTGAACATGTTATTCGCGACAAGAAGGGCGTCTGCCAGGATTTCGCCCACCTGATGATCAGTTGTCTGCGTAACATGGGTTTACCAGCCCGCTATGTCAGCGGTTACATTGAGACCATTCCTCCTCCGGGAAAAGAGAAGCTGGTGGGTACTGACGCTTCTCATGCGTGGGTGTCGGTGTATTTTCCAACTATAGGCTGGGTCGAGTTCGATCCTACCAACTGCCTGGTACCGACGTTCCATCACATCACGGTCGCCTATGGCCGCGACTATCATGACGTGGCCCCACTCAAGGGCATCGTCTTCGGATCCGGTAAGCAAAGTCTTACTGTGAAGGTCGACGTAGTACGAGTCGGTTAGTTCATGAACATGCAACGGCTTGAAACGGACAGGTCAGGATTGTCTGCTTTACTCGAGGCGCTTGTGAAAGTATAAAGTATAGTCAGGCAACAATTGTGGATGGGCGATTTTGACGAGATCCTGTAAGATGATGTCGGGTCTTAGATAACCCAGTTCAAGATATACGCTTCCTCCTTTGGCGCCTTTTCGCGCATCATAGGTATACACATTACCATTTTGAAAGGCTCTGAACTTTTTGTAGCGATGGTCGCTGTCACCTAAAGAATTTAGCGATCCGTGACTGCCAACGCCGATCCAGAGTTCAGCTTCGTTGGCTTTGTTATAGACTGACTCGAAATCAAGTTCAAGAAATCCTGTTGAGTTATCTTCATTCCAGAGGTAATTACAGCCAGCATCGGCAAACAACTGAGCTGCATAGTTTCTACCACCCGGCATGAACCAGGCGTCGCCATACACAATGCCACTTAACACGGATGGTTTGTTTACAACGGTATCGGCACTCGCTTTTGTCTGCAAATACAATTGTTCAATGCTGTTGAATATGGAGTCGGCCGCGTGTTCCTTATTAAAAAAGAGAGCGATGAACTTGATCCACTCGGCGCGTCCCAGCGGATGCTTTTCAAGGTATTCGGCGTTGATCACGACCGGTACTCCGAGCGCTTCCATCTTTTTGTATTGACCATAGTCGCTCGTCATTGAATATCCCATCACCAGGTCCGGATGCAGACTTGCCAGTTGTTCGAGGTTCATACTTTTGTCGATACCGAGATCGAGTACTTTACCAGCGTCGACACGTTGCCTGATCTTTTCAGAACTGATGTAGTCAGTTTGAGGGAAACCGCTCAGACTGGATTCCTCACCGAGATACTCAAGCAAGGGCAGGTGTGATGTGGAAGTGCAAACAATCGACTTTAGCGGAATTCGGATTATTTTGACACCCGGCTCTACGATGGGTGCTTCTTCATCGTGCGGTAACAGTAAATACGTGTAGCCCGAAGTGGCGCCCTGATAGGGAGTTTTTACTTCAACCCATTTTTTGTTGCCATCATACCTGACTGTAAAACCCTGAGCATAGTGCAACTTTCGCGGTTGTTCCTCACGGATATCATTCGATGCATGCCCGGTTGTTTCCTGCTTACATCGACTGCACAACATCAGGATGACCAGTGAGAGCATTGCCGTTAGTAAGGAGCGTGCGACCCTTTGGTACATATTGAAAGAACCTGACAGTATTCTTTTTACAAACCTTATAATGAGTACAGGCGCAGTGAATACAGAGCTGGGATGAAACGGCAGCACACGCATGATGATCGATTAAATTCCTATTGTTTGTGAGACATCAAACATAGAGAGAATTGAAATCAAAATCTGTGCATGTGGTATCATGAATGATTCTTTTATATATGTTTGTGGCGGATTGACGGTTTTACTGCTGTGTTACAGCATCAGTAAATTAAAAGGGAATACCGGAATGCCGGAGCTGTCCCCGCAACTGTGATTCACATGATATTGTTGACCATCTATGCCACTGTCCGCTTAGCGAGATGGGAAGGCGTCAGCAAAGTGAAAAGCCAGGAGACCTGCCTCGTCCGTTTTTAAATTCAAAGCTTTCGGGAGAAAGGCTGACGATGTAGTCTTATCGGGGATAGCCCGAATCTACAGGTTTACGCTTTTACAAGGCTTTGGACGATGGTGTCATTGATGCATTGTTCACTATGATCGCGCGAGCAGTCGCCTTAGTCTGTACATTATTTGTTTTGGTTGGAACGAGTACCGCCCAAACTGATACAACCTATCTGAAGGAGGTTCAGGTGTATGGGCTTCCTGTCACTAGCCACGCCGTTGGAGCAAAGGTAGACCAGCTACTGGCGGGAGGCATTGGAACGCTGTCGGATAAACTTGGCGCCGAAATACCGTTGTATCTAAAGTCGTATGGAAATAATCAGTTGTCAACCATTTCCATTCGCGGCACGACGGCATCTCAGACTGCTGTTTTGTGGAATGGGATCAATATCAATCTTCCCACAATAGGTCAAACCGATCTTGCAATTATACCGCTATATCTGTTTGATGAATTGTCGGTACGCTACGGAGGATCGAGCGCACTTTATGGCTCCGATGCAATAGGCGGCAGCATTCTACTGGGTCAAAAGCGACCTGTTTTTGCGAAAAAGACGACTCTTATGTTAGATCAGCAGGTCGCAAGCTTCGGGCGTTTCGATACAGGTATCAAAGCATCGTGGGGCGGTAATCGCTGGCAGTTCAGCACGAAGGCAATTCACACTTACCTTGAGAATGATTTCCCTTATCACTCACCGGCAGTCGGTCATGAGAAGAGACAGAACAACGCGTCCGTACGCAACTACGGAATCGATCAGCAAATTCAATATCAGATCAACGACCATCAATACATCGGATTTGAAGCGATGTACACTGATAACCATCGTCACGTACAACCTCCGGTAACCAACAACGATTCTCATGAAGTCCTTGATGACCGAAACACCAGGGTTAGTCTAAAGTATCACAATCAGATGGCGAGGGGAATTCTGACTGTGACGACGGCTTATGTATTAAATGACGAGGACTATATCGACGGAACGACGTCGACGAATCGCTCTGATCAGTTCGTGCTACAGACGGGCTTTGATCGGGACTATGGGACGAGGCTTAATATACGCTACGGTGTCAGCTATGCGCGCTATCACGGTGAGTCGACCAGCTTCGACGATAATCTTGTTGAGTACCGCTTCGATGGGTACGTCAGTTCGCGCTATCTGCTGAGCAATCGCTGGTTGCTGAACCTCGACTTGCGCCAGGCACTATACGACGGGCGATATGCTCCTTTTTCACCGTCTTTCGGTACGGAGTACGTTTTGGTTGATCAGGATAAACAAAAGTTTTCAGTACGCGGTCAGGCATCGAGAGCTTACCGCGTTCCAACCCTTAACGACCGTTATTGGATACCCGGTGGCAATCCATCATTGAAGCCGGAGGATGCCTTGCAGGTGGAGATGGGGGCGCATTGGAAACGAACGATAAATGCATTCGGAGTGCAATCCAATGTTACCGCGTATAGAGGATGGGTTAGTGAGATGATCGTCTGGCGTCCGACCGGGAACTTTTGGTCACCTCAAAATTTACAGGAAGTAGATCTATATGGAGTTGAAGCTTCCTTTGGCGGGAACTGGACAAAGGGAGCTACGTCGGTGAAAACATCTGTACAATATGCGTTCACAAAATCGATTAACAAGGCGGCGATCAATCCTGCAGATGGTTGGACCGTTGGGAAACAGTTGCCTTATGTGCCGATGCACAACCTGCGGGCTAATGTTTTCGCAGGCTACAAAGACTGGGCGCTGAATGTGAACTGTGACTTTACCGCGAGGCGATACACAACACTGGACAATATTTCGATGTATTCGCTGGACCCCTTTTTCCTTGCGAACGCCGGAATTTCAAGACGCATGAAGTGGAGGAAGCTGTCTGCCGAGATCGGCGTGCAGGTAAGGAACATCTTTAACGTGTATTATGAGATGCTTGAGAATCATGCGATGCCGGGAAGAAGCGTCGGTGTGAGTGTGAAGATGGGGGTCAATTGATAGTTGATAATCAGAAAAGCAATAACCATAAATAAACTATACAACATGAAATTCGGGATTTGGGATGTATTGGCCATCAAACAGTTTGTGACGGTCAGAACGCGTATACTGTTTTGTGTGATTGTTATGATTGCTGTTGTGTCTTCATGCGACGATGATGATAACAGACCTTCTGGCGAGTATGCGGATGGCGTGTTCGTTGTGAACGAAGGGGTATTTAGTGCTGGAAACGGAAGCGTCACTCATTTCAGTGACAACAAGGTAGCGACTCAAAATGTTTTTGGCCTGGTTAACAATGGTCGGGCACTGGGCGATGTTGTGCAAAGCATGCTCATTGAAGACAACGTCGGTTATGTCGTAGTTAACAACAGCAAAAAAATAGAAGTAGTGACGGCAAGCACGTTCGAGTCCCTATATACCTTAGAAGGTCTTGCTCTGCCACGCTATATAGCAGTAGATGATGGCTTCGCCTATGTAACGGAGTGGGTAAGCTTTACGGAACCAGGAAGGGTGAGTGTTGTTGATCTGGGGAATCGGGCCGTTGTCGACCAGATCACTGTAGGATACGGCGCGGAAAATATCCTGGAAGACGACGACCTGTTGTACGTATCCAACAGTTTTGCGAACACTGTGTCTGTTATCGATGAGGCTAGTCACGAGGTGATCAAGACGATAGAGGTAAGTTCTTCGCCCGGTGAGTTGTTGGAAGACGCGAACGGAAAGATCTGGGTAGTATGCGGAGGAGCATTTGGCGGCAACGACGGAGCGCTGGTTCAGATCGATCCCTCAAAGAGTAAACAGGAGAACGCTGAAAGCGTGATCAAGACGATTGCTCTTGACATGAATATCACTTATAAGGCAGCAATCAGTCCGGACGGAACGAACATCTTTTATTTCACTGACAAAGAGGTTTACCGTTTAAACATCAGCGATACGGCAAAGCCAAATGATGCTTTCATTGAGGAGACAAATGCGACCAGCTTTTACGGTGTTGGCATTGATCGCAGAACCAACGTACTTTATGTAGCCGATAGTAAAGGATTCGCCGGGCAAGGGACCGTTTACAGGTATCAGTTAAACGGCGATGCCATCGATAATTTTACGGCAGGCATCGGCGCCGGGGGATTCGCGTTTCATGATTAAATGGATAAAGATCGACACGGATCGGAAGACGATCGCCAGGAGGAGGAGAACGAATATTATTACCTTGAAAATGGTCTCATCGTTTTCAAGGCAGCCTTCCTGCTGAAGCGCGGTTATTGCTGTAAGCGCGGATGCCGGCATTGTCCCTATGGCTTCAGGAGAGATCCAGCGCATGATGAAAACATAAAGGATGATTGACCCTTTGATACGCTATTGAATGTTCATCCGCTGATTGGTCATCGATCCTTTAGCCGAAAAGGCCTGGGAGTATTGAGAAGTTTGTCACGACAAGCGAGTGTGCAAACAGGTCACTTTCCCTTAAGTTGCTGGTGATACGCAGCGAGCAGTTCGAGCGCCGCCTTGCGGGGTGACTTGATGTTCGCTGACACTTCCGACTCCAGCAACGACCGGGCTGTGCGCACTTTGTCACTTCGCTGGATATCGTCCTTTAACATCGCGTCAAACTGTTCGTTGAACCAGGCGGTATATTGACGGTTTCGTTGTCGTTCAAACACACCAGATGATTTGGCCTGTGTAATAAGATTCATCATCAGCATCCAGATACCTTCTATACCCATGCCGGACACTGAGGAGGTCAGTACCACGGGTGGGGTATCCGAAACGCCGCTATAGATCGTATGGATCGCCTGCGCGTATGTAGCCTGGGCCTGACGTGCTCTCGTAAGATTATCCCCGTCGGCTTTAGTGATGGCAATAGCGTCTGCCAGTTCAACGATTCCTTTCTTCATGCCCTGCAGCTCGTCGCCTGCTCCGGGTAACATCAGCAGAAGGAAAAAGTCGACCATGTTTTTTACGGTGTACTCTGACTGCCCTACGCCAACCGTCTCGATGATGATGATGTCGTAGCCGGCCGCTTCACACAATAGCATGCTTTCGCGCGTTCGCAGGGCAACACCCCCGAGCGAATCCATGGAAGCAGTCGGACGTATGAAGGCATGCTGGCTTTTTGATAGCGTCTCCATGCGTGTCTTGTCGCCCAGAATGCTCCCTCCGCCGATGGGGCTGGTGGGATCAATGGATAAAACTGCTACCTTTTTGTTGTTTTTGAGAATGACCTGTCCGAGTGATTCAATGAATGTGCTCTTGCCGACTCCGGGTGTGCCGGTAATACCTATTCGCAGCGAATTGCCGGTGTGGGGCATTATTTTTTCGAGGAGGGCCGCGGCCATAGCCTCGTCGTCCGGCAGATGACTTTCGATTACCGTGATGGCTTGCGCAAGCAGGATCCGATCGCCATTGATAACACCATGGATTAATGATTCAAGGGTTGGTCGTTGCCTGGCTTGGTGCTTCACGATAATCAATTATGAACGTTAAATTTCTAAATTTACCCGAGATCGCCCCATAGCATGAGAAAATTTTGGCTCGACTGTGTGTTCGCCACAGGTTTCGTGTTCCTTGCCCTTTGGGGACTTTTCGGCCTGACGCAGTTAAGGATATTCAATGCCTTTGATTCATTAGGTGAAGCGCTGGAAGATGTAGAGTTGACCGATTATGTGTTCCAGAGTTTGCGCGACGAACCAAACGTCGACGAAAACATCGTGCTGGTGAATATTGGCAACCTGAATCGCAGGCAAATCGCCGAACAACTGACGATCATCAGTAAATACAATCCGCGGGTAATAGGTATTGATGGTTTTTTTGATTGCAAGGGGAGACCCTATGATACCGTGAGCTGTGCACCCCTGCGTGACGTGCTGGGCAACATGATGTTGAGCGAGGCTATAAAAGCGGCTGGCAATGTTGTATTGGTAACGCATCTCCTGAAGAATGATACAACGCTGGCGGAAAACGAGTTTGATACACTACGCCGGTCTGATCCTTCTTTTCGCGACTATGCCCTGGCAGAGGGATTTGCCACGCTTGAAACCGGTGCTGCATTTCAGGATGATGTAAAAACCTGCCGCTCACTAACACCTGTGATGGTTGTTGGCGACTCGGCACATCGGGCCTTCTCAGTGGAGCTGGCGCTCGCCTACGATTCTGTAAGGACCAGCAATTTCCTCAGACGGGGCAACTATTCTGAAGTGATAAACTACAGAGGCAACGTATTCGATGTGCAGGGCACAACAAATTATCCTCAGATGTTTTACACGCTTGACGTCGACGACGTATTCAATGAAAACTTTGTGTCGGAGATGATCAAGGACAAGGTGGTTATTTTCGGTTACCTCGGCAGTTATCTTGGAGATCCATCCTGGGATGAC
>Ga0247822_10000252_pt1 | contig 27271 bp, 24 predicted proteins | sample 13C_Cellulose_Da_FD_192423 | JGI IMG/M metagenome (GOLD analysis project Ga0247822, IMG submission 192423) | Soil microbial communities from agricultural site in Penn Yan, New York, United States - 13C_Cellulose_Day30 | ecosystem: Environmental > Terrestrial > Soil > Agricultural land | place...
CGGCCGCACTCAGTGTCACCGGCGCCACCTGTCGCGCATCCGCGTGGCCATCCAGGTGGCGCCGGTGACACTGAGTGCGGCCGTGGCGGTCCAGGCCTGCCCGGCACTGAGGTCGAGCGCGCCATAGAGTGCGGCGGTGCCTGCGACGGCGCCCCCCATATAGAAGGGGCCGAGTCCGAAGCGGTGCCGGTGCAGCACCTCCCACAGGTTGATGTCGTCGCGTGAATTCATCGTGATCGTCTCCTCAGCTGGCCAGGGTCTCATCGGACGGCCTCATGCCGCCCTTGCGCTTCTTGGCGGCCGCGATGTCGTCGGCGTAGTACTCGTCGATGGCCGCGATGACCGCACTGAACGACTTGCCCGCCTCCTCCAGCTGGTCGCACGCGGCGATCAGTCGCTGCACGGTGATCGGGTTGAAGCCCTTGTTGCGGATCAGGTGCGCGCGGTATTCCACGATGGCCTCGCGTGCGAAGCCGCCCAGCGTCTGCTCCAGGCCGACCATGTCGTCGCGGATCTCTGACAGCCTGTGTGGCCGGGACCCCGCCATCACTGCCCAGGCGGCTTTCATCGCCTGCGCGATCTTGCTTTCCATTGGGTTTGCGCTCCTTGTGCTCGAAGTGGTGGTGCGCGTCGGCTGCTGACCGTCTGGTCGTCGCGGCCGGGACCAGACTTTGCCGGTGCCGTCAGTGCCGGTGACGCTCTGCGGCGCGGGCGCGGCTCCTGGTTTCGGCTCAAGACTGTGGATCGACTCGAAATGCTTGTTGAGCCCGTAGGCCGACTTGTACTTCCTGCGGCAGGCGAAACAGTGGTATTGGGCGCGCCCCAGCCGCCTGCGCCTGTTCGGTACCTCGTCGACCTCTGGCAGGTCGTCAGCGGTGAAGTTCCGCTCCGCCTTCCATGCCCTGTAGTGCGCGCGCGTCCGGGTCTTCGTGACGCCGTAGGTGTACCTGGCTTCGACGTAGACGACCTGGGCGACCTTGCCCGTGCCGCGCACCGTTCCGCGCAGGACTCGGAACCACAGCGGCAGCGATGCCTTGCGCTGTTCGGCGTCTGTCTCTGTCTCCGCGACGTCGGTCGACATCACGCATCACTCCCCCGCCGCCGTGGCGGCCTGGTCTTCTTTGAACTGGCGGGCGATCGTGCGCCCCATACCAGTGTCCTTTCCGAACTTGCCGAAGAATGGTCCAACGGTCTTCCACAGGTCTGCGCCGGAGGCGTTGGCGTCCACCTTGGACAGGTATCCGCGCATCGCGTCCCCGAGCGCGCTGTAATCGCTGGGCGCCCAGCCTGCCTTGCGCATCTCCTCGGTCAGGCCGTCCAGGCTGACCGGCTCGGACGCGACCGGCTCCGGCCCGGGAATCGGACGAGGTGCCGGAGCGACCTTCTCCGCCCGTGGCTGCGGCGTCTTCTCGACCTTCTGCGCCTGCACCTCGGAACGCTCACGCAGGCGCCGGATGAACCTCAATACCAGCTCGACCGAGACGGCCAGCGACAGCGGCGGCCAGGCGGCGATCGCCTTCGCGGCCGCTGTGCTGACAACGTCGTAGTTCATGTTGGCCAGCACCGACCAGCCGATACCCGCGAGCATGGTCAGATAGGCCAGCCAGTCCTTGCGGTTGCGCATGCGCGCGTCCGCGTACATCACCAGCGAGGCCGCGAGCATGGCGCCGTCGACGGAGATCGGTGACAGGTGCGCGCGCCAGCGCGGCTCCCGGTTGGCCAGGGCCCAGTCGAACATGTGCGAGTAGGAGATCGCGACGGCGACGGCGATGACGGCGGTGAGCGCCAGCAGCACCAGCGCGACGATCGTGATCAGCTCACCCCGGCCGAGGGGGATCGTGATCGGGGTGCGGCGGGGGGCGCGCCTGAGCAGGTTCATGCTCCGAGTACCTCCCGGTTGTGGCGGAACCGCCATGTGCTGGCGTGCGTGCCGGTGGTCTCCTCGATCCGGCTCCACGAGGTACCGAGTAGGCGTTCGTGCTTGAGCACGGCCAGGCGCGTCTGCTTGAGGGCCAGAATCAGCGCATCGATGGTGACGAGCTGGGGCAGTAGCGAGGTGCCGTCTTCGATGATCGTCCCGCCAGGTGTCAGCCACAGCGGCTCGCCCTGTTCGACGATCGCTGCGATCGACGTCCGTACGTCCTGCGCCTGCATCGTTTGACCCTCCGCCTTGTGGATTTCCACATACCCTACCCCAGTATCCTCTCCGCCGCAGAGCCGGTTTCAGAATTCCTGGTGAGCAGGCCTGTCACGGCCGCGTCACGTGATCAGCGCCGAACGCCCGGCTACCCTCACGCCAAGTGACCGAGCACTGCTGACAAGGGGTGACATGGCATCCAGGACGCTCGCCCCCGCGCTACGCCGCATGCTCGGCTGGCAGCCACGCAAGAGAGAGACCAAGGGGTACAGCGGCCGCGTCGGCAGTTCCTGGCGGCAGTACGTCGTCCCCGGCCAGCCCTACGCCACCGACTGGAACACCGACCGCGCCGTCCGCGAGGGCTTCGAGGTCAACCCGTGGATCTACCGGGCCGTGCACGTCACCGCGTCCAAGATGCTCGGCTGGGACATCGTGCTGCGCCAAGGAGACCCCAAGAAAGGCAAGCCACTACCTGTCGAGGCCGACCCCACCCGCCTGTTGCACGTGTTCAACATCCAGGCCAACCCGTGGGAACGCGCCAAGGTCTTCCGCTACCGGCTCATCGCCCAGTACCTGCTGTCCAGCCGAGGCGTGTTCATCGAGGTCCGCCGCAGCCGCGCGGGACGCATCGCCATGCTCACCTTGCTCGACCCCGACCGCGTCGAGATCATCCCCACCGTCATCGGCAAGAATTCGGACGGAACCCAGCAGGTCGATCCGCTCGGCGCGTTCCGTGTCACCGTCAACGACGGCACCGGACCGTACAACGAACTCCCCCGGTTCAACCCGAAAGCCGACTTCGACGACCAGCCGGGCGCCGTGCTCTGGGTACGCAGCCCGCACCCGACTCTCATGTTCCGGGGCATGTCGCCGATGCAGGCCGCCGCCATGTCCGCTGACATGGACAAGGCCGCGCGCCTGTACAACCGGCGCTTCATGGACGGCGATGGCCGCCCCGGCGGCATCCTGCTGGTCAAAGGCCACGCCCGGGACGATCAACTGGAGCTCGTTGAGGCGCGCGTCAACGGCGGGCCCGGCTCGCAGAGCCGCCTGACCGCCCTGGAAGGCGACGACCTCCAGTTCGTCGACACCTCCGGCAGCCCCCGTGACACCCAGTGGGGCGACACGATGGATCGGATGCGCAAGGAGGTCAGCATCGCCTTCGGCGTGCCGGAGTCCGTGCTGGGCGACGCGTCCGGGCGCACGTTCGACAACGCCGACGCCGAGAAGGCGAACTGGCTGGAGGACACCGTCACCAAGCTGGCCGACCTGCTCGACGACCAGCTCGACATCCTCACCGGACCCTGGGACGACGCGCTGTTCCTGCGTCACGACTACTCCGTCGAATGGGTGCTGGGACGGCACAAGCGCGACGAGATCGACCGCGCCAGCACCGACCTGCGAGAAGGCCGGATCACGCTCAACGACTGGCGCGTCATCGCAGGCCTGGACGAGATCGACGAGCCGTGGGCCCGCGTGCTTTACCTCCCGGCCGGAACCGTGCTCGCCGGTGCCCCCGAGGACGTCGCCATCGTCGCCAAGCTGCCCATGCTCGGCAGTCCGCAGGCCGCCGACCCCGAGGCCGAGGCGCGACGCGGTGCCAGCGCGGGCAGCCGGATGGGGGTACGCGCCGCCGACAACATCAACTCCGCGAACCGGCTCCGGCTGGTCAACCAGAACGCGCGCGGTGGCGGCGGGCCGGTCGCCCTGGAGCAGCGTGACGCGCTCGCACTGACCGGCGGAGAGCTGGAGGGTAAGGAGGGCGGCGCGCGAGCAGGCGGCGACGACGCCGCTGCATGGCGATGAACTCGCCGTATTGACCGCTGACTCGTTCGTCGTTCGCGAGGCCGCCCCCGATCCCCCTCCCGGTCCTGAGCGCGACGCGATCATCACGATGAACGAGGCGGCCGCGCATGCCGCCGAGAACGCGGTCACCGGCGTGCTGGAACGGCACCTGGAACGCGTGATCGGCGTCGTGCTGCAGCGGGCCAGGGGGCCGAAGGCGCGCAAGGGAACCAAGTGGTGGGTTCCAAGTGGAACCGACTCCACATTGGAAGTGAAGGATCTCGATACCACCTACGTTGTACCGGACAAGCTGACCAACAGTCTCGCCGACGACATCCGGCCGGTCATCCTCACCATCGCCACCGACGCGGCCGCCGACACCGCGCAACGCCTCGGCGAACCCGAGGACATCGCCTCCTATGACACGCAGGAGATCGAGCGCGCCGTCGATGAGGCGATCAAGCTGATCCTCGGTATCGCCGACCGGCACATCCGTGAACTCCGGCAGGCCGTGCTCGACGCCGACAGCACCGCCGGAGATCTCGACGACCTGCTCGGCCGCATCGAGAAGGCGCATCGCAAGGGTGGCAACTGGGTGCTGATGGCCGGGCGCACCCTCGCGAACGCGCTGGCCAACGACGCCGCCTATGAACAGGCCCTGCGGCTGGGCTGCACGCACGCGCAGTGGGTCAGCAGACGTGACGGCCGTGTTCGCCCCACCCATGTGCGGGCCGACGGTCAGGTGCGCCGGATGGAGGGACGTCTGTTGAAGTTCGGTACCCGGTTCAAGGTCGGCAAGTTCAGGCTCCGGCATCCTTGTGACCCCTCTGGCCTGCCGTTGTCCTGGCCGGAGGTCGCCGGTTGCCGATGCAAACTGCTGTTCCGGCGCCCCGGCGAGAAGGCGCGCGCACTGTTCGAGGTGATCGACCGGTCGGTCCGCGATGGCAGCGCCCCCCGGCGCGCCATCGACGCACTCGCCATCGCGCTGGCCACGGCGACGGCACTGCCCGACGGCGCCGCTCATACCCCGACCCCCCAGGGGTATCCGCTCGCACCGGCCGCACCGCTGGTCACGCTTCCCGAGCCGGTCGTTGGCTACCGGCTACTGCCCGACGGCGCCGATGTCATCCCCGGCCAGCAGATAACGATGTCCAGTCAGCTCGTGCTCGGACTCGACTGGAAAGGCTCTGCCAGCGCGCTCACGCTCGCCGTGCTGGTGCCCGCCGGGACCGTGGTCGCCGCGACCGGCGGTGCGATCATCCTGTCCGGCGGAACCACACTGGAGATCCTCGGCGCCGGAGAGACCGGGGTGCGCGCGCAGGTCGTGGCCTGACATGACGAAACCCCCCGGCCACGGGGGGCACGGGGGGCGTCGTCGGCTCCACACAGCCAGCCTGTGCGCGAGGGGGGACCATCGACAAGGTTGGGCGAGTGGAGCCCTACGGTAAGTCGGCCGCCCACCAGTGTCAACGCCGCGCGTGTCGCCCCGGAACGCTGATCCGCTGCTGCGACGATGACCGGCATGGCCGATGAACACGTTGGGGGCATGGTTGCCCTGATCCCGCGCGCCTCCGATGCGGAGCAGCTCCGCGTGTCCGGCGGCGAGAAGCTGGACGAGCTCCACCTGACCCTCGCCTATCTCGGTGACGACGTCACCGACTGGACGGCGGACCAGCGCAACCACCTCACCGCCACCGCGCTGAACGTCGCGCAGTCGGCGGGTGCGCCGGTGCAGGCGCGCGTCATGGCGCACGCCGTGTTCAACCCGGATGGTCACGCTGATCGCGCTCCGTGCGCGGTCTACCTGGTCGGCGACAGCCGGGCGATCGGTCCGATGCGGGACATGATGCGCGTGGTGGTCGAGCACGTACAGGAACAGCACGAGCCGTTCATCCCGCACGTGATCGCCGGGTACGGGATACCGGTCGCCCGGCTGAAGTACACCGGGCCGATCGTGTTCGACCGGCTGCGCGTGGCGTTCGCCGGTGACACCTACGACTTCCCGCTCGGCGAGGTGGACGAGAAGTCGATCGCCGAGGAGTTCAAGGTGGACGTGACGGACGGCCTGACGACGCTGACCGAGGACGAGATCGAGTCCAAGGTCATGAGCGCGGATCCGCGTGCGGCGAAGTTGCGCGAGTACTGGGCTCGCGGCAAGGGCCGGGGCAAGTGGGACAAGTGGCGTGAGCTGCACCGGCATCTGAAGAAGTACGTGAAGAACCCGAACATCCTGGACGGGCTGACCTCGAACATCTACCGGATCGCCAAGGGTCACAACCCGCCGCGCGGCAAGAAGGATCTTCAGCTTTCCGAGGCGGAGGTGAAGGCGGCGATGGCGCTGGCGGACCCGGACGCGGACTTCGATCCGGACGCGCTCGCCGACTGGCTGGACGAGGATGACGAGCTGGACGAGGAGTTCGACGAGAACGATCCGGACCAGGTGTACGAGCGGGCTTTGATCGACGATGTCGACTGGGAGATCGACGCCGAGGGCGCGCTGGTCCGGGAGGACGAGGACGAGCCGGACGGGGAAGAACTCCCCGACAGCGCGGGTCCGGTCGATCCGGGCGTGAGTCTCTGGGATCTCGAAGCCGATTGATTGCCGCCCGAGTGGCGGCTAGTATTCGCTTGTCTGTCTTCAACGAAACACAGGGAGAACCCGGTGACCGCGACCCTGCCGGACGGTATGGAGTACAAGAACGCGATGGCGCAGAGCTGCGCCGATGCCGTCGCAGGCGTGGGAGTCTGGGGCAGCGAGTACCCCGACGAGGACGGCGTCCGCAACCACATCGTCGCCGTCACCGGCGTACGCGACGAGGTCGGCGACATCATCGTTCCCGGCGCGTTCATCAAGACGCTGCAGCGGCTGACCCCGAAGGCCTGCATCGGGCACGACTGGAACCGCGCCATCGGCGACCCCGAGGCCATCGAAGAGGTCATGCCCGGCGATCCCCGCCTGCCCCGGGAAGACCGGTTCGGTAAGCCGTGGAATCCGAGGGCCGGTGCACTGTTCGCGCGCACGCGCTACAACCTGGACAAGAAGGACGGTCGGGAGGCCTACTCCGACGCCAAGTTCTACGGCCCCCGTCTCGCCACCTCCATCGGCTACGTCGACCCCAAGGACGACAACGGCAAGCCGCTGCACTCCTACAAGAAGATCGACCCCGACACCGGCCTGATGACCCGATTCCTGCCCGAGCTGCAGCTGTTCGAGTACAGCCAGGTCCTGCACGGCGCCCACCTGCTTGCCGGAGGACTCAAGACCAGCATGCCGACGCGGCTGGAACGCAAGCAGCGCCCGGACATGGAGTTGAAGGTGCGCCTGGTACGCGACTCCTCCTACTGGGGTCTGCCGCTCGGCACCCCGATCCGGCCGGGCATGAAGCCGCAGGGCCCGAAAGCCCGTCGCCTGGTCGCCGCCGGACAGCAGGCCGACGAGACCGCCGGTGCCGTCGAGGTCGACGCGAACAACCTGCGCATCGAACCCACCGCCAAGGGCAAGCAGAAAGGCCCGACGGCGGTCGACACCGCGTACAGCTTCGTCATCGGCATGATCGATGAGGAGCTGGACCCGTTCGACGACGAGTTCACCATCGACGACGACCCGAACAACAAGATCAACAAGGGTGAGCCGTACAACCCGCTCGACATCCTGATCGCCAACGCCGTCCCCCCGGCCGAACTCGAAGAGGACCTGCGCAACGCCGACTGGGACAATGATCGGCTCGGCGACGCGGCCGAACGTCAAGGCGAGATCGATTCGTACATCGCCGACGTCACTGACGCCTACCGCGAGAAGTACAACGCCGAACTGGTCCGGCAGAACGACACTGGCGACAGTGAGGTCGCGGACGGGACCCCCAAGATCGAGGGTCAAGCCGCCGAAGTTCCCGGCGATCAGCAGTCGCAGGAGGCCGGGCCTGACGGTGTTTCCGCCAGCGACTTGACCCCAGGTTCCACTTTTATCGATCCCGATACCGGTAACACCGTCACCGTCGACGTCGCCAAGCCGAGTGACAAGTTGCCAGGGCACATGGTCGTGCAGGGCACTGACAGCGAGGGTGAGGTCTACGACGCGGTTGTGGCCACGGATACCGTGCTGCCTGCCGCGCCGCAACCGCAGAGCAGCAAGCCGACCCCGGAAGAGTGGCAGGCGGCCCAGGCGGACATGGCCGCTGCCGGACAGCCCGCCGAGGATCCGAACCGGCCGGTCGTCTCCGCTGGCACCGGCCAGCAGGCACCGGCGCAGCAGGGCCTGATCGGTTCGAAGGCCATGCACAGCGGTGACCCGGTGACCGTGCGCGCCGTCGACGGCGACACCGCGACCGTGCACAACGCCCGCACCGAGGAGGTCTACGAGGTTCCGGCCGCTGATCTGCTGACCGGCGGGGCGAGCCCTGATCAGCCGACCACGGTCAAGGTCAACGAAGCGCAGCGTGACGCGCTCGACCTCGCGTTCGGCAGCGGCGAACCGGTCGAGGTGTCCGGCGCCGAACTGGGCGCCGACGCGCTGATCGTCTCCAACATCGCCGAAGCCGTGTGGACGATCGACACGGCGATCGAGGTACTGGAGGACAACCCGGACCGGAAGCGCACGCACGGCCGTGCCCTGCGGGCGATGCGGAACAAGATCGCGAAGATGGCGAAGCCCGGCGAGCCTCTCGGCGGCGGGCGGTCAGAAGACCAGTCCGCTGCCGCAGCCGAGGGTGAGCCGATCGCGGCACCGGGCGCTGACGTCACCGCGCCCGCGACGATGGAACCCGATGTCGCAGCACCCGAGGGCGAGACCCCTGAATCCGGGATGGCCGAAGCCCCCCCCGCGCCGGTCGTACCGCCTGTCGGCGATGACGTCGGCCGTTTTCCGGACGGCACCAAGCCCAGCCCGAAGCTGATCGCCGCACTCGGCGGCGCGACCTGGGTGACCGGCATGAGGGTCTACAGCAGCGGCGGACCCCAGAAGCAGGCCGACGGCTGGATGGTGAGCGGCCACGCCAACACCCTCTACCCGCTGCACACGAAGAAAGTGGGCACCCAGGCCTTCCCCTCCACTTCGGAGAGAGGTGCGCGCACCAGCTTCCTGATCAACGAGGAAGGCGCCCGACTGCTCGCGCCCTACCTGCCCAACGGCGGGCAGCGCGACGAAGCCACCACACCGGAAGCGTTGCCGGACAACGGTGACGTCACGCCAGAACCGTCTACTGAGGCCGCTCCGGAACGGGGTCACCCAGGAAATCGTCCCGCCACCGGACTGGCTGACCTGTCCGACGCCGAGCTGGAAAGCCAGCTGGCCGACTCCCGCGCCCAGCTGCAGAAGATCCAGGACCTGGCGACCCGACTGGAAAGCACCGGCGGGGTCACCGACGCCGTACGCGCCGCCCAGGTCGCGGCCGAGAACCACAACCGCGCACTCGAACAGGAAGCCACGCGTCGTGGCACGGGGGCGCCTGGAGACGCCGCTGGCGGTCCCGTCCCGAACGACGGGGAAGCACTTCCTGCCGGAGATGGCGACGGCCTTGTCGAGGACATCGGCCAGGCCCAGACCGAGGCGATCGCCGAAGACGCCGTCATCGAGGAAACCGAGCAGATCGGCGCCAGCGAGATCGCCGACGCCGACGAGATCGTCGACGCCGGATTCGGTGTCACCGAGGCGCCTGACGGCGAGTTCGAGATCGACGACGACATCGCCGACCGGCAGGACCGCGTCGCCTCCCTGCTCGTCCAGGCCGAAGCGGGCAGCCTCGACCTGTCCCGTGACCGCGTCGGCGATGACCAGCTGCGCACCACCCGCGCCGACATCGTCGACGAGCTCCGCCTGCAGCAGCACCTCGAACGGCGTCGCACCGGCGAGCAGGCCGTCAGCCGCCAGCGCTCCGACGCCCAGGCCGCCGACGACCTGGCACCACAGGAAGGCGACAGCGAACCCGCCGCACCCGAGGAGACCGGGCCGAAACCACGTCCCGGTGTCGCTGGTGCCGCCGAAGATCTCGCCGACGCGCTCGAATCCGGCAGCGACGACCGGATCGACGCCGCGACCGACCGTTTCCGCAAGGCACTGAACCGGTCCCGGTCCGACTCGCCGATCGTCGCGGAACTGCGCGCCATGCTCGCCCCCGAATCCGGTGCCTACGACCCGGACGCCCTGCGCGACGCCGCCCAGCGCCTGCGCGAGGAGCAGCGCGCCAAGCGCAACGAGGGCGCCCGGCGGCGACGCACCGCGCGCCGGTTCGAACGCGAACGCCTGCGCTCCCTGCTCGGCCAGGTCGAAGCCGAGATGCGCAACCGCGACCTCGACTACGACCCGATCCCCGATGAGGACGGCACCGTCACCCTCGATCTCGCCGTCGCCAAGCCGGTCGTCTGGGAAACCCGCACCGAACGTGAAAGCTGGTCAGGAACCGACTTCCGTCTCGACGAACTCAACGGAACCGGCTACCAGGCCAGCATCACCTCCTACGGTGACCGGCCCAGCATCCATGGTGCGCGGACGCCCACCTATGCGTGGACCGTCGTCGCCGACGACGGCGTTGTGCTGGCAACCGGCTCCGGCGCGGCCCCGGACGTCGACAGCGCCCAGACCACCATCGAGATCGCGCTGGACACCCAGCGACGCCTCGGCCTGATCCCCGCCGACGCGCAGATCCCGCAGGGCGCCGTGTCCGAAGACACCTCCGCCACTCCGCACGCCGACATCGTCGACGCCGTGCAGCGCATGCAGCGCAAGATCGACGAGGGTCGCGAGTACAACCCGATCACCGGCCGTCCGGACCCGCTCAACCAGAACCTCCCCGCACTGCCCGTAGTCGCACCGATCTACATCGACGCCGACCAGGCCCGCAAATACCTGGAAAGCAGGGGTGCCACCGATCGTCACGGCAGCAAGCTGGTCGAGTCGTACCGCTGGGACACCGCGAAGCTCACCCCGGGCGCCGGTTTGGCCGTGGTCGACGACCTGAAAGGCCAGCCGCAGATCGTGCACACCCGCAGCGGCGCCACGTTCGGCGTGATCGGCACCGACCTGGGCAAACTGTCCCGCGCCGACTTGTTGCGGTACGCCACGATCGCCGAGGCCACTCGTGACGCCGACGGCAACCTGGTCGACTGGCGGCAGGACGGCCGCGACCTGGCCGCCGACATCAACGGACGGCGATACCCGGCGGCCACGAACAACGGCCACAGAGGATTGCAGGAGGTCGCGCTCGACCGGCTGACCCGCGAGAAGATCGCCGCCGGGGCGTTCACCCACCCGCTCGTGCTGCGCGGGCACGAGATGATCGACGGCGTCACCAACCCGACACGGCGCGAGTTCGTGAACGACCAGCACCGCGCACTAGGGCAGATCATCAACGCGCGGTCCGGCAGGGTCGCCCCCGCCGACAAGAAAACCTTGGACACGGCCAAGGGCGCGCGCGTGCTCGCCGCCATGGGCGCCCCGGACGCGGCCGCAGCGCTGCTCACCCGCCGGGCCGCCGAGCTCGATGAGCAGTTCGAGGGTGACGCGCCCAGTCACGGCTCCGCGCTACTGCGGTCGCTGGCCACCGGCTACCTCGGCATGTTCTCGCCGGTGCGCTCGCACGGCGAACGTGTCGGCGACATGAAGGTCGGCGAACGGCTGTTCCTGGAAGAGCGCTCCGCCGACGGTGGCAAGCCGCAGCTGCGTAGTTTCCGGGCGCTCGCACCGGCGCGCCGCGACCCCCGGGGCGGGCCGTCTGACCTGATCACGCCGGTGATCGACGAGAAGACCGGCGAGCAGAAGTTCCTGCACACCGATGTCGGCCAGTTCCGCGTTGAGGACACCGAGGAACGCGCCTACGGCTATAGCCCGCTCGGTGGTGGCCGGTCGCACGGCAACTACGCCGTGGTCGGACCGGGCGAGGAGATGCCCGAGACCGTTGATGATCTGGCATCGCGGGCGTTCGACGACGTCGCCGCCATCCCTCAGGACGTGCTCGACGCGGCAGCCGAAGCACTGCCCGAATCCAGGAGGGAGACCACCGTGCGCCGCGCGGCCGCCGAGGAGGGCCGCCGGGCACCTCGTCGCGGCACCCCGCGTGCGCCCAAGCGGACCGCTGAGCCTCTTGCCGCACCTGAGCCGGTGCGCAACGAGCAGCAGCTTGCCGAAGCCCAGGGCAGGACACTGGGGGCGTTCCTGGGCATGCCGTTCGAGTACGGCGACACCCCCACGAACGGATTCGGCAGCATCGAAGCGGCCCGCGAACACCTGGTCGCACTGGAGAACGGACCGGAACCCCGGTCGGCCAGTTCGGCGCGCGCGGTCATCAAGTTCATCGACGACGGGGAGATGACGCTGTCCCCTGGTGGCATGTTCGCGGTGCACAAGAAGACCGGCTTGGTGACCCACCTGCCGTCGAGTCAGCGCGTGTGGCCGCCGCCCCCCAGTTCCAGGGCCTCGTTCGAGGACTACGTGCAGGCGGGCGGGCTGGCCAACCAGTCGATCGGCCTGCGAGTGGCGCGCGCCCTGGAATCCGGGGTATTCGACGGCGAGCAGATCGACTGGTCCGGCGACGGCATGACAGCGGTCACGCAGACCAATGCGATCGGCAAGCGCAACGGCGGATCCCACCCACTGCGGACCGCGCAGCGTGCCGCGTTCCTGGACGGCGTGCTCGGCACCTCGAAGAAGCCGCTGGCCGCCGACGCGACCATGTTCACCGGCGCGGCTGACGGCGCGCTCGACTTCGACGCGCCCAACGCGGAGGCCTTCGACAACCCCGTGGACAAGGTCGTCGACTACGAGGGCAAGAACGGCTACACCGCCGACAGCAAGGCCGGGGAGACCACGGCGAAGCGGGTGGCGGTCGAGCTGCGGCTGGTGCAGCCGCTGGCGAAGGCCGCGCCGCTGGACGCGGTGCGCAGGCTGACCCGGTTGGCCGACGAGCTGGACGGCAAGACGGTCACCATGCGGGCGACCCGCCGGGACAGTTCGGGCGATCAGACGCTGACGCTGACACCGTCCGACGATCTGCGCGCGATGGCGTCGACGATCACGGATGTGTACGACCCGAAGAAGATCAGCACGTCGGCGCTGTTCCGGCAGGCCGGGATGGTCGGCCAGGTCGAGCTGAACAAGCCGAAGATCAGCTCTGGCCGCACCTGGGAGGACCCGAACGGCGTCGTCGCGCGGCAGGTCGAACAGCAGATCACGGACGCGGGCGGCCTGCGGTTCTACCGTGACGAGAACGGCATGCTGCATGCCACGTTCGCCGGTGTCGACATCGCTGACGGGCAGCACAACGGGCGCACCTTCGACGGCGACTCGATCGCCCTGAACGGGTCGATCAAGCTCGGCCCGGACGGCAGGCTGACCGTGTCCTACAGTCGGGGCAACCGGTTGATGATCATCGATGCGAGTCCGCGTTCGTGGACGTTCACTTCGGATGTCCCGGACGATGGGGACACCGACGGGGACAGCAACGGCTCCGAAACCGAGTCTCCGCAGGCAGGAGCAGGCAGGGAAAGGGACAGCGGAGAGGACGCCGGGACGGATCCGCAGAACGAAACAGGGGCGCCGGAGCAGGCGGACGATCCGGCCGTGATCGCGGAGAACCGGATCAGGGAGCTGTACGCGGAGATCGCGGACGGCCCGCAGGACTTCGTCCGGATCGCGCGCATCCGGGCGCGCCTGGGCGACATGGACAAAGCGACCGTGGACGCGGCGCTGCTGGCGATGATGGAAACCGGCCTGGTGCATCTCGCGCCCGAATCCAATACCAAGGTGCTCACCGACGAGGACCGGGCCGGGGCATTGCGGGTGGGAAGCGAGGACATGCACCTCATCGCAATCGAAGAAGAATAGCCGAGAATTAAGCGGCTAACGCATTTTGGGAATACGACACGCCGGGCGGATCCCATTCCGCCCGGCTTTGTCGATCTACCCTCCCATCAGCGCGCTTGGTGCTGACCGGCGCTACACCACCCCGTCGGTAACAACTGGGAGGGATCGACCCCCATGAGTGGCACCATCACGCTCGACAAGAAGAGCCTGCGTCAGACCCTCGCCACCAAGTCGGCCGAGATCGACGCGTTCACCAAGAACGGCATCAAGGACGAGAGCGGCAACGGCGACCTCGTCGTCTCCGTCGAGGACGCTCGCACCTTCCGCAAGCTCATGAACGAGTGCAAGGAACTGCGGGGCCTGCTCGCCGACCTCGAAGGCCACGCCGAGATCAAGGCCTACCTCGACGACCCCGGCAGCGCCCCCCTGGCCGCCCAGCAGGGCGCCGCCCAGCTCGTCGCCCCCCGCCAGTACAAGAGCGTCGGCGAGCGGTTCGTCGAATCCAAGGCGTTCAAGGAGCGCGCCACCAACGGCATCATGTCCGACTCCTTCCTGGTCGACGAGGACCTCACCTCGCTGGAGAAGAAGGACATCTACACCGCCGCCGGTGGCACGCTCACCCGGTTCTCGTTCGGCCGCGTCGAGCAGGAGCCGATCGTCCCGCGCCCGTACCGCACGGACCGTGTGCGCGATCTGTTCCCGGTCGCCAACACCAACGCCAACCTGATCGAATACCTGCGCGTGCTCGGCTACCTGGACGGCGAGAACAACGCCCGCACCGTGCCGGAGCGTGAGACGGATTCGCCGACCTCGGTTTTCGGCCTGAAGCCGCACACGCGGCTCAAGCTCGCCCCCGCGCAGGCGCCCATCCGCACGATCGCCCACTACGAACTCGCCCACCGCAACACCCTCGACGACGAACCGCAGCTGCGCTCGATCATCGACACCGAGCTGCTCTACGGCCTGCGGCTCGTCGAGGACGACCAGGTCCTCAACGGCGACGGCACCGGCGAGAACCTGCTCGGCATCATGCGCACGCCGGGCATCCAGCTCTACCCCGGCCCGGGCTTGGGCTACGGCCAGGCTGGTACGCCGGTCAAGGAGAACGACACCAAGGTCGACGCCGTCCGGCGTGCCGCGACCCGCGTCATGCTCGCCTACTTCTCTCCGACCGGCGTGGTCCTCCACCCGTTCGACTGGGAGGAGATGGAGCTCACCAAGGACAAGAACCTCAACTACATCCTCGCGATCAACGTCGCGATCGGTGCCGAGAAGAGGATCTGGCAGATGCCGGTCGTCGCCACCCCGGCGATGAACCAGGGATCCTCGCTGATCGGCGCGTTCGGCCTGGGCGCGAAGATCTACGACCGCCAGCAGTCCAACATCAGGGTCGCCGAGCAGCACGACGACCTGTTCATCCGCAACGCGATCGCGATCCTGGCGGAGCAGCGGATCGGCTTGACCGTCTCCCGCCCGGAGTCGTTCGTCAAGGTGGACCTGACCACCGCCTACGACAACACCCCGTGATCGGTTAGCCGAACGCGACGAAGCCCCGCCGGACCTTCCGCCCGGCGGGGCTTCGTGCTGTCGGGGTCAGGCATCCACGTTGGCGTTGAACCAGTCCTTGCCGTTCTCGGTGAACTGGCCACGGGCGTTGATGAGGCCGCGCCGTTGCAGCGCGTTCTGGGTGCCGATGCGCACGTAGTTGGATCTGCCGAAGTCTTTGGCCATGCACACGTTGAGTTCGCCGTCCACGTCCACTTCGGCGTTGCGCATCGCCTTGTCCATGGCCGGGGGGAGCTTGTTCGTCTTCATGAGTTTAGAATAGCCGTTAGATTGACGGCTGTCAAAAGCCCCGCCGGGCGGAAGGTCCGGCGGGGCTTCGTGCTGTGTCAGGGGTTCTTCAAGGTGACCTTGGCGGGCACCTCGCCGTTACCGAACACGGCGCCGTCGGCGACCATGTTGTGCACGTACTCCTTGATGTCGGCGCGGATCTCCCGGCCCCCCTCGATCCCGAACGTGGTGGTCCAGTCGGCGGGATCCTCGATCTCGATCTCAAGGTGAACAACGACCTTCATGACGTGGCCTTTCCACAAAGGAGCTCGGTGTAGCGGCCCCAAGCCTGCTTCTCGTCGTCTGCCAGGGGCGTGCCGTCCGTGTTGATCAACTTGGCCCCCGGACGAGACGCGAACCTGCGCATGATCCCGACCGTCGCCACTGCATCCTCCTGGGGCATTCCGGCAGCGATCTCACGTTCAAACCTGGCCTGTTCGTAGGCGGTGATCTCGGCCGTTTCGGCGTTCGTCCGGTTGTTCTCGTCGACGGCGACGAGGTCGTGCCATGTGCTCATCAGCTGGTCCGCTGACCACGCCTGGGCACCCTGCTCACCTTCACGCTGGATCCACACCTGCGTCAGGTGGGGCGCGTTCGCAGCGGGGGTGGTTCCCAGGACGCGGCGGATAAGGCCGGTCCGAGTGTCCTTCAGGCGCAGCACGAGGTCAGGACCGAAGTCGCATCCGCCCTCGTGGCACCCCTGCTTCTCGGTCCTGCCGTGCCCACACTCTGGCGGGCAGTCGATGTTCTCCTTTTCGGCAGCGTCGACGAGTGCGGTGGTGATGAGTCCCGCGTGGATGTGACTCCAGGTCAGGTTGTTCTCCTGGCACACGCGTTCCTGGGCGGCACCGGCCGAGGACGCCGTCACAGTCCACATGCGCTCGGCGGGGTGGTCGAGGGTGGGGGCGCACGTGACGCGGTATTCGGCCAGCGCGCGCTCCGCCTGCGCGTAGACGGCTTCCTCGTCGAAGTCCGGAATGTCGAGCCGGTCCTTCGCGATCTCCAGCGCCTCGGCGTGGTCGAGCTCGACCTGCACCAGCAGCGCCTCGGCGTGCGCCGTCTCAACGCGCTTGGCCATGATCCGGGCGCAGGTGCCGCACATCCGCTTCCAGGCGGCCTCACCGTCACGGACGGTGGCGTGCATCGTCTTGCCGCACAGTGCGTTGCGGCCGTAGGTCCAGTCCTCGGCGTAGTGCAGGGCCGTGCCGAAGCTGACGTCGCTCTGCTTGACGATGTTGAGGCGCATGATTGGCTCCCTGTCTCGAACGTGATAGGTGAAGACTAGCCTTAGATGTGGCGGCTAGTCAAATCACCGCGCGTCGTCACCACCCGAACAGCGGCAAGCCTTTACCCTGACCTGCGTGGACTACTCCGGAGCCATCCATTTCGTCGCCAGCGGAAAACGCGCCCGGCGCCCCTCCTGGCCGGTCGGCGCGTTCCTGATCCTCGTACCCGGCTCCACCATCACCGTGGACGCTGACCGGCCACTCGGACAGGCCGCGCCCGAACTGGTCGGCCAGCGGGTGCGCTACAGATCGCACGTCGACTACTTCGAGAACGGCGAACTGGAACCCTGGCAGTCCGAGAACGACGACCGGAACGCACGCGACTGGGAGATCATCTGATGGCCACCAACACCGAAGCCGCCGCCCTCAAGGCCAGGCGTGCCGCCGCCCGCACTGCCGGGGACGGGCCGCCGGTCACGCCTGTCGCCGTCGGCAAAGACGAGCCCGCCCGGCGCGAGAAGCTGCTGTTCCACCCCGACGAACCCCGCGCGGTCGCCGAGGCCACCGGCTCCCTGTACGGCACCGGGGCGGGCGAGGCCATGCCCGGATTCACCATCGCCGAAGCCGACGCCTACGAGACGTTCACCCCCGACCGGTGCACCACGCCCGTCACCCGCGCCAGGTGGACCAAGGGCCAGCACGTACCCACCGAGGTCTACGAGGCGTATCTGGCCGCACAGGGGGAGAAGGCTCCGGAGCGCGTCGCCGACGGCGCGGCGAGCTGACCACCCGTTCCACACATGCGACGATCACCCGCGTGGAGGCAGCGGAGTACCACACCGACGCCGAACTGGGCGGGGCCTGGTCGGCGGTCGTGCAACGCCTCGCCGACAACGGCGGGGTCGCACTCATGCTCTCCGAACCGTGCACGCTCGACCTGTGGCGCACCAGTCAGGACCCTGTCACCGCCACGCCGACGCTGAGCGTCAACGCCGTCATCGCCGACAACGGCAAGTCCGCGCGCCTGCACATCACACCCGAACAGCTCGCCACGCTCGGCGTCGGCAGGTTCGAGCACCGGCTCGTCATCAGCGACGCCGTCATCGGGCCGCAGGTGATGGCACGCGGCTGGTTCACCGTCCGGGGCCGGGTGAGCGACCTGTGACCGGAATGCTGCACGGCCTGCCCCCACTGTTCCCGCAGCGCGTGGTCCGCGAGGTCGTGCCCCGTCGCCGCCGCGTCGTCATCGAGCTGTACACCGAAGAGGAGGGGCGCGTGCTCCACATCGTCGAGAACGGCGTCGCCCCGGTCAGCCTGCGCGCGTTCGCCGAGACCGCCGCGATCACCGGCGCGGGCAACGTGTTCGCCTGCGGCACCAGCGGCACGTGGACGCTCACACCGGCCGCCTGGCGCCTGTCCGGCAAGGCCTCCCCCGGCGACGTGGTCGAGTGGTCACCGAACCTGCAGCTGCAGGGCGGGCCCGCCGCGTTCGACCTCGCCTCGGTCGTCGATGGCGTGGCGGTGCGCTGGAAGTCCAGCGGTACGGACACCCCCGCCGCGCTCGGCTCGATGTACGCGCAGGGCGACTACGGCACCGCCCGGCTGCCCGTCCTGCCCTGGCGGGTGAACGCCGCAGACATCGACGACGACGGCAGGATCACACTCGTGCTCGGCTATCGCGCCGGTGGCGACATGAGCCTGGGGCACGTCAGCGGCGTCTCCCGCATCTCACTGTCCAACTTCGGGCCCGTCGACGCGTGAGGTGACCTCGTGACCCTGCCGAACACGCCTACCCGCACGGCGCTGCGCGCCGAGGTCGACGCCGCGTTCGCCGATGTCGGCGATCGTCTCGACGACCTGGAGGCCGGAAGCGCGCACACGCACACCGCGTCCCAGATCACCGACTTCGACCAGGCCGCCGACGCCCGCGCCCAACTCAAGATCGATGCGCTGGTAGCGGGGGCGCCGGGCGCGCTGAACACCCTTGACGAGATCGCGGCCGCTCTCGGTGACGACGGGAACTTCGCGGCCACCATCACCAACGCGCTGACCGCGCTCACCACGGCGGTGAACACCAAGCAGGACGCGCACGCCAACCTGACCGGCGTGTCCAGTGTCGGCACCGTCAACGAGATGATCGTCTTCCGCTACGGCGGGGCCTGGGTACGCCGCACGCTCGCCGAGTTCACGGCGATGCTCGGCATCACCGGGGGCGCTGGCGTGTCCGAGCCGCTGTTCGACATCGAGGCCAACGGCGCGATCGCCGACGGCACCACCGACAACTACACGGCGATCCTGGCCACCTGGAACGCGCTGCGGACGTATGCGAAGACCGGCAGCCTGTACGGCCCGTCGATCGGCACCTACCGGTGTGTGCTCACGCCGGAGCGTGTGCAGGTGTGGCCGGACAAGCAGTTCGCGGCGTTCCCGATCCCGATGGTGCCGCGCACCGAGACCAACCCGAAGCACACGTTCGGCATCCGTGGCGTCGGCAACGCCTACAACGTGCGCACCGCGAACCTGGGCGGTGACTCCGCCCAGGTCAACTCCGCCACGGTCTTCTTCTTCGACTACGATCCGGCCGATTTCGCCTGGGACGCCACGGACGGGCATCCGTCCATCTTCGGTGCCCCTGACGCCGACGCGACCGACCCCGTCGGCAACACCTTCTCGAACCTGGGTTTCACGGTCCGCGACGTCATCTTCCGCAGCCCGGACAATCCCAGTCTGTGCGTGCTGAACCTGGAGCAGGTGAGCACATGCCTGCTGGACAGCGTCCGGTTCGACGTCGAGACCGTGCTGGACTTCCTGCCGGAGCCGACCCGCCCGACCGGGTGCGCGCTGCTGTTGCCGCGCAGCAACAACAACGTGGCGATCGACGTCAACCGGCTGGTCGTCGAGGGCTACTACGCGGGCATCCCGCTGACCGAGCATCTGATGCTGACCACGGCGATCGTGCTGGCGTGCAAGATCGGCGTGTTCACCCGCCGCCCGTGCTCGCACATCGGTGTCGTGAGTGGACAGCTGAAGATCGAACAGTGTCCGTGGGGTTTCGCCGGGTACGCGCCGGACGGTGTCGGCCCGAACCTGGGTGTGGTCGATTTCAGGGGCGGCGTCTTCCGGATCAACGCCGTCGACTTCGAGCACTACGGCTACGACGGCGATCCCGCCCGCGCCTGGCGTTATACCCCCAACGGGTATGCGAACGTGCTGGACCGCAACAACAACTTCATCGGCACCGTCGCGGCCATGTACGTGATCAACTCAGAGAACCCGCCGGTCGGCACCACCAACAACGCGACGATCTACGTGCGCGGCAACTCCGGCGTCAACTCGCCGATCGCGGCGTACCGCATCCACGATCACACCGTGGCGATGACCCGCGTGCTGGGCGGAGTGCCGTCCAACCCGCCGCTTGCGCCCCCGAACGCGCCCACCATCGGCGTCGCGACCGCCGGTGTCGAGTCCGTGCAGATCACGTTCACCCCGGCCGGTGCCGGTGAGCCCGCCGACGACTACACCGCGACCGCCTACAACGGATCGAACGTGGCCGTGGGCACGAACGACGGCGCGACCAGCCCGATCACCGTGTCCGGGCTGGTCGCCGGGGTCGCGGTGACCGTCAAGGTCAAGGCGAACAACATTATCGGCAGCTCGGCCGAGTCCGCCGCGTCGAACTCCGTCACCCCGACCGCACCGGCCGGTCTGCCCGCCGACAACTTCGACGGCGCCGACACGGGCAGCCTCGGCACCTCCAGCTCCGGCCACGCATGGCTGGGCGATCCGGCCGGGACATGGGAGCGCAAGAGCAACAAGGCGGAGGCGAACACCACCGGTACCGCGTGGAACCCCGCGTGGCTCGCGGTCGGCCAGAACGACTACCGGGTGCGGGCCGAGACCCCGCACGACCCCGGTGAGTGGGGCCTGTGTGCTCGCGTGGTCGACGACCAGAACTTCTACTACCTCGACTACCAGTACGACAGTGCCGCCAGCGGCATCGTCACCCTGTACAAGCGGGTGGGCGGATCGCTGACACAGATGGCGAGCGAGACGGTCGCCGGTCTCACCGCAGGCGTGACGATGCGCCTGCAGCTGCTGGTGAATGGGGATCAGATCACCGCGTACGCCAACCGGGCGGTGGACGCGGACAACGTGATCGGGGCGCCGGTCACCGACGCGACGTTCGCCGCCGGTGGCGGTGCGGGCATCGTGTCGCTGGTGGTCACGACCCCGCACGTGACGATCGACAACTTCGAGGTGTTGGCGCCGTGACGATCCTGACGCTGAAGGACCTCAACCACTTCATGAACAGTCCGAGGTGGACGACCGAGCAGGAGATGACGATCACCCGGATCATCGCAGGGGTCGAAAGCAGCCTGGAGGGTAGCCTGTCCGGCGCGTACATCACACCCAGGCAGATGTTCGAGGTCGCGCCGATCCTGCGCAGCGGACTGCTCGCCACCCGGCAGCCGGTTGCCTCCGTACAGGAGATCGACGGCGTCACCGTCGACGAGACCCATCCACTCGCTTCGCCGTGGATTCTCACCGAACACCGTCTGCGCCGCACTGACACTCTCACCCCGCCGTCCGGTCTGCTGACCCTGCCGAGCCTGTCGAGCGCCTGGGGCACCGGCAACCTGCCCAGTGTCGAGAACGTCGGGCAGGCCACCGTGAAGTACATGGGCGGCTGGGGTGACGACCCGGCGCTCGCGCTCGCGATGCTCAACAAGTGCGCGGCGATCACCAACAACCGTTACAGCGACGCCATCGTCGTCAACGGCACCGACAGTGAGAACGCGCCCCGGCCGCAGCGTGAGACGTGGTCGAAGGACGAACTGGAACCGCTGGGGATCTACCGCAACATCGGGGCGAAACGCTGATGTCCGCGCGCACCGAATTCAAGGTCAGCTACGACAGGGCGATCTTCAGTCGTGCCCGGCGCAAGCTGGCCGACATGTCCTTGCGCGCGCAGAACGTCGCGCCCGCCTGGGATGTGTTCCTGGACTGGTTCACCGACGGCAACCGCAAGCAGTTCGGCAGCCAGGGCAGGTACTGGCGCACCCCCTGGCGGGAACTGAAGCCGCGTACGGTCGCGCAGAAACGCCGCGACGGCTGGACCGGCGACATCCTGGTGCGTGAAGGTGAGCTGCGCCGCGCCGTGTCGGATCGGCCGATGCAGCTCGAACGCCTTGGCGCGCACGACATGTCCGCCGGGACCAGGCTGCACTACGCGGGATACCACCATCGCGGTGCGCCCCGGGCGAACATCCCTCGGCGTCCACTGTGGAACGCGCGCGCGATCACGGAAGGCGGTGCTGCCACTTCGGCGGTCAAGTCGTGGATCGTCAGCGGCACGCCCCGCGTCAGCGAACGCAAGGCGAGGTGAGCGCGTGCGCGGAGCCGACGGTGTCCGGGATCAGCTGACAGAGCTGTTCGCGAGCGACATGCCGCGCCGGATCGAACTCCTGCGGGTGGCGCGTGGCTGGGGTGCCGAGACGATGCCGGACGTGGACGTGTTCCTGTCCGGCGACGTGCCGGACTCGGAGCTGAGTTCCGCCAAGGGGCACAGGGTGTGGCTGGTGGTGGTCAACCCGCGTCTCATCCGGATAGTCGCCACCGGCGACTTCTCCTCCGCCGGTGACGCCGAGTACCACAGCACCTACTCGTGCCGTGTGTTCATCCGTACCAAGGGTGAGGACTGGCAGCTGTCCGAGCAGGCACGCGACCACATCGCCGAGGCCGCCCGCGCGACCCTGCTGCAGTACCCGTCGCTGTCCACCACGCCCGGCGAGACCGGCTACCGGCTGGTGCAGGCCACCTACAACGAGGATTACGGCCTCCCGGCCCGCGTGGCGAACAACCAGGGCGCGTGGGCGGCGGCCATCCTGACCGTGGATGTGCTCGCCGAGGAGTGCGTGGACGACGGCTCGACGCTGCCGTCGGTGGGTGAGGCGCAGGAAGTGGACGTCGCCACCCTTGCGGTAGGTGCGACCGAACCGATGAACGGAGAGACATGACGCGGGCGAAGAAGCAGACGTTGTTCAACCCGAACCCCACTCCGATGGTGTTCGACGGCGAGGGACGGGTGGTCGCCGGTGGCGAGCGGGTAGAGGTCGACAGGGTCGGCGAGGTGGCCCAGGAGGCGATCGATCACGGCCTGCTCGTGCTGGAGAAGGCCGACAAGGAAGACCTGCCCGAGCATGCGATGGTTCCGGCGGACGACGAGGCTTCCACGGTCAAGGCATCCGGCGCGTCCGCGCCGAAGAAGCCCGCCTGAGGTGCCATGATTCGATCAGCGCGCGGCGCGCGTCGCAAACCATTAATGCTAGCCGGAGAACCACCGGCAAGGCAACCCGAAGAAGGGACCTCCCATGCCGGGTGTGAACGTCACCGTCGGTGCCGTGTCCGGTCCGAGCGCGCCGACGCTCGCGCCCTCCAGCAAATACTTCGCCGTCGGGCTGGCCGAACGTGGCCTTACCACCGAGCCGACGCGCGTCACCTCGTTCGCGCAGTTCCAGGAACTGTTCGGCGCGCGTACCACCTACAGCGCGCTGTGGGACGACATCAGGACGTTCTTCGAGGAAGGCGGCACCGAGGCCTACGCCGTACGCGTCGTCGGCCCCGCCGCCACCACCGGCACTCTGACCGGCGGACTCCAGGACCAGCAGGGCACCCCCGCGACCACGCTCAACGTCGCCGCCCGCAGCGCCGGGGCCTGGTCGTCCGGTCTCACCATCCAGGTCATGGCGGGCCCCACTGCCGCGACCTATCGGCTGGTCGTGCGCCTCGGTGGCGTGGTCGTGCACGACTGGACCAACCTGCGCGACCCCGAAGAAGCGGTCAGCCGGTCCAGCACCAGCCCGTACGTCAAGATCACCAACGCCGGTTCGCCCGCTGTCGCCCCCCAGAACAACCCGGCCGTCGCCGCAGCCACTGCGCTGGGCGCCGGAACAGACGACCGGGCCAGCGTCACCGCCACCCACTACGTGAACGCGCTCGCGTTGTTCACCACCGAACTCGGTGACGGCGCCGTCGCCATCCCTGGCATCGGCACCACCGTGCACGCCGGACTGATCGCGCACGCCGACGCCAGCAACCGGATCGCCCTGCTGGCCGCCGCGAGCACCACCGACAAGGCCACCCTGATCTCCACCGCCGCCGCGCTGGACGCCAAGCGCGCGGGCCTGTTCGCCCCGTGGATCAAGATTCCCGACGAGTACGGCGGTGGCGGCACCCGCACCATCAGCCCTGAGGGCTACGTCGCGGCCGCCCGCGCCCGCGCCCACGCCGAAGGGCCGTGGCGCGCACCCGCCGGGGACATGTCGACCGCGCGCTACGTGGTCGGCCCGGCCACCGTGTTCACCGGTGTCGACGGCAACGACCTCGACTCCGCGAAGGTCAACGTCATCCGCACGATCAGCCGCACCACCCGCCTGTACGGCTGGGTGTCGCTGGCGGCTGATCGCGACAACTGGGGCTTCCTCACCGGCGCCGACACGGTCAACCGCGTCGTCACCGAGGCATACAGGCAGCTGGAGCCGTACCTGTTCGGCGTGATCGACGCACGTGGGCACCTGCTCGGAAAGATCGCGGGAACCCTGGAAGGCATCGTCGCGCCGATGGCGGACCGCAACGGCCTGTACGCACGCCTCAACCCCGCCGATCCGACAGGGCCGCCGCTGGACCCCGGCTACCGGGTGCGTGTACTCGACATCAACCCGGTCGAGGTGGCCGCGCAAAACAAGGTCCTCGCCGAGCTCGGCATCCGGGTGAGCCCTACCGCCGCGATCGTGCAACTCACCGTCACCAAGGCCGCCGTGACGGCCGCGCTGTGAAAGGGGCAGTTCGGCCATGAAGTCAGCACAGAGGCAGTTCCTGTGGACTGTGGACGGGATCAGCGGTCCGTTCGCGCAGAAGACCGGCGGCGAGGTGACCGCCGACGCGACCAAGGTCTGGGACGGCGGCGCGACCAAGGCAGAGGTGATCGCCGCACCGCCCGAGGTAGGCGACCTCACGCTCACCCGACCGTACGATCCCGAGCGCGACCAGCCGATCCTCGACCGGCTGATCTCCCTGGTCGGCCAGTTCCGCACAACCGTGTCCGGCCAGCCACTGGGCAGCGATATGCGCGTCGCCCGAGGCGTGAAGCCCCGCGTGTATCCGGAGGCGCTGCTGATCGGCGTGCGTGAACCGGAATCCGATGCGGAGAGCGGCGACAAGGCCGACTACGAGCTGACCTTCGCCGTCGGCGGCATCGCCTGATTTCATCGCCCTACCTGCCGCGACAGGTTCGGGCTGAGTGCGCGGGGTTCTATCCCGGTCCCCGCGTGCTCGGCCCGTTCCTGTCGCGGTGATCCACCAAAACCGGGAGGACACGAGAATGACAACCGATTTCGACGGCTCCAGCGGGGGCACGCAGGCGCCCAGCGCCCTCATTCCCGGCGCCAAGGACACCGGCTTCAGCACGCTCAGCCTGCTCAAGCAGACCGTCGCCGACCGGATCGAGATCGAGCCGGTCACGGTGACCGTGCCCGGCGGCCGTATCCGGCTGACCTGTCACACCGACATTCCCGAGAAGGACCTGCGCAGGTGGCAGAAGGCCTCACTCCCGCGCGAGATGCGCCGGGGGCGGGAGGCGCAGAACGCCACCCCGCTCGACTCCAGCCAGCTCGTGCTCGCGGTCGCCGTACTGGTCTACAGCACGATCACCATCGAGGTCCTGGGCAAGGGCGACGAGTGGATGGTCGTCGAGCATGACGGCGTGCCGCTGTCGCTCGATCACGATGCGGTACTGAGCGCGTTCAACGCGCTCGACACGACCTCTGCGCTCGTTACGATCTTCGGCCGGGAATCCGACATCATCCAGGCCAGTCAGGAAGTCCTGGCCGCGTCCGGCTGGACCGGCGAGAACGGCGGCCGTGACGAGGGCGACCCTCAGTAAGCGGCGGTCTGCTCGCCCAGCGCGCCCGCGAGAAGATCGATACCTACTCCCACGATGAACGTCTCATCCAGGTCGCCCGCTACGCCTACAACTTCCATGTCGACGTGGTAGCGATCCTGGCCGACGAGGACGAGGAGAACCTGCTGGTCCGGTTGGCGGCGGGGCAGGTGTTCGAACGCGACGAGAAGGCCCGTGAAGAGCAGAGCCGCCGCAGTATGAAAAAGTAGCTTCTCGTAGGATCGCGACGCGAGTCGCAGGGGTCTCCGCGCAGTCGGGGCGCGGAGGGACACGAACGGCCGGTGGTCTCCAGCACCGGCCGTTTCTCATGCCTGGCGAGCCTCCCTGTCCCTGATTGCGGCACGTGCGACGATCACCAGCGTCAGCAGGTCGACGGGGAGGTGAGCGCGTGGCCGGGGACGACGAGATCGAGATCACCGCGACACTGCGAGACGCGATCTCCGCCGCCATCACCCCCATGGATCGGCGTCTCGCCCAGCTCGAAGAACGCTTCGACAGTCTCGGCCACGCGGCGAAGAAGGCCGGTGCCGAGACCGAGGCGGGCCTGGGCAAGGCGGAGGAGGCCACGGAAGACCTGGGCAAGGCCGCTCGCCGGGCGATACCGCCGGTGCGCGAGCTCGGTGACGAGACCCTGAAGGCCGGGGCCAAGGCCCGCGCCGGATCCCCTGGTCTGGACGCGTTCGCCCGCAAGGCCGACAGGGTCGGTATGTCGTCCAAGCGTTCCGGTCAGATGATCGTCAACTCGTTCAAGTTCGCCGGGGTGATCACGGGCGTGTTCGCGCTCGCCGGTGGCGTCTCCGCGCTCGGCGCCGGTGGCGCGATCGCCGTGGGCGGGCTGGCTCCGCTGGTCGGCGTGCTCGGCCTGGTGCCACCGCTGCTGCTGGCCGCGAAGCTCGGCATGTGGGCGTTCAAGCTGGCTGCCGAAGAGGTCGAACAGCCGGTGACCCGGATCAAGAACCAGTTCGCGCAGCTCGGCGGACAGATCGCAGCCGGAGGCCTGGGGGCAGGCCTGGACTACCTCGCCGACTCGCTGGGGGATCTGTCCCAGCTGTCCGGCCGTGGCCTGGCCGGTGTCGGTGCGGAGATCGGCGGGCTGGCGCGCGAACTGGGGAGCATGGCCCGCTCGGATCGGATGCTCGGTCAGATAGAGATCATTTTCATCGAGCTGCGCCCGGTGGTGCGGGACCTCGGCCGGGGCGTGCTCTACCTGACCCAGGCGGTCATGAACCTGATCCAGGCCGCTCTTCCGGCGACCGGTCAGTTCGCCGCGCTGTTCCTGAAGATCGCGCAGGGGCTGGCCAACTGGACGCAAGAGGTCCTGAACAACGGCAAGGCCTCGATGTTCTTCGTTTACGCGCTCAACCTGCTGCGCCGTGTCACCGGCGTCGTAGTCGATGTCGTCATCGGCCTGTTCAACATCTTCCGCATCGCCGCCGGTTACTCCGATGATTTCGGTCTCTCCATCGAGAACCTGGCCTGGAAATTCCGTCTGTGGACGCGTAGTGCCGAAGGGCAGCAACGGATCGCCCAGTACTTCC
>Ga0247822_10000255_pt1 | contig 27148 bp, 21 predicted proteins | sample 13C_Cellulose_Da_FD_192423 | JGI IMG/M metagenome (GOLD analysis project Ga0247822, IMG submission 192423) | Soil microbial communities from agricultural site in Penn Yan, New York, United States - 13C_Cellulose_Day30 | ecosystem: Environmental > Terrestrial > Soil > Agricultural land | place...
GCCACGGTCAGCTCGGCGGTCAGCGCGCCCAGCTCGTCGCCGCGGCCGCGGCGCGCGGCCACGGTCGCCGACAGCCGGCGCACGGCGCCGTCGCAGTCGCCCCGCATGACGTCGAGCGCGGCGCGGGTCTCGGTGACCTGCTCGACCACCGGCACGGCGTCGAGGCCGCGGGTGCGGGCGAGCGCCTCGTCGAGCGCGGCGCGGGCCTCGCCGAGCCGGCCCTCGCGGGCCAGGCAGCAGGCGCGGCGGGCCTCGATGATCGCGCCCAGCTCGTCGGCGGCGGCGTCGCTCGACGCCAGCGCGCCGGCGGCGCGGGTCAGGGTGGCGCGCACCGCGGTCGGCCGGCCGTCGTGCTCGTCGACGGCGGCGAGCGCGACCAGCAGGCGCGCGCGCCCCTCGGGGGCGGCCGCGGCCTTGAGCGCGGCGTCGATGCGGATGCGCGCGTCGGCCGGGCGGCCGCGCAGCAGATCGATCTCGGCCAGCACCGCGGCGCCGCGGGCGTGCGCGGTGGCGGCGGCGATCGCCGCCCGCTCGCCGCCGTTGCCGCCGGCCACGCCGTTGCTGCTCGACACGCCGTTCGACGGCGACGGCGCCGGGATCGCCGCCAGGCGCTGGATCGCGCCGTCGACGTCGCCGGCGGCCAGCGCCAGCTCGGCGGCCAGCACCGGCGACACGCCATCGACGCCGGCGGCCAGCCGCTCGCTGGCCTCGGCGACCCGGCCGGCGCGCGCGGCCAGCTCGACCAGCATGACGCCCAGCTCGGGCGCGACGCCCGGGCCGATCGCGCCGATCAGCGTCTCGACCTCGCCACCGGCGCCGCGGCGGGCCAGCACGTCGGCGTGCTCGACCAGCAGCTTGACCGCGTCGGTGACCTCGCTGGCGGCGAGGTGGTGGAGCACGGCCTCGCGCAGGCGATCGATCTGATCGAGCGCGGCCAGCGCGCCGTCGTCGCGGGCGCCGGGCGCGACCAGCCGGGCCGCGGCCCGCTCGAGCGGCAGGCGCTCCTCGAGCGCGAGCGCGCCGATCACCAGATCGTGGACGTAGTCGTGGATGCGCAGCCGGCCGGCGTCGTCGCAGTCGACCAGCTGGCGCGCGACCAGGCTGCCGACCGCCTCGTCGTAGGCGGCCGCGGCCACCTCGGGCGCGAGCGCGGCGACCGCCGCCGGCAGCACCGGCAGGCGCAACACGGCGAGGACCTCGAGCACCCGGCGGGCGTCGCGGCCGAGCGCGGGCAACGACCACGCGTCGTCGCCGAAGCGGGCGCGCGCGTACTCGCGGCGGAGCAGCAGCGGCAGCCCGCGGGTGCGCAGCAGCGCCGGGCCGACCTCGCCGGCCGGGCCGTAGGCCTCGGCCAGCGCCGTCCACAGCGCCTCGGCGGCGGCGTCGTCGAGGCCACCGAGCTCGAGCTCGTTGCGATCGAGATCGGCCGGGAGCAGCACCGGCTCGCGCGCGACCGCGATGACCCGGCCGAGCGCGTCGGCCGCCGGCGCCAGCGCCGCGACCAGGCGCGCCGCCTCGTCGGGCGGGAGGTGGTGCAGATCGTCGACGACCAGCAGCTGGGTCTCGCCGGCCAGCGCCTCGGCCATGCCGCCGGGCGGACAGCGCAGCTTGCGCTCGGCGCGGGAGCGCACCGACGCCGCGCGCTCGCCGGGGAAGCAGCGGACGTGGGTGGTGGTCACCTCGAGCGCGAGCGCGAGGTGCTCGACCAGCGACGTCTTGCCGGCGCCGATCGATCCATAGAGGATGACGAGCGGCGCGCCGGCGAGGTGCTCGCGCAGCTCGGCGAGCTCGCGATCGCGCCCGACGAACGAAGGTGGCCCCGGCACGCGCCGCCGGGGCGGCTGCATCGTCGTTGCACGGCGTCGGCTCATGAGGGGCACGTCGCGGTGGCGTTACGCAAGGCTCGTGCCGCCGCGACGCCGCGCCGTCGCACGCGCAGATCGCGATGGTACCAGAGGTTTTTATCCAGACCTCAAGACGCGCTGAGACGAACACGCATCGAATTGCCCCGGAGCTGGGGAGTTTCGCCACGGACCCTGGCGTACATGTACGAGTCCCTCCGACGCCGTGACCTGGGTCCAGAATGTCGGCTCAGCGCGTCACGGTCAGGAGCTGCGCGCGGGTCTGATCGACCCCGCTGGGCTCGTCCGCGCGCTGGCGGAGGAACCGCTCGAGCGCCGGCTGGCGGGCCACCGCTTCATCGAGCGCGCGGTCGGCTCCCGACTTGTACGCGCCGACCTGGAGCAGATCGCGATGGTCTTCATAGGTGGCGAGCCAGCGCCGGGCGCGCGCGGCCGCCTCGCGCTGCTCGGCCGGGGCCAGCCGCTCGAACAGGCGCGACACGCTGGCGGTGACGTCGATGGGTGGGAACTGGCCGCGGGCGGCCAGCCGGCGCTCGAGCACGACGTGGCCATCGACGATGCCGCGGACCTCGTCGGCGATCGGCTCGTCGAGGTCGTTGCCGGCGACCAGGACGGCGTACAGGGCGGTGATCGACCCGCGCGCGGCCGTGCCGGTGCGCTCGACCAGGCGCGGCAAGAGCGCGAACACGCTGGGCGGATAGCCGTGGCGCGCCGGCGGCTCGCCGACCGACAACCCGACCTCCCGCTGGGCACGGGCGACCCGGGTCAACGAGTCGACCAGCAGCAGGACCCGCGCGCCCTGGTCGCGGAAGTACTCGGCCGCGGCGGTCGCGACCGACGCGGCGCGGACCCGGACCAGGCTGGGCGCGTCGCTGGTCGCGCACACCACCACCGTGCGGGCGCGGGCCGGACCGAGCGCCTCGACCCAGTCGCCCAGCTCCCGCCCGCGCTCGCCGACCAGGCCGAGCACGATCACGTCGGCGTCGGCGGTGCGGGCCAGCTGGGTGAGCAAGGTCGACTTGCCGACCCCGGCGGCGGCGAACACGCCGACCCGCTGGCCCTCGCCGAGGGTGAGGAAGCCGTCGATGGCGCGCACGCCGGTGACCAGGGCGCGGGCGATCGGCGCGCGCGTGTGCGGCGGCGGCGCCGGGCGATCGACCGGCCACGGCGTCCCGTCGACCGCGGCGCCGTCGAGCGGCCGGCCCAGGCCGTCGAGCACCCGGCCGAGCAGCGCCGGTCCGCAGGCGAAGGTGAGCGGCGCGCCGGTCGCGGTCACCGCCGCCCCCGGGGCCAGCCCGGCCAGGTCGCCGAGCGGCATGAGCAGCGCGTCGTCGCCGCGGAAGCCGACCACCTCGGCCTCGAGCGGCTCGCCGCGGCGGGCGATGCGCACCACCTCGCCGTGGGTGACGCCGGCGCAGCGCGCCGACACCAGCAGGCCGACCACGTCGGTGACCTGGCCGTCGCCGGCCGGCAGCCCGGCGTCGGACCGCACCCGCGCCGCCTCGGCGCGCGCCGCCGCCACCTGGGCCAGGGCGCGCTCGACGTCCTTGTGCGCCGCCTCGCGCAGCGCCGCGGCTTCGGCCCGGGCCGCAGCGAGGTCGCGCTCGCCGGCCTCGCGCATCGCCCGCGCCTCGGCCTCGGCGTCGAACACGCGCCCGTCGATGATCCGCGCGGTCACGCGCCGACGGTAGCACGCGCGATCGGCGCGGCGTCAGTCGGTGCAGGCCGGCCCGTACGCGGCGAGCAGGCTGGCGTACGCGTGCTGGGTCGTGCCGCCGCACCGGCAGGCGCGGGCGGTCTGCTCGCCGCACGCCAGCGGCTCGTCGATCCACGACGGCGCGGCGTTGCCGTCCCAGGTCAGATAGTCCCGCCCCGCCGGCGGGCGGAGGACCCAGTCGAGCTTCGCGGTCGCCATCGCCCAGCCGGCGACCGCGTCCTTGCAGGTCGCGGCCGGCGCGCCGGAGCTGTCGGCGCCGGTGAACACGAAGATCACCGGCCGCGGCGGCGGCGTGCAGGTCGCCTCGGCCACCATGGTCATGAACTGCGCGTTCGTCCCCCAGTAGCGATGGCCGACCGCGACCTCGGCGTAGCCGCCGCTCGCCGGCTCGGTCTCGACGACCTCGACATTGAACGGCGCGACCGCGGCGCGGACGCACGCGACCACCTCCCGCCACTGGGTGTCGTCGTACTGGGTCGGCGCGACGACGGCCTCGCGGTCGGTGAACTTGATCGTGTTGGTGGCCGCGTCGGTGGTCGCGCCGACCTGGTAGGTGCCCGCGCTGCGGTTGAGGAACAGCGGCACCGGCGCCGGACAGCTCGCGGCGTCGGTGGCCGCGTCGGTGGCGGCGTCGACGCCGGTGGCGTCGAGCCCGTCGTCGCCCGGCGCGGGCTCGTCCTTGCAACCGGTTCCCAGGGTGGAGATCAACGCGAGCGACGACAGCAGCAGACGGCGATGGGACACGAGCACCTCGGAGTCAGATCCGGCGCCTCGACGTCACCACATCGCGCGGCCGGCCACGGCGGCAGCGGGCGGCAAAGACCACGAGCAGGCCGAGCAGCGCCGCGCTCGCGTCGCCGCCGCCGGCGCCGCAGCCGCCGCAGCCGCCGGTGGCGTCGTCGTCGGCCGGGTTGCCGGGCCCGGCGTCGGGTCCGCCGCCGCCGGCGTCGGGCGGATCGACCGGCGCCAGCGAGCGGATGCGCAGCGACGACAGCCGATCGTTGAAGCCGTCGGGGACCAGGCAGGCGCTGGCCGCGGTCAACACCCGGCTGTCGCCGGTGAAGTCGGGGCCGTCGAACAGGGTCGCCTCGTAGCCGGCGGCGACGTGCAGCGACGACGCGGCGTCGGTCGGCACGCCGAGCGCGGCGAGCTGCGCCGCGTTGTAGTCGCCGGCGACGAGGCCGACCGCCCAGCCGCCGAAGTCGCAGTGCTCGAACAGGGTCACCGCGGCGGCCTGGCCGCCGGTGCCGGGCGGGCTGGCGCCGTCGATGCAGAGGTTGGCGCCGGCGCCGCCGCCGGGGAAGCTGACCTGGATCCGCGCGCGGTCGGTGCGGGTCTCGACCACGGTGATCGTCACCCGGCCGTCGGGGTCGGCGAAGCTGCGCCCGGCGGTGAGGCGCGGATCGACGAAGTCGCCCGACGAGCCGGCGGTGACGTCGAGCAGGATCGGACGGCGATCGCCGTCGACCTCGGTGATGTCGGGGGCGACGTCGACGTGGACGCCGGCGCCGCGCTCGCGCGGCGGGTTGCCGCCGGCGTTGAAGGTCGCGAGCGCCGGGTTGCGGTACTCGACGTAGTACGAGATCGGCTTGCCGTCGCGCTGGTCGCCGGTGGCGATCTGCAGGGTCTGGACCTCGTCGCTGGCGACCTGGATCGCGACCACGTCGAACGTCGCGTCGCGCGACACCCGCACGTGGTTGCACCCGCCGAGCCACTTCATGGTCGACTTCTGGAACCCGTTCATGTGGCCGAGCCCGTTGCCCATGGTGTTGAACTGGTTGCCGTACTCGTCGATCGCGCAGGCGCCGTGCAGGTTGCGCCGCATCGCCTGGCCGTCGCAGTCGGCGGTCGACGCGTGGTGGAGCCCGAAGCCGTGGCCGAGCTCGTGGGAGAACGCGTTGGCCTCGACGCAGGTGTACAGGCTGGTGTGCAGGATCTCGGGGCTCGGCTGCGCCGGCGTGCGCCCGAGCCAGGCCAGGCCGCACGCGCAATCGAGGCCGGTCGCGCCGTTGTCGGGCAAGGTCACGCCGACGTGGGCGTACTGATCGATGGCGACGCCGGCGCTGCGCGCGGCCTGGCGCGCGAGCTCGCCGATGGTGTCGAGGTTGCAGTCGGCCGGGCGCGCCACCGTGTACGGGCCGAAGACGTCGCTCTCGATGTTCCAGATGCCGTACGAGAGCTCCTGGTAGTAGCCGCGAACGGTGGCGAGGATCGACGCCGCGCCGGCCGGGGTCAGGCTCTGCGGCGTCGAGCCGGCGAAGTTCAGCAGCACGTAGGCGACCCGCACCGTGCGCGGCGTCCCGGTCTCGACGTGGGCGAGGGTGTCGACCGGCAGCGCGCGGATCGCGTCGACGGCGACCCGGCGGCTGCCGGCGCGCACGCCGGTGGCGTCGACGTCGTGGCCGTCGACGACGACCCGGTCGCCGACGTGGGCGGCGATGGCCGCGCTGGCCGCCAGCTCGACGTAGCCCGACGGCGTCTCGAGCGCGTAGCCGGTGCGCGAGCTGCCGTCGGCGTGATCCTCGACGTAGGCGAGGACCCGGCCTTCGAGCCGCTCCTCGGCGGGCGCGGTGCAGGCGACGAGCAGCGCGAGGGCGAGGACGCGAGCCTTCATGGGCCGACGACACTACCGGGCCGCCGGCGAGGGAAGCGATGATCGAATCGGGCCATCGCTTCGAGCAGGAGGGTCCGCCCGGCCGGTCCCACCCGTGGCGCGACACCTACGGCGACGCCTTGACGTAGTACGACCAGTAGCCGAGGTGCCGCCCGTAGCGGCGGACGATCGCGCGCGGATCGTACGCGGCGCCGTACAGCTCGCGCGCCGGCCGGGCGAAGCCCTCGTGGTCGAGCGGCAGGTCGTCCATGCGGCCGAGGCCGCGCACCAGGATCGCCGCCGCCGAGAACGGGCCGACGCCCGGAATGGCGAGCAGCGCGGCCCGGGCCTCGGCGTGCGGGGCGGTACGCAGGAAGTCCTCGCCGAGGGCGGCGACGCCGCGCACCACCGCCGGTAGCGCCGCCGCCTTGGCCCGGTGGCCGATCGCGGCGTGGTAATCGGCGGCATCGAGCCCGCGCAGCGCGTCGAGCTCGGGCATGGCGTGCAGCGAGGTCTCGCCGACCAGGACCGTCGAGCCGAACCGCTCGAGGAAGCGGCGCTTGAGCCGGCTGGCGTGGCCGATCGGCGTGCGCTGCATCAGCACGGCGTACACCGCGATCTCGGCCAGGGTCAGGAACCGGACCTGGTGGAGGCCGTGCAGCGCCGCGACCCGGGCGCGGAACACCGGCGCGTCACCGGCGGCGGCGGCGTAGAAGCCGGCCAGATCGTCGTCGGCGCTGACGAACCAGCCGGCCAGCTGCGCGACCCGGGCCTGCTCGCCGGGGGTGAGGTCGTCGCGCAGGTCGACCGCGAGCCGGCCGGGGCCGGCGGCCGACAGGCGGAACGCCAGCGCGCGGCCGCGGACCGACACCGCCGCGGTGATGCTGTCGTCGGTCAGGACGTAGTCGCCGCGGCACGGCGGGAAGCGGCGCAGGACGTCGATCGACCGGGCGAGCTCGAACGGGGCGCGCGCGGCGAGATGGAGCTGCATGAGCCCACCGTGGGCCGGCCCGCTGTCACCCTTGTGTCAGCTTATGATCGCTGGCGGCCGATCACGGCGCAGCGGGGGCGCGCGCGATCGCCGCGACGATCTCGGCCACGCCGACGCCGCGATCGCGCGCGAACGGCCCCCGCAGCTCGGTCTCGGCGACCAGCCCGACCGGCCGCGGCAGCCGCTGGGCGAGCTGGCGGGGCAGATCGCCGAGCGCGGCGCACACCGGCGCGATCGCGCGCAGCCCGGTGCGCGGCAGCGCCAGCGGATCGGTCCAGGTCAGGCCGGCGGTGCGGGCCAGCGCGGCGCGGCGCGGGCCGAGCAGGTCGGTCGCGGCGTCGCCGAGCGCGGTCACCGCGGCGACGTCGGCGACCAGCGCCCGGCCCCACGGCAGGCGCGCGGCCAGGCCGGCGACCTCGCGCGGCGGCGAGCCGGCCAGCGCGTGGGCGAGCTGGCGGCGGCCGATCGTCAGCAGCGCCTGGGTCAGCGCCGCCGGCTCGAGCACGGCCAGCGCCGCCGCGCCGGTCGCGTGCGCCGGCATGGCGACGAACCCGCCGAGGAACCAGCGGGCGAGCAAGCGATCGACGGGGCCGTCGCCGTCGCCGGTCACGATCCGCCGCACCGCTTCGCCCTCGCCGGCCAGCGCGTGCTCGATCCAGGTCGGGTGGATCCGCCGCCAGTGGCGCGGGCGCACCGCCGCCAGCTCGGCGCGGGTGGCGGTCAGGTCGACCTCGTCGACCGGCGCGCCGGCGACGCGGGCCAGCGCGGCCGTCGCCCCCAGCCGATCGGCGGCCAGGGCCAGGGCGCGGGCGACGGTGGTGGCCACGCGCTCAGCCGGCGCCGGTCTCGGCGCGCCGGCGGCGGCGCGGCGCGCGCAGCTTGTAGCGCAGCAGCTTGCCGCCGGGGCCGCGCGGCAGGGCGTCGACGAACTCGATCCACCGCGGGTACTTGTACGGTGCCAGGGTCTGCTTGACGAACTCGCGCAGCTCGGCCGCGAGCGGCGGACCGGCGGTCTGGCCGACGTTGACCACCACGAACGCCAGCGGCTTGATCAGGCCGTCCTCGTCGTCGGCGCCGATCACCGCCGCCTCCCACACCGCCTCGTGCGAGGTCAGCGCGCGCTCGACCTCGCCCGGCGACACCCACTTGCCACCGACCTTGAACAGATCGTCGGCCCGGCCGCAGTGGTGGTACACGCCGCGGGCGTCGACCAGGAACCGGTCGCGGGTGGTGAGCCAGCCGTCGGCGCCGATCGCCTCGTCGTCGGCGGGCGCGGCCACGCCCGGGCCGTACCAGTAGCCGGGCGACAGCGACGGCACCCGCAGCTGCAGGGTGCCGATCTCGTCGGTGCCGACCACGCGGCCGTCGTCGTCGACCACCTGCGCATCGACGCCGGGCAGGGTCGTGCCGCACGCGCCCGGCCGCTCGTCGTCGGCGGCCGGGCCGGCGATCGCGATCTGCATGACCTCGGTCACGCCGTAGCCGATCACCACGTCGACGCCGAGCGCGGCGCGGATGCGCGGGATCAGCTTGTCGGGCATGCCCTCGCCGCCGGCGATCGCGCCGCGCACGCCGGCCAGCGGCGGCGCCGCCTTGGCGGCGGCGACGTCGCGGGCGAGCTGGCCGTAGACCGACGGCGTGGTCAGGAAGAAGTCGGGCCGGAACCGCTCGATCGCGGCGATCAGGACCCGGCTGTGCGGCTGCGCCGGCAGGAGCAGCGACTCGGCGCCGGCCAGCAGCGGGAACACCAGCCCGGCGCCGAGGCCGAACGCGGTCGACAGCCGGGTCACCGTGAACACCCGGTCGCCGGCGCCGAGGCCGAGCCAGGCCGCGAACGATCGATGGGCCGCCAGCACCGAGCCGTGGCCGTGGCGGACGCCGCGTAGCTCGTCGCCGAACCCGGCCGAGTACAGCAGCAGGCAGTCGTCGCCGGGCTCGACCGCGGCCGGCTCGGCCGGGGTGGCGGCGGCGATCAGCGCGGCCAGCTCGTGCTCGCCGGCGGCGCGCGGGGTGACGCACACCACCTCGCGCAGGCGCGGCAGCTCGCCGCGGACCTGGTCGAGGGCCGGCTCGAGCTCGCCGTCGACCAGCGCGGCGACCGCGTCGGCATGGGCGAGGTACTCGCGGAGATCGTCGGGGCGGGCCAGCTCGGACAGCGGGACCGCGACGGCGCCGGCGTGGATGACGCCGAGCACGCCGGCCGCCGCCTCGAGCGTGTCGCGCATCAGGATCGCGACCCGCTCGCCGGGGGCGATGCCGAGCCCGGCCACCGCGGCGCCGACCCGCGCGACGGTGTCGGCGAGCTGGGCGTAGGTCCACGCGCGCTCGCCCTCGCGCAACGCCACCGCCGCGGGCGCGCCGGCGGCGACCACCTGCGCGGCGAGGTTGTGCACCCGGTCGGGCATCGGTCCCCATCGTATCGTTGCCCGCCCGACGACACAAATCGCCGCTCGTCCCATTCGTACGATCGAATCGACGGACCCGGCCCGCGCGCGTCGTGATAAGCGACCGGGGTGCGCATCGTCGCCGGCAGTCTCGGAGGTCGAGTCTTGCGCGCCCCGCGCGGCGCCGAGACGCGCCCGACCTCCGAGAAGGTCCGGGAAGCGCTGTTCAACCTGCTCGGCCCGCCGCCCGACGAGCTGCACGTCCTCGATCTTTATGCCGGCTCGGGCGCGCTCGGGCTCGAGGCGCTGTCGCGCGGCGCGGCGTCGGTGACCTTCGTCGAGCGCGCCCGCCCGGCGCTGGCCGCCCTGCGCCAGAACATCGCCGCCCTCGCCGTGGACGCGCGCGCGTCGGTGGCCGCCGTCGAGGTCGGGCGGTTCCTGACCGCGGCCGGCCCCGGCCCGCGCTGGAGCTGGGTGTTCCTCGATCCTCCGTACGCCGACGGCGCGACCGCGGCGCTCGCCGCGTTGCCACGAGCCCGCCTCAGTGAAGATGCGGTCATCGTCGTCGAGCACGCCCATCGCGCGCCGCCTCCCGAGCGGGCCGGGTTTCTGATACGTAACAGCCTGCGCCGCTACGGCGACACCGCCCTGTCGCTGTACCGGATCGAACCCGACCGCGAGGCCACCCCATGACGTCCCACGATCCCAGCAAGACCGTGATCGCGGTCTATCCGGGCACCTTCGATCCGATCACCAACGGCCACCTCGACATCCTCAAGCGGGCGCTGGCGCTGTTCGATCGCATCGTCGTCACCCTCGCGGTCAACCCGCGCAAGCAGCCGCTGTTCACGGTCGACGAGCGGATCGGGTTCATCCGCGACGCGATGCCCGAGTACGCCGACCGGCTGGCGTTCTCGTCGTTCAGCGGCCTGCTGGTCGACTTCTGCCGCGAGCAGGGCGCGACCTTCATCGTCCGCGGCCTGCGCGCCCTCGCCGACTTCGAGTACGAGTTCCAGTTCGCCCACATGAACCGGCGGCTCGCGCCGGGGATCGACTCCGTGTTCCTCATGACCGACGAGCGCAACCACTACGTCAGCTCGTCGCTCGTGAAGGAGGTCGCCAGCCTCGGTGGCGACGTCACCGGCCTGGTGCCGCCGCCGGTCGTCTCGGCGCTGGCCAAGAAGTATGGGAAACCCGTACCCGCGACCTGAGGAAACCTGACATGTCCACGCCTCCGAACGTCAAGACCGCCTCACGCCTCGACGCGATCAAGCCTTCGATCACCCTCGCGGTCACCGCCAAGGCCGCCCGGCTGAAGGCCCAAGGCGTCGACGTCGTCAGCTTCGGCGCCGGCGAGCCCGACTTCGACACCCCCGAGCACATCAAGGCCGCGGCCCGCGAGGCGCTCGGCAAGGGCGCGGTCGCCAAGTACACCGAGGTCGGCGGCATCGCGCCGCTGCGCGCGGCGATCGCCGCCGAGCTGGGTCGGGTCCACAACACCGAGATCGCCGCCGAGAACGTGCTGGTGTCGTGCGGCGCCAAGCACTCGCTCTACAACCTGTTCATCGCCCTGCTCGATCCCGGCGACGAGGTCATCATCCCGGCGCCGTACTGGGTCAGCTACCCCGACATGGTGATGATGGCCGGCGGCACGCCGGTGATCGTCCCGACCTCGGCCGACGACGACTTCACCATGCGCGCCGACGCGCTGCGCGCCCACGTCACCCCGCGCACCCGCGCGATCGTGCTCAACACGCCGTCGAACCCGACCGGCGCGGTCTACACCCCGGCGCAGATCGCCGCGCTCGCCGAGGTCGTGGTCGAGAAGAACCTGCTGGTCGTGTCCGACGACATCTACCGGTCGCTGGTCTACGCCGGCGCCAGCTACGCGTCGATCGCCGCGGTCGGCCCCGAGCTGGCCGCGCGCACCATCCTGGTCGACGGCGTCAGCAAGACCTACGCGATGACCGGCTGGCGCATCGGCTACGCCGCCGGCCCGGCGCCGATCATCAAGGCCATGGCCAAGGTCCAGGGCCAGTCGACCTCGAACCCGACCCACCTGGCCCAGATCGCGACCCTGGCCGCGATCACCGGGCCGCAGGAGCCGGTCGAGACCATGCGCCAGGCGTTCGACGAGCGCCGCAAGGCCATGGTCGAGCTGCTGCGCGCCATCCCCGGCGTGGCCTGCCGCGAGCCCAAGGGCGCGTTCTACGCCTTCCCCGACCTCGGGGCGTTCCTGGGCCGGTCGACCCCCGACGGCAAGACCGTCGGCGACGACGTCGCCCTGTGCGACTGGCTGGTCGAGCAGGCGCGGGTCGCGGTGGTCCCCGGCTCGGGCTTCGGCGCCGCCGGCCACGTCCGCCTGTCCTACGCCTGCTCGATGGAGAACATTAGAGAAGGCGTGAAGCGGCTCCGCGAGGCGCTGCTGTCGCTCCGCTGAGGCACCGACGCACCGGCCGCGCGCCTGACCGATCGGGTGGGCGCGCGGACCTGACCGATCGGCCGAGGCGCGGTCGCCCGCGGATGATTCTATTGGGGTCCATGTCGAACCCGGATCCCCAGGTGACCCCGACCCCGATCGACGCGGCGGAGATCGAGACCTTGCTCGGCCGGGCCGCCGCGCTGTCCGCCCACGCCGGCCTCGCTCCCGAGGCCTTCATGCAGGCGGCCTGGAAGGCCTTCATGGACGCCCGCCCCGGCCTGCGCGAGGAGCTCGAGGACAAGCAGCTGCGGGCCCAGCTGCGCAAGCTGCGCAAGCGTGGCCTGCTGGCCAGCGCCTGACGCCCGCGCTCCCGCGCGCCTGCGTGCGCCGGCGCCCACGCCGACCCGCGCGGCGCCGTGGACTTGGGCGCCGCCCGCCGCGGCACGGGCGGTGCAATCAGTCCGGCCGATGCGCGACGACGACATCGTGGGGCTGGAGGCGTGGGCGGTCGCGACCGGCGCCCAGGAGCCGACGGCGGAGGACGACGAGGCCGCCGAGGCCGCGCTGCAGCGGCTCGGCCGCGATCGCCTGGTGGCGATGTGGCGCGCCGCGCTGGACAGCGTGGCGGCGGTCGCGGAGGCCGAGCGCGAGCGCGACCGGCGCGAGCAGGCCGACGCCGCCCCGGCGGCGTGGGTGGTGCCGCCGGCCGGCGACGGTCAGGCGAACTGACCGCCCGCGGTGGCCGTCCGGCTCACGGACAGGTGTCACCTTCGGGCTCGGCGCCGGCCGCACGCGGACGTGGTCGGGTCCGGGAACCGCGCGCCGCCGCGGGTGTCCCATGCCCATGCGCGGGCCGTTCCTCGCCGTGGTGCTGACCGCGTGCGCATCGCCGACGCCGGCGACGCCGGCCGCGATCGCGAAGGTCGATGGCCTGGACGCGTGGGTGATGGACGCCGACGGGCCGGTCGCCGACGTCGAGGTCCGCGTCGTCCCGCTCGCGCGTCCGGACGCGCAGGCCGGATGGAGGCAGCGACTGGCCGCATGCACCTGGCCGGTGGAGCCACGCCAGATCCTGCGCAGCGACGCGCGCGGCCACGTCCGGGTGGTCGCGGACGCGGGCAGCTACGGGCTCGAGGCCATCACGCCGAGCGGCCTGGGGTGGGTCGTGCCGCCGGCCGGGGCGGAGCGGGTCGCGATCGAGCTCGCCGAGCCGATCACGCCGCGGCTGGTGGTCGACGACAGCGCCGAGCTGCGCGCGACCCTTCTGTTCGAAGACGGTCGGTGCGTGCCGTTCCGCCGCGCCGGGACGAACGCCTGGGTCGCGGCCGCGCCGGTGCCGCGCGCCGAGGCGTGGCCGACGCTGGTCGTCGAGGCGGCGGGCGTCGAGCCCATCGTCCAGGAGTGGTACCAGGCCGAGGAGGAGCTCGAGCTCGAGCTCCTCGACCCGGACCCAACGGACTCGGTCGTGTCCTACCGGACGTGGCGGCACGGATGTCGCGAGGTCGAGGTCGTCGATCTCGAGGGCCGGCCGATCGCCGGCGCGTCGGTCGTGTTCGACCCTCGTCCGAACGTCAACGGCCTGGTCCACGGCGGCGGGGACACCGACGAGCACGGGCGTACGTGCGTCGAGGCGGTTGGTGCCGGCGGCGAGCTCATCGCCCATCCACCCGGCGATCGGGGCGGGTGGTGCGCGGGCGAGGCGCGGCTGCTCGTCACCGCCGCACACCGGACCGGGCCGATCCGGATCGTGCTGCCGATGCGCGCGCTCGAGCGGGCAACCGGACGCGGCCGGTTGGTGTCGCCCGAAGGGATCCCCATCGCCGGCGCCCAGATCACCGCGGGCTCGCAACCATCGGAGACCCCCGGTTGTTCAACGGGCGCAGGTGCGAGCACCACGACGCGCGTCGACGGATCGTTCGAGCTGCCCCCGCTGCCGCGCGGCGCCGTGACGCTCTTGATCCAGCACGACTGGTACACCGAGCGTGAGGTCACGATCGCCGTACCCGGGCCCGAGCGCCCCATCGTGCTCGACCGCGGCTTCACCTGGACCGGGCGCGTGCTCGATCCCGACGGCACCAACATCGAGCGATGCGAGCTGTTCCTGCACCAGCCGGGCGATCGCCACCGCACCGCGACCTGCTCGCCGACCGGCTTCACGTTCACGCGGCTGGTTCCCGGTGAGGCCAAGGTCCAGGTACGGATCGACCAGCATGCGCTCGGCCAGCACCGCACGCTCGAACGCACGCTCCGGCTGACCGGCCCTCGCCGCCGCGACGACCTTCGCTGGTCTGCTGGTGAGACGATCGCCGGCCGCGTCGTCGACGCCGGCGGCGCGCCAATCGCGGGCGCCCGGCTGACCGCGCTGCCGAAGGGCACCGAGCCGCTGAGCAATCGCTTCCACCCCGACGAGGTCATGGTCGAGGCCGACGGCGACGGTCGGTTCGTGTTCCGCCACCTGCGGCCCGGCGTGTGGACGATCCGCGGCGATCTCCGCGCGCCCACGCAGGCGACGATGGATCTACCGACCTCGGCGACAGCGCCGGAGATCGTGTTCGTGACGTCTCCCGGCCGTTGAGCCACCAGACCTGATACACAAGCGCATGGCTCGAGATGTCCGGTCCGCTACCGTCCTCGCGGTCCTTGGCTCGCTGGTCGCCGGGTGTGAGGTCGGCAGCTCCGATCCGCCCGCCGGAGGAGATGCGATGACGATGACCACGGACGCGAGGCTCGACGACGCAGCCGCACCCCTCGAGGGCCCGGCCGTCGTCTACGTCGGCGGCACCGAGATCTCGATCTTCAGCCTCGACACCGAGACCGCCGCGCTGACGCCGATGGGGACGGTGCCGTCGGCCAACCCGTCGTTCCTGGCGGTCAACCCGGCGCGCACCGCGCTGTACGCGGTCAACGAGCAGACGACCGGCCGGCTGAGCGCGTTCGCGATCGGCGCGTCCGGCGCGTTGACCGCGATCAACAGCGTGGCGTCGGGCGGCAACGGGCCGACCCACCTGGCCGTCGACAAGACCGGCAAGTGGGTGATGACCGCTCACTACGGCTCGGGCACGGTCGGCGTGTTCCCGATCCAGGCCGGCGGCGGCCTCGGCGCCGCCGTCGACACCGAGGCGCCCGGGGCCAACGCGCACCTGATCGACGTCGATCCGAGCAACCAGTACGCGTTCGTGCCGTGCCTGGGCACCGATCGGGTCGCGCAGTTCCGCTTCGATCCCGGCACCGGCCAGCTCACCGCCAACGCGGTGCCGACGGTCGCCACCGCCGCCGGCGCCGGTCCTCGCCACCTCGCCTTCCATCCCGGCGGCGGCTTCGCCTACCTCATCAACGAGAAGAACGAGACGATGACCGCGTTCCGCCACGACCCGGCGACCGGCCGGCTCACCGAGCTGCAGACCTTGCCGGCGCTGCCGGCCGGCGTCGGCCTCGGCGGCAACAGCGGCGCCGAGGTCCTGGTCCATCCGTCGGGCAAGTTCGTCTACGGCTCCAACCGCGGCCACGACAGCATCGTCGCCTTCTCGCTCGACCAGGCCACCGGACGCATGACCCTGATCGGTCACACGCCCACCGGCGGCGACACGCCGCGCAACTTCGCGATCGATCCGGCCGGTCGCCTGATGCTGGTCGCCAACCAGGGCTCGGGCTCGATCCACGCGTTCCGCATCGATCAGGCCACCGGTGCGCTGACCGCGATCGGTCCGGTCGCGACGGTCGCGTCGCCCGCGTACGTGGGCATCGTGCGCCTGCCCTGACCTTTGCCACCTTCCGCCGGTTCGTGGACGAGTCTTCTCTTTTGCATGTCCAGAATCGACCGCTGATTGCGTCGGAAACATGACGCTCCCTACCGTGCGCGACGATGAAACCCGTCGTCGTCGTGGCCCTCGCAGCGCTGACCGCCACCGCGTGCTCCGAAGGAACTGAACCGGCCCGCCCCGACGCCGCCGTGGTCGCCGACGCGTCCACGACCGATGCGGCCGACCCCGACGCGCCGCTGCCCGACGCTGCCGCACCCGACGCCGCGATCCCCGACGCCGCGATCCCCGACGCCGCGATCCCCGACGCCGCGATCCCCGACGCCGGCATCGACGCGCCCGACGGCGGCACCGTCACACCGGTCGGCTTCGGCGCCACCACGCCGACCGCCCAGTTCGGCAACCTCACCGGCGGCACGCTCTACGAGGACGCGTGCCCGGCCGGCCAGGCGCTCACCGGCTTCACCGGCACGCTCACCGACGCCGGCGGCTTCCACCGGCGCATCGGCGCGCTGTGCGGCAAGGTCGAGCGGGTCGGCACCGCCGGCTCGTATGCGATCCAGGTCTCGGCCGGCGCGGCGCTGCCCGTGCGCGGCGTGCTGACCGGCAGCTTCGACTGGACGCAGAGCTGCCCCGCCAACCAGATCATCTCGGGCTTCATCGGGCGCTCCGGCCTGCTCGTCGACCAGCTGGTGTGGAGCTGCGTGCCGATCCTGGTCGACGCCCAGGACGGGACCACGCTCAGCCTCGGCGCGGTCACCGTGCTGCCGGCGGTCGGCGGCGCCGGGGGCACGGCGTTCGGGCAGACCAACTGCCCGGCCGGCCAGGTCGCCACGGTCGCGCGGCTGCGCGCCGGCGACGGCCTCGACGCGTTCGGTCTCGGCTGCGCCACGCCGTCGATCGCGCCCTGACGCCATGCTCGCCCGCGCCCACCGCTCGCTCGGCTCGCTGGCGGTGGTCGCCGCGGCCCTGGCCGCGTGCGGCGGCGCCGGTCCCAGGCCCGGCGGTGACGCCGGCGACGGCGACGATGGCGGACCGACCGGGCCGACCGAGTTCGCGACCTCGTTCGAGGACGGCGAGCCGCAGCCGGCGTGGACCAGCACGGTCGAGACCGACGCCACCGGCCGCGCCCGCGCCGACGGCGTGACCGGCCCGGCGTCGGGGATCCGCGGCAACGTCACCGATCGGGTCGTCGCGATCACCGCCAGCGGCGAGAACCCGCCCGCCGAGATCGCGGCCAACCTCGCCGTCGGTGAGGTGACCACCAAGTGGCTGGCGTTCGCCGCCACCGGCTGGGCGCAGGTGCGGTTGACGGCGCCGGTCGCGGTCCGGCGCTACGCGCTGTCGTCGGCCAACGACGCGCCCGAGCGCGACCCGGCCGACTGGACCCTGGAGGGCTCGCACGACGGCGCCGCCTGGACCGTGCTCGACACCCGGACCGGGCAGCGCTTCGGCGCCCGCTTCGAGACCCGGCAGTACGAGCTCGCCAACGACGTCGCCTACGCCCACTACCGCCTGACCGTGCGCCGGACCAACGGCGGCGACATCCTCCAGCTGGCCGAGCTGCAGCTGTCCACCGGCGACGACACGCCACCGTCGGCGACCCCGATGCGGACCACCGTCGGCCGCGGACCGGGCGGCTCGTGGAACGCCGCGATCGGCGCCGGCTTCACCGGCGTGCGGGCGCTGCGCTTCGCCGGCAGCCTCGCCGCGAGCGGGCGCGGCTACTCGTACAACCGCGTCCTCGACGTCGACGTCGTGGTCACGCCGTCGACCGAGCTGTCGTACCTGATCTTCCCCGACGAGACGCCCGGCGACCCGCGCTACCCGAGCAGCTACGCCGCGGTCGACCTCGCCTTCGACGACGGCACCTACCTGAGCGAGCTCGACGCCACCGACCAGGCCTTCGCCCGGCTGAGCCCGTCCGACCAGGGCCGGTCACGCACGCTGTATCCCGGCGAGTGGAATCACAAGCTGGCGCGCATCGGCGACGTCGCCGCCGGCAAGCGCATCGACCGCATCCTGGTCGGCTACGACAACCCCGACGGACCGGCGCCGTCGTTCGGCGGCTGGATCGACGACCTCCGCATCAGCGCGACGCCGTCACAGCAGGCGCCCAGCCGGCTGTCCGACTACGTCGTCACCACGCGCGGCACCAACTCCGGTCCGGGCTATTCGCGCGGCAACAACCTCCCGGCGACCGCCGTGCCGCACGGGTTCAACTTCTGGACCCCGGTCACCGACGCCGACTCGGACAGCTGGCTCTATCACTACGCGCGGATGAACGGCGCCGACAACCTGCCGGCGCTGCAGGCGCTCGCCCTCAGCCACGCGCCGAGCCCGTGGATGGGCGATCGCCAGAGCTTCCAGGTCATGCCGTCGGCGGCGCCCGGCACGCCGGACGCCGGCCGGAGCGCGCGCGCCCTGCCCTTCCGCCACCAGCACGAGATCGCGCGCGCCCACTACTACAGCGTCGAGTTCGAGAACGGCATCCGCGCCGAGCTCGCGCCCACCGACCACGCCGCCATCTTCCGCTTCACCTTCCCCGGCAACGACGCCAGCCTGATCTTCGACCACATCGACAACCGCGGCGGGCTGACGCTCGATCCCGACCGCGGCGTCGTCACCGGCTACTCCGACGCCCGCAGCGGCCTGTCGACCGGCGCGTCGCGGATGTTCGTCTACGCCACCTTCGACCGTCCGGTCGTCGCCAGCGGCCGGCTGCCCGGCGGCGGCGGCCCGGCGGTGACCGGCTATCTCCGGTTCGCCGTCGATCCCGGCGCTCGCCAGGTGATCATGCGGATCGCCACCTCGCTGATCAGCGTCGACCAGGCCCGCAAGAACCTCGAGCTCGAGCTCGCCGCCGGCGACGGCTTCGACGCCGTGAAGGAGCGGGCCCAGGCGTCGTGGGACGCCAGGCTCGGCATCGTCGAGGTCGAGGGGGCGAGCTTCGATCAGCTCACCACGCTCTACTCCAACCTCTACCGGCTGTTCCTCTACCCCAACCGCGGGTTCGAGAACACCGGCACCGCCGACGCGCCGGTGTACCAGTACGCCAGCCCGGTGTCGCCGGCGACCGGCGTCAGCACGCCGACCCGGACCGGGGCGCGGATCGTCGACGGCAAGATCTACGTCAACAACGGCTTCTGGGACACCTACCGCTCGGCCTGGCCAGCGCTGGCGCTGCTCACGCCGAGCGAGGCCGGCGAGATGATCGACGGCTTCGTCCAGCACCACCGCGACGGCGGCTGGGTGTCGCGGTGGTCGTCGCCCGGCTACGCCGATCTGATGACCGGCACCAGCTCCGACGTCGCCTTCGCCGACGCCTACCTGAAGGGCGTGACCAACTTCGACGCCGCGGCCGCGTACGACGCGGCGGTGCGCAACGCCACCGCGCTGCCGACCAGCAGCGGCGTCGGCCGCAAGGGGCTCGCGACCTCGATCTTCCGCGGCTACACGCCGACGTCGACCGACGCCGGGCTGTCGTGGGCGATGGCCGGCTACCTCGACGACTTCGGCATCGCCAACCTCGCGGCGGCGCTCGCGGCCGCGGGCGGCCCGCGCCGGCAGCAGTACGAGGAGGAGGCCGCCTACTTCCTCGACCGCTCGCGCAACTACGTCCACCTGTTCGATCCGGCGATCGGCTTCTTCCAGGGCCGGTCGGCGGACGGCGCGTGGGGCCGCGCGCCCGCCAGCTACGATCCGCGGGTCTGGGGCTACGACTACACCGAGACCAATGGCTGGAACATGGCGTTCGATGCGCCGCACGACGGTCACGGCCTCGCCAACCTCTACGGCGGCCGCGACGCGCTGGCCGCCAAGCTCGACGCGTTCTTCGCCACCCCCGAGACCGCGGGCTTCGCCGGCTCGTACGGCGGCGTCATCCACGAGATGCGCGAGGCCCGCGACGTGCGGATGGGCCAGCTCGGCCTGAGCAACCAGCCCAGCTTCCACATCCTCTACATGTACGCGTACGCCGGCCAGCCGTGGAAGACGCAGGCGCTGGTGCGCGACGCCCTGGCCCGGCTGTTCGTCGGCAGCTCGATCGGCCAGGGCTACCTCGGCGACGAGGACAACGGCGCGACCTCGTCGTGGCACCTGTTCGGCGCGCTCGGCTTCTACCCGCTGCAGGTCGGCAGCCCGCGCTACGTCATCGGCTCGCCGCTGTTCACCAAGGCGACGATCCACCTCGAGAACGGCAAGACCATCGTCATCGATGCCCCGGCCAACAGCCCGCGCAACGTCTACGTGCAGGCGGTGCGCGTCAACGGCCAGCCCTACGACAAGACCTACCTGCCGCACGACCTGCTGGTCGCCGGCGCGCACCTCGAATTCGACATGGGACCGTCGCCGTCGTCGTGGGGCACCGGCGCCGACGCCGTGCCGCCGTCGATCACCACCGGCAGCGCCATCCCGGCCCCGCTGCGCGACGCCACCGCGCGCGGCGCCGCCGGTGTCGCCACCGCCAGCGACGGCACCAACCTGGCCGCGCTGTTCGACGACACGTCGGCGACGCGGGTGACCTTCGCCGCCGCCAACCCGTCGGTGCAGTTCCACTTCGCGGCCGGTGCGCCGGTGGTCCGCTTCTACACCCTGACCTCGGGGCCGACCGGCGCGCCCGCCGCCTGGCGACTCGACGGCTCGACCGACGGCGCGACGTGGACCACCCTCGACGCGCGGACCGACCAGGCCTTCCCGTGGGGCACCCAGACCCGCCCGTTCCGGGTCACGACGCCGGGCGCCTACGCCTACTACCGGCTGACGTTGCTCGGGCCCGCGGCGCGGAGCCTGGCCGAGCTCGAGCTGCTGGCGATACCGTAAGCCTTCAGCTTGCGCTTGAGCGTGTTGCGCTCGATGCCGAGCGCCCGCGCGGTGCGCAGCAGGTTGCCGCCCTCGGCGGCGAGCGCGGCCTCGATCGCGACCCGCTCGGCGGCCTGCACCGCGTCGGCGAGCGGGACCACCGCCGCCGGCGTCGCGACCGGGGCGCGCGCCACCGCGCCGCGGATCTCGGGCGCCAGATCGCCGACCTCGACCTGGTCGTCGCAGAACACCGCCCAGCGGTGGACCTCGCTGCGCAGCTCGCGCACGTTGCCCGGCCACGGGTAGGCGGCGAGCAGCCGCATCGCCTCCGGCGTCACCGGCAGCACCCGCGCGCGCCGCCCGATCGACGCCTCCTGGAGGAAGACCTTGATCATCGCCGGCAGGTCGCCGATCCGCTCGCGCAGCGGCGGCACCCGCAGGGTCGCGCCGCGCAGCCGGTAGTAGAGGTCCTCGCGGAAGCGGCCGGCCTGCACCATCTGCTCGAGGTCGCGATGGGTCGCGGCCACGACGCGGACGTCGACCTTGACCGGCTGCTCGCCGCCGACCCGGCGCACCGTGCCCTCCTGCAGCACGCGCAGCAGCATCGCCTGCACCTGCGGCGACAGCTCGCCGACCTCGTCGAGGAAGATGGTCCCGCCGTGGGCCTGCTCGAACAGGCCGCGGTGGCGCGCGGTCGCGCCGGTGAACGCCGACGCCTCGTGGCCGAACAGCTCGCTGGCGAGCACGCTCTCGGCCAGCGCCCCGCAGTTCTCGGCGACGAACGGGCCGTCGGCGCGCGCGCTGCCGTCGTGGATCGCGCGCGCGACCAGCTCCTTGCCGCTGCCGGTCTCGCCGTGCACCAGGACCGACAGCTCGCTCTGCGCGACCCGCACGATCCGGGCGAGCAGCTCGCGCATCGGCGCGCTGCCGGCGATCATCGGCGAGCTCCGCACCCGGGCCTCGGCGCGCAGCCGCGACACCTCCTCGCGCAGCACCCGGATCTCGGGGAAGCCCTCGACATCGAGGGTCACCACCCGGACCGCGCGCGGGTGCGGCACCGGCACGAACGCCGGCGGGATCACCTGCAGCATGCGCGCGCGCAGGATCGCGGCCTGGACCAGGATCACCCACAGGGTCTGCGCCTGCGGGGTGCCGGCCGACAGCAGGACGTCGATCTTCCAGGCCGGGCCGGGCGCGAGGCGATCGAGCTCGGCGACCAGCGGCACCAGCTGGCGGAACAGCGCCGCGTAGTCCGACGGATCGTCGACCGCGACCTCGCGGACGTCGACGACCTCGACCTGCGCGGCCATGTCGCGGGCGAGCGCGGTCGCGCGGGCGCGGCCGCCGGGGATCGTGAGCACGACCGCGCGGTGGTAGCGGCGGCGCCGCTCGGTCTCGTCGAGCAGCCGCAGCACCGGCCCGCGATCACCGGCGGCGCGGGCGACGTGGTGGGCCGGCGCCGGGCCGTCGACGCCGCGATCGGACCACGTGAGCAGCAACCGCCGAGCTGGTTCACCATCGACCATCGAAGGTCCATCATAGACCATCTAGATGGGTCACAGCGGACCACTGCACAACGGATCTCGCGTGGTTGCGCCGTGGCACAGCCCTCGCAGAACGGCCCGGCATGTCCCCCACGCTCATCAGCGGCCCGGACGTCTGGATGGAGGGCGATGCCACCCTCCAGCTCGACGCGGTCGCCCGGCTCGACGGCTGCGTCCGCGCCGCCGGCATGCCGGACCTCCACCCCGGCCGGGGCTATCCGATCGGCGCGGTGGTCGCCACCCGCGACGTCGTCCATCCCCAGCTCGTCGGCGGCGACGCCGGCTGTGGCGCTCGCCTGGTCGCCACCTCGGTCGAGCGCGCCCCGGCCGACAAGCTCGAGCGCCGGCTGCGCGTCGCGTTCGATCATGCCGTGGTCGCCGACGCCGATCCGGCCGCGCTGTTCGCGGCGGCGTGGCACCACGGTGCTCGCGGGCTCGCCGAGATCGACGGCCTGCCCGACGGCCTGCGCCTGCTCGCCGCGCGCGAGCCGGCCACCGACGACCTGCCGCCGAGCGGCGATCCCACCCGCTACCGGGTCGGCTTCGAGGGCGTCCTCGGCACGATCGGCGGCGGCAACCACTTCGCCGAGATCTCGCGGGTCGACACGGTCGTCGACGGCGAGGCCGCGGCGTCGCTCGGCCTCGCTCGCCACGCCGTGGTCGTGCTCGCGCACTCCGGCTCGCGCGGCCTCGGCACGGCGCTCGGCCAGGCGTGGGGCACCCGCGCGCTGCGCGGCGACGACCTCGACGCCTACCGCGGCGAGCTCGCCGGCGCCTGCCGGTTCGCCGCCGCCAACCGGCTGGGGCTCGCCTACCGGCTCCTGACCGCGCTCGGCGCGCTGCGCGACCACACCCTGCGCGGTGGCTTCGACGTCACCCACAACGACGTCCGCGCCGAGCTCGTCGACGGCGCGCCCGCGTGGATCCACCGCAAGGGCGCGGCGCCCGCCTACGCCGGCGCCCCGACGGTCGTGCTCGGCAGCCGCGGCGCCCCCTCGTGGGTGATGCGCGGCACCGGCGCCGAGCTCGGCCTGCGCTCGGTCGCCCACGGGGCCGGCCGCCGGATGAAGCGCGGCGAGGCGCTGGCCAAGCTGAAGGATCGCTACCAGCGCCGCGAGGTCGCGCGCTCGGCGCTCGGCGGCCGGGTCCTCTGCGACGACCAGGCGCTGCTGTTCGAGGAGCACCCCGACGCCTACAAGGCGATCGAGCCGGTGATCGCCGCCCTCGAGGCCCACGGCCTCGCCAGCCGGGTCGCGTCGCTGACCCCGATCGTCACCGTGAAGCTATGACCACGTTCGCCCTCCAGATCACCTCCGGCGTCGGCCCGATCGAGGCCCGCCGGTTCGTCGCGCGGCTCGCCGCGCGCCTCGAGCGGCGCGCCCACGCGGTCGGCCTCGACGTCACCGAGGTCGCGGCCAGCGGCGGCGACGACGGCCCGCGCTCGATCATCCTCTACCTGCGCGGCGACGCGCCCGGCCGGCTCGCCGACGAGCTCGGCACCCACGCGCTCGTCGACCGCAGCCGCGGCCGCACCGCGCGCAAGCGGTGGTTCGCGGCGGTCACCCTGCACCCGCACCGGCCGAGCGAGGCGCGCATCGAGCTCGCCCGCGACGACCTCGAGATCACCGCGTGTCGCGCCGGCGGCCCCGGCGGCCAGCACGTCAACAAGGTCGCGACCGCGGTGCGCGTGCGCCACGTACCGTCGGGGCTGAGCGTGCGCAGCGCCGGCGAGCGCTCGCAGCAGGCCAACCTCGCGCAGGCCCTGCGCCGGCTCGCCGGCCTGCTCCAGGACCGCGCCGACGCCCGCCGTGCCGGCGACCGCCGCGACCGCCGCGACGCGCACTACCGCGTCGAGCGCGGCCGCGCGATCCGCACCTACACCCTCGATCCCGACGGAGCGCTGCGAGAGACGTCATGAACGATCCCGACGCCCACGCCGCCGCCAACGCCCGCGGCCTCAAGGTCCACCTGCGCCTGGTGCCGAGCGGCGCGATGACCTACCGGGTGGTGACGCTGCGCCCGGTGACCCGGGTGCGCTTCAGCACCAACTACTTCCACGATACCTGGCACATCCTGACCGGCCGCGCCGGGGCGATGGTGCTCGGCCGCCTGCTGTGGGGCCTCGCCTTCCAGCGCCAGCCGGGCACGCTGGTCCTCATCGACGCGCCCCACCTGGTGTCGACCCCGTTCGAGGCCGACCGCGCCGATCCGATCCTGCTCGTGCCCGCCGGCCTCACCTCGGTCGAGGCCAGCACGCTCCGCGAGCTGCGCCGCCGCCTGCGGACGCCGGGACCCGGCACGACGATCCGGTGGCAGACCTTCGGCCTGCCCGCCGCGCTCGAGGGCGACCGCGATGGCCGCCGCTGGTCCCATGCGGAGCAGCGAACCGAGCTGGACCGCGAGCAGATGAGCCGGCGGGGCGGCTTCGTCTGCTACACCGCGCCGGCGAGCCTGCTGCGCGCCCACGCGGTCGGCATCTACGCGATGAGCGACTGCGTCAATATGACCTACTACCCGCTGGCCGAGCGGCGGCGCCGGCGCTGGTCGCCGGACGGTGAGGTCCAGGTGTTCCACGACTTCGATCGCGACGTCGCCGCCGCCGCCATCGCCCGCCGCGAGGTCGTCGGCGCCGACCGCCCGCTGGTCGACGACGAGGAGCGGTGGGCGGTGTGGCGGCGCAAGGACGCGGTCAGTCGAGCTGCCACTGATAGACGCCGCCGTACCCGCAGGCGGCGACGATCCGGCCCGGCGTCGGCGCGCTGAGCCCGTACACCGCGTACGCGGTCGGGTACTCGGCGACCTGCTCGAGCTGGTTGGCCGAGGTCACCCGCATGACGATGACCCCGAAGTCGTGCCCGAGCACGACGTGGCCGTCCCACGCGGCGACCGACCACGCCGCCGCGGTCCCCGGCGGCTCGACCGCGGCGACCCGCACCGGCGCGGCGGGGTTCGAGATGTCGACGAGGTGGAAGCCGCTGTCGCCGCACGCGACGATCGCCAGGTCACCGAGCAGGGCGACGTCGCGCGCGAACGAGCAGTCGTCGCCGTACACGCCGCGCTGCACGATCGCCGCCGGGTCGCGGACGTCGTAGATGCGCAGGCCGCCCGGCGCGAACACCTCCTCGTCGGCGACGAAGACCAGGTCGCCGCGGGCCTCGATCGCCATCGCCTTGCTGGTCTCGGTCGCGCCGAGCTCGGTCGGCTGCGCCGGCGTCGCCGCGTCGATCACGCGCAGCGCGCCGCCGCCGGTGCTCTCGCCGAGGTAGACCCGACCGTCGACGACGGCGACGCCGGCCGGCGCGCCCGGCGTATCGAGGGTGCCGAGCTCGGTGATCGCCGCCGGATCGGCGACATCGTAGATGCGCAGGCCGTACAGCCAGTCGGCGACGTAGGCGCGGGTGCCCTCGACGTCGACGTCCTCGTAGACCATGGTGAGGCCGGCGCCGGGCCCCTGCGGGAAGTCCGCCGACCGGTCGAGCGGGGCGAGCGCGGCGAGCGTCGCGGTGCGCAAACCGCCGACGACGTCGGCGATGTAGGCCGTACCGCCGGCGACGTCGACCGCGCCGCACTCGGCGCACAGGGTGATGTCGGCGACGCCGCGCACGGTCGGGGCGGTCGGGGTCGCGAGCCCGAACGACAGCAGCCGGCCGCGATCGGTGACCGCCGCCAGGTGGGTGGCGGTCACGGCGGCGCCGTTGACGCCGATCGTCGGCGCCGCGAGCGGTCCGGTGCGCACGATCGCGCCGGGGGCGGTCAGATCGAGGACGTGCAGGCCGTCCTGGGCGGGGATCCACGCGGTCGTGCCGGCCGCGGCGACCGCCCGCGCGAACGGGCCGCCGTCGGGGAGGCCGTAGCGGAACAGCTCGACCGGCGCCGACAGGTCGGCGAGGTCCCAGACGACGATCCCGTCGAGGCCCGAGCCGATCGCCAGATCGCCGTCGGCGATGGCGAGGCCGTGGACGCCGAACACGTTGGCCAGCCCGAGGTCGGCGAAGTCGTTGGCGATGTCGAGCGCCCCGATGCCGACGCCGGTGAAGCCGACGCCCCAGTGGTACAGCCGCGGCCCGACCAGCGCGAGCCCGCTGACGCCGGGCGTCCCGACCGTGCGCACGCGCGCCGGCGCGTCGGGGTCGGCGAGATCGAGCACGATCACGCCCTGCTCGCGATCGGCGACGTACAGGCGGCCCGCGCCGACCTCGAGATCGGCGATGGCCGAGGCACCGGCGGCCGCGAGATCGAGCGCCGCGGTCTCGCGCGGCGCGGCCGGATCCGAGACGTCGAACACGTGGAGGCGCGACTGCAGATCGCGCCGCTGCGCGACGTACGCGCGATCGCCGGCGACGGCGACCGCCTCGATCACCCCGGGCAGCGGCGCGCTCTCGCCGAGCAGCCGCTCACCGCCGGCGGCGCCGAGATCCCAGATGGCGAGCCGTGGACCGACCCCGATGTACGCGCGATCGCCGGCGACCGCGACCGCGGTCGGCGCGCCGCCGGTGTGCGCGCGCTCGAGCGGGACCTCGACGGGGCCGGCGTCGGGCAGCCCGGCGTCGGGATCACCGGTGGACGGCCTGGAGTCGTCGCCGCAGGCCGCGCTGCCGAGCAGGAGCGCGGCCATCGCGACCGGAATTCGAAGCGAAGCAGTAATGCCGTGACTCATGTGCCGGCATATATGCGGTCGGCCGCCGCTCCCCTGCCAGCTCCCGCCGGTGACGTCGACACCGGGTGCGCCATACCTCACATCGGCTGCCATCACTTCCACCCACATCGTCAGCGCCCTCACGTCCGAGGTCTTCGCAGTCGAAGCGCGGCGACCCGGCTTGCGCCACGCTACAACGGGCCGCCATGATCTCGTCGATGCGACCGGCCGAGCGCTACCGGCTGATCGAGCGACTGGGAGCAGGCTCGATCGGCGTGGTGCACCGCGCCCTCGACCTCGCGACCGGCCGCGAAGTCGCGCTCAAGCTCATGCCGCGGCCGCGGTGGGGCACCAACCTGCGCGGCGAGTTCGTCGCGCTGGCGCGGCTGCGCCACCCCAACGTGGTGTCGGTGCTCGACTACGGCCTCACCGACGGCGGCC
>Ga0247822_10000256_pt1 | contig 27148 bp, 33 predicted proteins | sample 13C_Cellulose_Da_FD_192423 | JGI IMG/M metagenome (GOLD analysis project Ga0247822, IMG submission 192423) | Soil microbial communities from agricultural site in Penn Yan, New York, United States - 13C_Cellulose_Day30 | ecosystem: Environmental > Terrestrial > Soil > Agricultural land | place...
ATTTAAGGAAATGTAATGACTAAAAATGAATTCATTGAGTCGTATTACAAGGAGAGATACAAAGAACTACTGAAGTTTGCTCGTAAGCGTGTAGGAAATTACAATCTAGCATTAGCAGAAGAAGCTCTTCAAGAGGCTTTCTATCGTGCTCTTAAATACTTTAAGGCGTATCAAAAGGAAGAAGAATTCGACAGTTGGTTTGGTAAAATCCTTGTCAACTGTATCAATGATACGAAGAATATGGAAAGGGATAGAGGTGTATCGTCACATAAGGAATATGATAATGATTACGTCACCACCATTCCTTTCACTAAGGCTGTGATTGATCAGCTCCATAAGGAGAAACCTCGTAATTTACAAATCCTTAACATGTATTTCTTCTACGGATATAAGTCACGAGAAGTAGCTGAGTTTATGAACATGAGTCACGATGTAGTACGAGATGTCATTAGAACATTCCGTAAGCGTGTGCGTAATGTTTAAGTATTATTCTCAGTATGTATGGCAGCCTTTGAAATATCTTGCTCCTTATATTCTCGTAGCTATTATTCTATTTGGATTGAAAGGGAGCTCAATTGAATGAAGACATAAATGTATTCGATATTGAAGCTGACAGTCTAACCCCTACTAAAATTCATTGCCTAGCTATTAAGAACGACAAGGGTAGTAAAGCTACTACCGATTATGAAAACATGAGAAAGTTCTTTACGAAAGCTAAGGTATTAGTAGGCCATAACATCGTTAGATACGATATCCCAGCAGTAGAAAGATTGTTAGGGATTAAGGTGAATGCTCTGCTAGTAGATACTTTAGCGTTGTCTTGGTATCTATATCCAGAGCGTATCAAACATGGCTTAGAAGAATGGGGTGAAGAGTTTGGTGTACCCAAGCCTCAAATTGACGATTGGGAAAATCAATCTATTGAAGACTATCTTCATCGTTGTAAGGAAGACGTAAAGATTAATGTCCTTCTATGGAATAAGATGTGGTCTTATCTCAAGAAGATTTATGACAGTGAAGAAGAGATATGGAACTTCATCCGTTACATCTCTGAGAAGATGGATTGTGCTAGAGAACAGGAGAGAAGTAGATGGAAACTAGACGTTGAACGATGCTCTACAGAACTTGAGAAACTACTACTCATTCAGACTGAAACTGTATCGAAGCTTAGAGCAGCAATGCCTAAGGTTAAAAAATATGCAACACGAACCAGACCAGCTAAACCGTTTAAGAAGGATGGAGGATATTCTACGTTGGGAGCAAGATGGTTTGCTCTTGTTAGACGAAGCCATCCATCTCTGTCAGAAGAAGCCGTCATTGAGTACAGTGGGGCTATTGAAGTAGAAATTGACGAAGAGGAAGGCAATCCCAATAGCCATATTCAAGTAAAGGATTGGCTCTACTCATTAGGTTGGAAACCGGAGACATTTAAATATGTTAGAGATAAAGAAACAGGCGATACTAAAGCTATTCCTCAAGTCAATTTGGAGCACGGTGCTGGCATTTGTCCTAGCGTGCTTAGGTTGGCTGCTATTGATAGCGGGGTTGAGTATCTCGAGGGCCTCGGTGTTGTCTCTCATCGGATTAGTTTGCTTCGCGGTTTCCTTGATTCTGCAGACGATGGGGGATTCTTACAAGCACAAGTCGCAGGACTAACAAACACCCTACGTTTCAAACATAAGACAATTGTCAACCTTCCAAAAGTTGGTAAGGCTTATGGTGATATCATTCGTGGTGTATTGATCGCTCCAGATGGCTATGAGCTATGCGGGAGCGATATGTCGTCTCTTGAAGATAGACTCAAGCAACATTACATCTATCCGTATGATCCGGATTACGTAAATGAAATGAATAGGAGTGATTATGATCCGCATCTTAGCCTTGCTGTCCTCGCTAGAGCTATCTCAACCGAACAGATGCAAGCTTACATTAACGGAACTGATAAGTCCATCAAACCGATCAGAGATATTTTCAAGAATGGTAATTATGCCTGTCAATATGGAGCGGGACCACCCCGCCTTGCTCTTACTTCTGATATATCGTTAGCTGAAGCTAAGAAGGTACACAAGGCTTACTGGGATAAGAACTGGGCGATCAAAAAGGTAGCTGAAGATCAACGTATCCGTAAGATTGGTGATCAGATGTGGCTTCAGAACCCTATCAATAAGTTCTGGTACAGTTTAAGGTTCGAGAAGGATATCTTCTCCACACTAGTACAAGGGAGTGCATCGTATGTCTTTGATCTGTGGGTAGCTCGTTTCAGAGAAACTCGCAGTCAATTAACAGGTCAGTTCCATGACGAAGTAGTTCTTTGTGTTCGTAAAGGATATAGGGAGCAATGTACCAAGCTGCTTAATGATAGTATCGCTTGGGTTAATGACAAACTAAAACTTAATAGGGAGCTTGGTATCGATGTCCAATTCGGAGCAAGATATTCAGAAATCCACTAAGGGGGTGTCTTGGGATGATATTAGAAAAGACCTTCCTAAAGAAATTCAAGATCGTCTAGATAAAAAGAAAGGAATAATTAATGGCGTTGAACGCACGTAAAGTTAAGAGTAACTCTGGTCCTAAGGCTCCTGCAATTGACGAAGGTGCATATCCTGCTCGTCTCGTACAGGTAATTGATCTAGGTCTACAGAAACAGGAATTTGGTGGTGAAGTGAAGCCTCCAAAGAATGATATCTGGACTACATATGAACTCGTTGATGAATTCATGACGGGTGAAGATGGTGAGCCTGATACTGAGAAGCCTCGTTGGCTCTCAGAACGTATCCCTCTGAACAATCTTGATAGTGATTTGGCTAAATCTACTAAGCGTTACTATGCCCTCGATCCTAATGAGGAAGAAGATGGTGAATGGGCTAATCTTCTTGGTCGTCCAGCTCTCGTAGTTGTAACGAAGAAGAAACGTGAAGATGGAGATCGTAACTACATTGGTGGTACGTCTGCTCCACGAGCCAAGGATGCTGCTAAGTATGCACCTCTGGTGAATGAACCTAAGGTGTTTATGTTGGATAATCCTGATCTGGAAGTGTTCAATTCTCTCCCCGACTTCCTCAAGGAAATCATTAAAGAAGGTCTTGAGTTCGAAGGCTCACTTCTTGACAAGCTTCTTAAGGGGGATGTCCAACAGACTAAGATTAAAACGAAGAAGGAAGAGAAGATCATTGATGATGAAATTCCTTTTGAAAAGGAAGGGAGTGATCACGGTGTTCCAGAAAGTGTTTCCGATAGTGACGGGGACTGGTAATGGCTGATTTGATTAAGCCATTTACCTTCATGTCTATCAATCATAATCGATTGGCAGAAGAACATGGATTGAAGGAAGGTGATGTTGTATTTATTGCAGCAGCTAAAGCCTTCCCCATGTCTGAAGAAGACCCCTATACTCAGCGTATCTTCTTCTTCGTTCAGAAGACTGTTGACGATAAGATTGATGATGAGAGTGGTGTATTCATGTTAGATGCTAAGAGCCTCTCGTTCATCGATCCTGAAGAGCATAAGATTTACGTCAATGTTAATGAGATTGTCTATGACAAACCTGCAACCACTCATTGATGGAGACATTCTAGCATATGAGATAGGAGCAGTGGCTCAATACATCAACGAGGAGACGGGGGAGCTTATTCCCCGTCCATGGGAATGGGTGGAAGAAACCATTGACAATCGTATCAATGATATCTGTAAGGCTGTAGGAGCCTCGTACAAGCCCATTGTATATTTGACTGGTGACCCTACCCTTCATGCTATGAAACGCCGTGTACGGCCTTCTCTGCCCATCTATGAGCCTAATTTCCGTATTGGACTTGCTAAGTCGCAACCCTACAAGAATGGACGGAAGGAAGAGAAGCCTCTTCATTACAATAATATCAGAGCTTACTTCGTAGGAGTGTATGATGCTTATGTCGCCTTGGGCTGTGAAGCGGACGATGAGATGTCTATCGAACAAAGTAGGAGACCTACAGAGACGATTATATGCACTAGAGACAAAGACCTTAGACAAGTACCCGGATGGCATTACGGATGGGAGTCGGGACGACAGGGAGAATTCTCCCCCACGTTATATGACAGACTTGGAACTATTGAACTTGATAGAACAAAGTCAAGTCCGAAGATCGTTGGTGGAGGGTTTAAGTTCTTTTGTGCACAACTCTTCACGGGTGATACTGTTGATACAGTCCCAGGACTTAGAGGATATGGGCCAGTTAGCGTGTCAAGCCTTATCAGTCCTTGTCTTTCGACAGCCGAGTGTCTCAGTGTCGTACGACAAGAGTATGAATCAGTACACGGTGATTCTTGGAAAGAAATCCTCAGAGAACAAACCAACCTTCTCTGGATGATCCGTGAACGTAATGAAGATGGTAGTTTGAAGTTCTTTAATCCTAAGGAGTATATGTAATGATGATTTTCTATAGGATTATTCCTGACCACTTATATTGGGCATTGGAAATGCGTAATGAAGGTGAGTCAGATTGGTATAGAATTCAGTTATATGATAAATATCGTGATGCTTTAAAAGATAAAAGGACATATGAAGGAATTATTCGTGGCTGACTATACAGAATATAAGAAGAGACGATTCGATCTCCGTAAAGAAGCATCAACATGGGCTCAGAAAGAAAAGGATAGGGTGAATAGTGTCATGAAGATTAAGATTGATATCAACTACCATCCTAGTGAGCCTCTTCCATGGGAAGCAGTATTATTGGTTCGTAACTAATGGCTAGACCATCAGGACCTAAGGTAAGATGTAACAATCAATGGACAGAAGCTAAATTCAAATCATTCATTCGTGGAAATCTTAGACGTGTGTCTCAGAAATGGGCACCAATCCAAACCGTATTAGGTAAGGCACGAGTGGAGAGAGGATTTTATCTTTGTGCATGTTGTAAAGAAGTGGTTCCCGCTACGATTAAAGTAGATGGTAAGCGTGTGAAGAATGTTCACGTGGACCATATTGATCCTGTCATTGATCCCAACGTTGGTTGGGTGAGCTGGGATAGTTTAATTGAACGTATGTTTGTTGAGGAAGTAGGGCTCCAAGTTCTATGCGATGCATGTCATACAATTAAAACTAATAACGAAAAAGCAATTGCTAAAGAACGAAGGATGGAAGAATACAATGAGTGAATTCCTAGGATACCCCCTGTTTAATAATGTACGAAACCCTGTCCTTCGTGCATATAATCGAGCTAATATCTATATCAATATTAAGGAACGTCATGGCAGTGTACCTGCTGAACGTTATCTAAAGAAGTTTGATCGTAACGGATTGTTGTCTCTCTTCACTATGATGAAGCGTATCAATACAGATGGTTACGAACAAACCCGTCGTAATGTTATGAGAGAGGAAATTGCATGACTGTTAAGATTTATCTAGCTGCCAAGTATGCTCGACGTGAAGAGATGGAAGAGATTGCCCTCCTCCTTATGAATGCTCATGGCTATGACATCACAGCACGATGGGTGTTTGGTGGTGAGGAAGGAAAGACTAATGAAGAGATTGCTGTCTTTGATTTGGAGGACGTAGATGAAGCAGATACAGTCATTAACTTCACCGAGCACCCCAATATGTACACTACCGGCGGGCGTCACGTTGAGTTCGGATACGCTATCGCAACTGGTAAACGCTTGGTGGTCATCGGACCAAGAGAAAATGTCTTCCATCATCACCCAACTGTCGAGCAGTTCGATACCCTCAACGACTGGCTACGTTCAGAAAGTGGAATCAAAATTGTCAGTGCTTAAAACAACGAGTGAAGAACGAAAGAAGTATCCTATGGCAAGGGGTCTTCTGGACTATTTTCCTGATGCTCTAGCTGAAGTAGCTAAGGTGAGCTATCTTGGTAATGAGAAACATAATCCCGGAGAAGAACTTCATCATGCTAGAGGTAAGTCCATGGACCATGCAGACTGTATTGTCCGTCATCTTGTGGGTAGAGGTGGCTTCGATGGTGATACTCGTGAGTCTGCTGCTCTGGCTTGGAGGGCTTTGGCTCTTCTACAAGAAGAACTTGAAAAAGAATTAAATCTTCCACTACCTAGAGGTGCTAAGAATGGCTAATAGATTTACCATCGTAGAACGACGGCAAGCAACTATGTGGATGTATGCTGCTCCAATTCAATATGACCTATATTGGGATATTAAGCGTAACTCTGATGGTCTCGTAATCAAAAGCTTCACTGATTATTTAGAGTCCTTAAAGTATCACGAAGCATTGGAGGATCGCTCTTGGCTCGCATCTTAATTCTCGACATCGAAACTGCTCCTAACATTGCTTACGTCTGGCGTTTCTTTAAAGAGAACGTTGGGGCTAAGCAGGTGTTAGAGCACACAGAGATTATGTCCTTCTCATTTAAATGGCTAGGTGATCCTACCATTTACTATTACGATAAGCAATATTGTACAGAGAAGGTATTGCTTGAACCACTGATGGAGGCGCTAGATGCTGCTGATATTGTCGTTGCCCATAATGGCGCTAAGTTCGATCTTCCTACTATTCAAGGTCGTGCTCTGGTGGCAGGGTATCGTCCACCTAGCCCTTACAAGATCGTTGATACCGTACTGGTGGCTCGATATGAGTTTAACTTTCCTTCTAATAGTCTTGAATATCTTTCTGGTATTCTCGGTGTAGAGAAGAAGGATGACCATAAGAAGTTCCCCGGATTTGAACTGTGGTCTGAATGTCTGAAGGGTAATCCTGAAGCATGGGAAGAGATGAAGCTCTATAACATTCAGGATATTATTACACTTGAACAGGTATATCTGAAGATGCGTCCATGGATGCGACGTCATCCTAATGTTGGTGTATTCGAAGATCAGAAGGAAGTGGTTTGTCCCAAGTGTGGTGGTAATCATATTCACTGGCGTGGTTATGCACATACTAACACAGGACGTTATCATCGTTTTCAATGTAATGATTGTGGTGGTTGGGGTCGTACTCGCACTTCTATTTATCCGACAGAACTGAAGAAAAATCTAGTTGTTAACGTAGCTAATTAAGGAGAGATTATGGAATTTGTTATTTTCTACTTCGTTGTGGGTCTTATTATCAATTGGGGTGTAGCACTGTGGGGTATGATCTTTGAATACGAAGACATCGATCCTATGGGCTTTATTCTTACTATTCCAGTATGGCCTCTTACCGTATGGAATATCATCACTGCATTCACTAATGGAGAATAAATATGTTTAAGTATATTGCTTCTGTATTAATCACTCTGGCACTTATTGTGCCAGCTAGTGCTAGTCAGTTCATCGAAGTTAAGACTGACCCCTGTCGTACGTTTGAAATCCAGAAGGCTGAAGTTAAGGCAGCTCGTCCTGATGTGACGATTGTATCTCCCTTGGATGACGAAGGAGTTGTTGTCTACAAGCAGGTAGATGGTGATATTACTACTTACATCGCCTCTCATTTCAATGCAGACGGTTGTCTTGATGGTATTCTTGTCCTTAATCAGGATGAATATAACGAATATTTCGGTATTGTTTCCTGATGAAGGCTGAACTTATCGACACGATGGGTAATGATCTCACCGTTGTAAATGCTGCTCGGGTTTCTTTTGATAAGGAATCCGAGTGGGAGTGGAGTTATGATGGTAACGGAGATGAAGCACTTCTGGCCGAGAAAGATCAGAAGCTTATTAATTACCTAGCCAAGCATAACCATTGGACACCGTTCTCTCATGTTATGATCACGATGAGAGAGACTGTCCCTATCTTCGTAGCTCGTCAACGCTTTAAACATATGGTAGGGTTTACGTACAATGAAGTAAGTCGGCGTTATGTAGATACGCCTCCTGAGTTCTTCATCCCTGAGTCGTGGCGTAAAGCTGCTGAGAATAAGAAGCAGGGTAGTAGTGATGAAAGTCTTATAGGACTGGATGCCGATTCGGCTGGGTTTCATTATGAAGAATTAATCCAGTATGCAAAAGAAATGTATACGATGTTGATTAATATGGGTGTAGCTCCGGAGCAAGCTCGTATGGTGTTGCCTCAGTCTATGTACACGTCCTACTACGTTACTGGATCGTTAGCAGCGTGGGCTAGAGCCTATAAGCTTCGTATTGACCCTCATGCTCAGAAAGAGATTCAAGACCTCGCTGTACAGTGGGGAGATATCATTGGCGCTATTCCAGAATTGAAATACTCATGGGAGGCCCTCACTAAGTAAGCTTAATTGAGGTATATACATATACACAACTAAAAGATTGGAGGATTATTATCAGCCTCTACGAAGGAACAAGTATTAAAGAACTTATCTCAGGAGAATTCCAACTACGGATTGTAATACAGAAGCAAGAAGGTGGTATCTCTATCAAGAGAATAACTACTATCGTCCCTATTGGGGATTGTACTTATATCAGACACCTACCACTCACCACTACAATTAAACTTATGTTGATTAATTCTCCTGAAGTTTCTCCATTCCTTTCCTACTTCAGGAAAGATACTCGTGATAAGTTCGAGATTAAACTCGATGGAGACGATAAGTTAAGACGAATAATCATTAATTCTATTTAAGGAAGGAATACGATGGGCCTCTTTGACGAGCAGATTAGTCGTAAGCCTGACCTCTATCCTAAAGCCAGTGATTTTATCTCTGCCATGTGGCATGGGTCATGGACACCCGATGAATTTAATTTCAAATCAGATTACTCTCAGTTCAAATCAGAACTGACGAAAGAAGAACAACAAATCATTACTCGTACTCTCTCTGCAATCGGACAGATTGAAGTGGCAGTGAAGAAGTTTTGGTCTAAGCTTGGCGATAACTTCCCTCATCCGTCTATTGCGGACCTTGGCTATGTCATGGCTGACATTGAGGTGAGACATAATAAGGCATACGAAAAGCTGTTAGATGTTCTTGGACTCGAACATGTATTCGAAGAAAACCTCAAAGAGCCTGTCGTTGCTGGACGTGTAAAGTATTTACGTAAGTATCTGGATAAGGTGTATAAGGACGATAAGAAACAATACATCTATGCTCTTATCCTCTTCACTCTATTCGTAGAGAACGTATCTCTCTTCAGCCAGTTCTATATCATCCTCTGGTTTAGACGTAATAAGAATGTATTGAACGATGCTGCACAGCAGGTAGAATATACTCGTAATGAGGAACATCTCCATGCTCAGGTAGGTATCTGGCTTGTCAATGAACTCCGTCAGGAATATCCTGAACTGTTTGATGAAGAACTTATTCATCGAGTTGTATGGGAAGCTCAAGAGGCATTCCGAGCTGAACGAGATATCATCGATTGGATGATTGGTGATTATAATCAAGATGGATTGAATGCCAATATCCTTAAAGATTATGTGGATCATCGTATCAATATGAGCCTGTCTCAGATTGGATTTGAAGGATATAAGATTGATATCAAATCTCATGAAGAGTTTAAGTGGATGGATGAAGAGCTGCACGGATATAATATGAAAGACTTCTTCGCTGGTAAGGATAAGAACTACGGGAAGAATAACAAAACTTACAACGATGAAGAGGTGTTCGGTTGACTTGGTGGATTAATAAAGATACACGAACATTCATGTCCCGTGGTTATCTAGCAGAAGGACAAACAGTTGAAGAACGTATCCATCAGATTGCACAAGCGGCTGAAAAGTATTTGGGATTCGAATTTGCTGAAGAATTTGAGGGACAGCTTCTTGCTGGTTGGATTAGTCTTGCTAGCCCTATTTGGAGTAACTACGGTTTGGATCGTGGCCTCCCTATTTCCTGTAACGGCTCTTATATTGATGATAGCATTGATGATATTCTATATAAGACGTTAGAGATTGGGGTACAGACAAAGCATGGAGCAGGAACAAGTGCCTATCTCGGAGCGATTAGAGGTCGTGGAAATCAGATTTCTACAGGCGGTAGGGCTGATGGACCAGTCCATTACGCCTCCCTTATCGAACAAACGACGAATATCATTTCTCAATCTAATGTTCGTAGGGGTAGCTGTGCTATCTATCTTCCTGTTGATCATCCTGACATTAATGAATTCTTAGACATCAGGGAAGAAGGTAATTCTATTCAGCATGTATCTCTTGGTGTCACCATCACGGATAAGTGGATGGAAGAGATGCTAGCAGGGGATAAGGACAAGCGTAAAATCTGGATGCGTATCATCCGTAAGAGATTTGAAACTGGTTATCCCTATATCTTCTGGACGGATACAGTTAATAACAATCGTCCTAAGGAGGTCGTAGACCATATCTATGCATCTAATCTGTGTAGTGAAATCGCTCTACCTTCAGACGTAGATAACACATTCGTATGTTGTCTATCGTCTCTTAATCTATTGAAGTATGATGAATGGAAGGACTCTACAGTTGTTCGTAACTTGGTTTATTTCTTGGATACAGTCATTACAGAATACGTCAATAAGACAGAAGGAATTAGAGGCTTTGAGACAGCGAGAAACTTCTCGAAGAAGTACAGAGCAATTGGAGTTGGAACTCTAGGTTATCATTCATACCTCCAATCAAAGCTAATTCCCTTTGAAGGACTACGAGCACAGATGGAGAACGTAGAGATACATTCCCTCATCTCTAGAAGGGCTCTAGAAGCCTCTAGGGAGCTCGTACAGCGGGGTTTCGATGATGTCCTAGGCAGTGGTAGGCGAAACGCTACAACTATGGCTGTAGCCCCTACTACAAGCTCTAGTTTCATTCTCGGTCAGGTGAGTCCTAGTGTCGAACCTCTCAACTCGAATTATTTCGTTAAAGACTTGGCTAAGGGTAAGTTCACTTATCGTAATCCATTCCTTAAAGATGTACTGAAAGAGATTGATAAGGATAGCGATGAAGTATGGGACTCTATCCTCATGAGGGGTGGTAGTGTCCAGCATCTGGATTTCCTATCTGACGATCTGAAGAAGGTGTTTAAAACCTTTGGTGAAATCAGTCAGTATGAAATCATTACACAGGCTGCTGATCGTCAGAAATATATTGATCAATCTCAATCTATCAATCTTATGATCCATCCTAAGTCGTCTGCTAAGGACGTACATGAGCTTCTTGTAGAAGCATGGAAGCTTGGATTGAAGACGCTCTACTATCAACGTTCTACTAATCCAGCACAGGAATACGCTCGTAGCTTATACGAATGTGTGGCGTGTGGAGCCTAGTGAAGTGGTGGTCACTATTAACGGAGGGGGTATTCTTCCTCCTATCAGGCGGTATCATTACTAACGTTATGATGAAAGCCTATATGAATAAGCATAAAGATAAAGACGATGAATGAATAACAGAAAACCCGCCTCCGGCAATTAAGCTGGGGCGGGTTTCTTTTTGTCTAATTTCTCATTAATGATTTAATGTCGCTACGAATCTCAATTAATTGATTATGTATCGTAGCTGTTTGTTCTTTACGGTAATGTTCATATAAATCTAGACGCTGTTTGAGTAGTTCAAGCTCTGCTTGATTAGTGAATACACGTCTTACTAGATAGATAATCCCACCTAACAACGTCATAGCAATACCGTAGAGCCATGTATTTACATTGCTCCAATCGATAGTCATTAATCAGCAGCCCAAGTACCACCGGTAACTACACCACCTGCAACAACAACGGTGAAATCACCACCAGTACCGGGGAGGACATCACCATTTTCAATGACAGTTTGAGTGGCTGGAAGAGGGGCTAGTTTATCACTAAGATGACTAGCGAACTTTCTCCAGAATTCATGCTCATTATTAGCAGAACTGAAAGACCCATTCAATGCTGTAAGGACAGCAGTCCAATAAGTCTTCTCATTACTAATCTTACCAGTCCCGCCTACGGCGTCAAGCATAAGCTTGCGAGCTTGCAACTCGTTCATACCATTCTCCTTGTTATTTAGTGAAACGCCCTAACAGAGCTTTACCACCATCTACGATAAACAAAGCCCCGACGATAGCAAGGAACACTTCCTCTGCAAATCCGGGCATACGTAACACAGTCCATCCTAAGAATGGAAACTGTGCAAAGATAAGAGCACTCCAATAAATACCGGCAGGTATAACAAAGAATAGTTGGAACCACCAAGTTCGACCAACCAATAGGCTAGTCTGAGCTTCAATCCACTTCTTTGTTACGTCAGCTTTGACTTGCTCTTTAGTCACTTCATCGTCCATCCCACTTTCGATGGTACGAAGAATACTTTCTAAATTACCTCCGGTGAACAATCCCCCAACAAATTTACCTACGTTGAGTAGAAGCCCACCTAATCCGAATAACCAGCCCATTATTTACCTCCAGCCAATAACTTGATTAGAAGCCTCAGGAGGACGATAAAGATATTATCCCTACCATCGGTAGCCTGATTGGCATTAGACCTGTCAGTGGGCTTCTCTAGCGATTTAACAGCCCTTTCAAATACAAGAGCATGTTCACCAATCTCCACTTGCTTATCGGTGCCATTAACGACTCGTCTAGCATTAGAAAATTCTCTTAAGTCTTCTTTATCATCCTCATCAACACCATCGAGATAATCATTCATTTTCTTAGTCGTAAACCAACCTTCTTCCATTCCATCAAATAAGATAGGAATAGCATAGTTAGGGTTCATAACGAGGTCAGGATTCTTTACAAAATCTACACCAAACTTATCGCTAGCTTTCTTATAATTGTAATCCCAAGTAAGTTGTACATATCCCCTACCATAGTAGGGCCAATACTTCTTAGAACGAAGATACTTTTCTCCACCGTATTCCTTGACAGGTTGCATAGTAAAAGCAGTTTCATGCCACACAGTGGCTAGAATATAAGCCAGATTATCCCATCGTGTATTACGTCTTTCAGCTTCATCAAGGATAAGATTAAATCCATTTACTTGATTTTGTTTAAGGGGGCCATAATGCCCCCTAACGATGTTAAAGAAATTAGTCCTATCCATTAAGCATTACCTTTTCTATTAGCCCAAGCTTTGAATTGAGCTACAGTCATTCCACGAAGGAAAGAGTTAGCACTAATAACTCGTGCAGGAACATAATCACTGACCAATCCATTCGTAGCATTCAATACCTTAACGGCATCACCAGCTCCAAGGAAATGGGCAGCATACAGTGTACCATTATTCAGAGGCACACCATTCGTTCTAAGCTGTCGAGCATTCTCTGCCGTGAACAGTCTGATAGCTACTTCCTGTTGCTGTGGATTTAACCTACCATCGTAGGTTAGTCCAGTGTTGGGATAACGATTAACAAGATCATTCCACGTAGACTTCAGGAATTGGTATCTGCCAGTAGCTGTAGACGTAGGATTCTTAGCACTGTCATCACCAGCACTCTCAGAGGCTCTGATTGACGGGAGGTAATCATCATAGTTGATACCTGCTACGTCAGTATAAGCTGGATCGAGAGGGGGTAGTTCAGTGGTGAGGCTACTAGCCTGGGTGGTATATTCCTCAAGAGGTTCTAACGTATCAGGATTGAAGTCACCGATAGAGAATGATTGAGCATCAGCTTCAGTATCAGTCGCCTCATCGGCCCCCTCACCTACCCCACCAGTTAAAGGGGCGGCTGCCTCTCCCCCATCTGCACTAATGCCAAACAATCTATTAGCAAAATCTTCTTCGTAAATCTTAGAAGCATCAGTGCCAGTGACATTAGCATAAGCATTGATCAGATTGTTAAGCGGGATGCCGATAGAGTTATCACCAGACGTTACATCGTTAGCAAGAGCAATCACTCTAGCGTTATTAACGTAAGCAGCCTTAGGAACAAACTCTACCGCATTACCATTCCAACGAGGCTCAAGGAGCTGGTTCATAGGAATGTTCTGCATCTCTACTCGTTCACCAGCAGTAGGGTTCTGAATAGGGACAGGGGCTGTCCATGCTCTATCGACTGCAGGGAGAAGTTCTTGTTCATAATTATTCTGAAGAACAGAAATAAACTGATCCTTATAACGAGCATCAATCTTACCATGAGTGCTGAGGAATGCTCCCACTTCATTACTACCAAGAAGCTCAACAATATCCTTGAACCCGATAGCACCTTCAGCAGAACGCTCATGAACATAAGCACTATTCACTGCATCATTAATCGCATCATTCAATTCAGTGATAAGTTCTGGACTACTAGTGTTAGTGATAGCACCAGCAGCCTGACGAATGTTGTCAGAGAATCTAGCACTACCCTCAGTATTGTCCGTGAGGTTCACAGTCTTGTTAGGATTACTAACTTCAGCCAACTTCTTCAACGCTTCAGGGGTCCAGATGTCTACACCGAAAGTGGTGTTAGCTAGGCCAAGATCATTGATAAGCTTAGACTGAGCAATCACTGGACCAAGGGTGGGATCATTAGCGTACATCAACGAGTAAGTACTCTGTGTCTGCTTAAGAGCCCCTTCTAGTACAGCATTACTAACTTCACCATTCACCCACTTGTTGAACGTATCCATAGCCCCTTCAATAGGAGCAGTGATGTAAGCGTTGTCTTCTGAGTTACCAGTGAGATACTTAAGCTGGGCTACACTCTGTCCAATTACTGTATTGAGGTTAGTAGCAATCTCAGTCTTGTTATTAGGATTAGCGTTGATAGCAGCCATAGCTTCATTGATCTGACGTTGAGCAGAAGGGTATGCACTCTCTGCTAGACCAACAGTAGCCTGAGTATATTTAAGCCTCTGTGTCTCAGTAAGCTGTGCACCCCTACCTTTTAGAATATCTACTTCCGTATTAAGAGCAGCAAGCTCATTAGCTCTAGATTGAAACATACGATATTCGTCTACAGAATAACCCTTACTAAACGCTTCCTTAGCAAGAGCTTCATTAGCTTGCTGTTCAACCGTACCTTGAATAACAACATGACCAAGGCCATTAGCTCCAGCGAAGTCTGTCCATACAGTATCGAAATCATCCTGCAATGCAGGGGCATTGGAGAGATATTGACGACGAATATTACGAGCCTTGATCATCGCTTCATTACGAGAGATAGAATTCTGATCAACAGCATCAGCTAGATCAAGTAGCTCATTCTCATATGCTGTAAGAATTTTAGCATTCTCATTCTCTATATTAGATTTGAAAACACCACCAGCTACTTGACCTAGGAATTCAGCAGCAGGGGCTAAAGCGTTAGCCAGCATAGCCCCACTATCGTCTTGTACAGGAGCTTGAACTTTGACCGTTGGTTCAATGCTACCTTCCATTAATGTATCACCGAAATTAACGGCCATAAGATTCTCCTGTAATTTTATACATTTCCATTAGTGTCTTGATTTGATCCTCAGACAGATTACTATTATTGATGATACGAGGAATGTCTGCTGGATCGTATAACCCACTATTTCTAAAGAGCGTACGATACAGATCATCAGGATTACTTCTAATCTTCATCTTGTAGTAGTCAGCTACCTTATTCATAATGGCAACATTACCATTGAAGACACGAGATGCTTCAGCCATTACGCTCTGATACTGCTTCATATCAGAAACCGAGAGATTCTCACGGGTATAAAGACCGAAGAGTCCATCCACCAGTTGTTTGATGTCATTATCCAACTGATCAGAAGCTTCCCAAGCTAACTTATTACCAGCCCAATACTGCACTTCATCCATCGTCTGGAAACCAGCAGCTTTCATAAGAGCTTCCATGTGGCTGATATCATCATCCACTACCTGCCCCTTAGCCGTAACAATCTTACCACTCTCCAACATATACTGAGCTTTCATCGTATTAGAAAGACCAGTGAACAGTTGAAGGAACGTAAGACCAATCTGCTTATACTCATCTACATTCTCGTAGTTACCGGGAACGAAGGGAGCAGCTACAGCTTCAATGAAATTACGGATACGACCACCATCGCTAAGAAGCGAAGGGGCAGCAGAGCCAGCTAACATCTCAGGGATAGTACCAGTGATCAGTCCTCCAACGAACTCCGTAAGGGGTTCAGTAGAGAATGGCTGGAGACTACCAGAGAAGTCAACATTAGTATCTTCACCAGACAATGATGTAAGGAAACGATTGAGAAGAAGGTTAGCCATACCACCCTTGATCAGTTCTCTCTGTTCTACTTTCTCCGGAGGGAGGATACCATCAACGAATTGATCAACGAAGAAAACAGTGGGAACACCAAAGGTAACCGTATAACCAGCAATCAGTCTAGCTCGTTCACTTACCGTCAGATTACGATGACCTAAGATAAGGCCACTAGCAATCTTATGGGGGTTCTGAAGGAACTGCATGATGACAGAAAAGCTATTACTATTATAAGGCATATCACCACCACGGTTCATATCACCAGTGATAGCTCTAACCTTAGCCGTAAGCTCTTCTCGTTCAGTAGCATCCAATGACTTCTTACCAAGACGACGAAGCATTCTATCTCGTTCACTAATCCAGACCGTAGTCATAAGAGTTTGTTCACCAAGATCGAAGCCAGCCTTCTGAGCAACCTTCAATGGCGTACCAGCAATCGTAGCAGCTCTCTGGACAACATTCCTGTCAGCCAGTCTAGCAAGATCGTCAGCTAGATACGAGTGAGCATTGACAGCAGCACTCATTCCACTAAGTTCATAATCCTTTATCAGATCATTCATCTCATCAACACTAAGACCAGACATCTTACTGATCTTTAGCGTAGTAGCTGCATCAACACCACGATGCCATGCACCGAGCACAGGAGCCTGTCTAAAGACCTTTACGAAGCCCTGTGGGTTGAGGGAAGCAATGATAGGAATAGCAGGTGCCATCTGAAGAGGAAGCTGCCTCAGCGGGTTCGCTGCAAGGAATAGACGGAATGCAGTGAGACGAGCAGCACTAGAGGGATTAGCCCTTGCAGCCGTTCTACCTACCTTCTCTACCCAACCCCAGCCTTTAGAAGAAGCTACGTCAGCAGACCAATTGAAGAACATCTTCGATGCGTCATCAAGGAGGTTGGCATAACCATCCTGTAGTCCCTGAATATATCTCCAAGCATGTCTAGCTTCATTAGCTCCCGGACCTGAACGAATAGCATCGATAGTTTCAGGGAACTTATAGCTTTCATTAGCAGGGAGAAGTCCCTTGAAGCTAGTAATCCACCGACGCTTGTCGGCTTCCAGAACATCACGGAATGCTACACGATTAGAGATAGAGGCAATAGAACGAACTAAGCTATCAATTGGAGACTCCATACCTGCATCAGAGAGAGTTTTATCGTGGCCTACACGAGTTAATCTCTTACCACGCAGACGCTGAGACGACCTACCGGAATTGAACTGTACATCAAGCTCATCGTCAAAACGAGCATCCATACCAATGTTACGGTCATACTTCCAATCATATTCATTCCCATCCTTCAATGTACGTAGGCGCATAAGCTCAGCTTCTGCATCCTTACGTGTTTCAGCACGAGCAATAGTCTTCGTAGTACCATCAGGGGACTTGACAGTGATGTAGTACGGATCAGTATATCGAACATGGTAGTAGCCATCACGATAACCAAGCGTAGTGTCATCATCTCTAATACGTCTACCATAACCTTCAGTAGCATTGTTCTTAACTACTACATGCGTTACAGTTTCCCCATTAAAATCCTCTGCCTTACGAAGAGAACCGATGTAACCACCACCTGCGTAGAGTTCATCCAGTTCTGTATTCGTCATCTTACCTACTTTACCGTCTGGCAGAAGGTAATCCCTCCCATAGACAGCACTACCACGAGCTTCCTGTTTAATCAGAAGCTGTGTATCAGTCGCCTTATTAACGAAGTATTCATAACCACGATTACGAAGGGTCCGATTGACGTCTCTGTTCTCCAATACCCAAATAGTATCTTGAACCGTCTTCCAATCATTCAACACTTTCAATCCGTCTTCACTGATACCAGCAGCACGGATATTAGCAGCATTAAATACAATCTCTTCATCGTTAGCTATACGAATATACTGATCAACAAGAGACTGCTGTTGCTTACCAAGCTTCTTGAAACCGTCAGCTACACGCTTACCGTATTCAAGCATCTGCTTCTGAAGACCAGAAGCCTTATCAGCAGCACTAACACCAGCCGTATAAGCATTCTTATCAATGTTAACACTCTTAGGAATAACCATCTGAGTGACACCACCCTCACGGGTGAGAGCTTTAACATCTGGAATTGGAATGAACTTCCACAGAGGGCTTACATCAAATCCATCGTAACCAATTTCACTTGGATCGTATTTGTAATCATGCTGTACCTGAACAACGAAATCACCATTACGTAAATCCTGTCCATCTCTTACTGGACCATAGAGTCCATCAGGCTGACGAGACAAAACGGTGAGTTCACTATCCTTAATCCCATACTTACGTAGAGCAGCTTTAACATACTCCATACCAGCTAAGGCATCAGAGAAACCATTCTCCTTAGGGCCAAACACTTGGTTGAAACGGATACCGTTACCAAGCTCAGTAGCTTCAGGCTTAATGGTAGAGATAGTCTGCATAGCTGAACGAGATGTTAAGCCATTAACATTCTTCCATTCGTTAATAACTGATTTCTTAGCAGCAGCCTTCTCTTTACGAGAAGCCCATACTGCACCATCAGCATCATCAATATGTTGAATGATATTCTTATCAGGTGTAGCAGCTACTTCATCGAACTCAGTCTTATGACGAATACGATTACCACCACCAACATCAGGAAGAATATCATTAGAGAGGGCAGAGGTACGATCAGTACCATACAACACTTCAGCCGCTCTATTATCCGTAGCTCTAACTACAATCTCATGAGCAGCTCTAGCCTTAGCGGGATTAGTATCCTTATAAATCTGAGAAACAGAAGTAGGCTGAGTGTTACCAGAGATATGTGCTCTCTGAACTTCAGGAAGATCACCCTGTCGATCAGGGATAACTCCATTCAACTGATTACGTCTCTTGATCTGAATTGGAGCCATAGAAGCTCGAAGATCAAGCACCTGCTGACTAGTCATATTGTCAGTGATAGAGAGACGATCAATAACATTGTCGATAGAGAATCCATCACCATTAGCAAGTTCATCGCTGATGACAGTACGGATTTGATTGATACTGGTCTGAGAAGGAAGTTGATTACGATTGAATATTTCAGACGGAATAGATTCGATAATACTATCTACGTCTGTTGCGTAGTCAGGAGCTGTAGGCTTCCACTCTAGAAGCCTCGTAGGATCGGTTATAGGGCCCGTGGAGGCCTGTTGAGCCTCTTGGGCTAGTGCACCCCTACGAAGAATCTCTGTGTCTAGCTGAGCCCCTGTAGCCGCTTTAAACACATCTCCAGTTGCAGAGAGGGTTTTACGAAGAGGTGAGAGAAGAACAGTAGCATCAAGAACGGAGAAGAAGTCATCAGCCCAACGATCAGTCTGACTATAACCATTCACGCTAATCATTTGCTCAAGATTACGAATAGCACGTAGAGTGGTAGTGTTAGTCGTAATAGTCCCACTCATTGACTTAATCGTAGAGATGAGAGCTTGAACAACAGGCTTACGTTCTTCAACAGGCACTCTATCCAAAGCTTCACGGATACGATTCTTACCTTCACCCATAATGAAGAGGGTCTGAAGAGAGTTGCCTACACCACCAGTACCCTCTACTCCTACGATGTTTTCAAACATAGCAGCATCAGCAGCATCAAGGAACGGAAGGAAAGATTCAGCTAAGAGCTTAACATTATCTTGGAATGCAGGAGTCTCTTCGCTATTAAGAGCATTGATCTGCTGCTGTGCCCAAGCATGATAACTATCTACTTCGTCATAACCAGCAGCAATGGCAGCTCTAAGTTCGGAGCCTTCAATCGTCTCACCTTCACTATCTGCTTCAGCAGCCGAGATAGCCACCTTAACACCGAGAGAAGGAGGGTTTTGATTAGTCTGGAAACCATAAAGGATATTCTGCTTCTCTTGGTCTGGAATATCAGGATTGACGAGAATAGTACGGAGCTGATCCATACTACCTTGTACGTCATTTTGATCCCAAGATTGATTGATAGCATCGAGAGTGTTGCTAGACGTAGAGAAACTCAACTGATTAGTAATAGCTTTATAGGCACCATCTAAGTTACCACTAGGGTCCAATGCAGCGCCTAAAGTAGCAATCGTATTGATCGTAGAAGCATTGGCAGCAGGAGAGGGTTTAGTACGGGGCTGAAAAGCCTCCATACGCATTTCTTCCTTGCTACGATCCTTATTATTGAAGTCACTTAGATTCAGTGCCATTATTATTCCTTATCCTTTTTGATCGAAGACTGACGCAAAACCACCTAAACCACTACGGATGGTATTAGTCCAAGCCCCGATAGTATTAGCTTGAGAAGTGAAGTCGGCTGCTGATTGTAGATTTTTATTAACAGCAGTATTGGCTTTACTTTCTCCAAGGCTACCACTAACCAATCCAGCCAGATTACTAGACAATGCTCCTACAGCACCTACCTGACCACTAGAGCCAGACGTACCCTGATTTTCACTGGAAGCGATAATCTGTGCTCTACGTATACGTTCTTCACGAATACGTTCTCGTCTAGATGTAGCTCCAGCAGTTTGCTGTTGAGCACTTTGGATATTTCTAGCCTCTCGCTCAGCGTTGGCGGCTGCACTTGCTGCACCAGCTTGTGCAATACCACCCACTACACCTACAAGGGCAGATAGGCCAGCAACAATTACTTCAATTCCCATTTCCACACCTCATAGTCTTCATGTTCACCAATCTTATTAGCACCACCAATAATTTTAATTATTCGATTATCTTTCGTATAAGCAAAAACATCTTCATAACCTTGGAAGTAGGCATCAATCATAAGCTCCGCCCACTTCTCTTTAATCTCATTGATGGTGTTTTTCGTTGTATTGTAAATAGCAACATGAATAAACAATTGTTCGTTAATATCTTCCAACCAGATACGATAGTCAGAAGTGGAATAATATGTTCGTCTATTTAGTTTTTTGACTATCTGACGGTCTGCATTATTCATTATACTTGCTCCGCTACTGAGAATATCATTGACCAGCCATAAAGATGGAGATTACGATAAGGTTCAGTCCTAAATCTTAAACTTAATACCTTACCATTCCCTCTAAGTTTATTACGAGTGACAATGGTAGAAAAACCATTATCGTAATTATCTTGATTATCAACTGGTATATATAATTTACGATAGCGATAAGCTTGGAATTCTCTACCCCATTTACCGGAACGATCACTATCAGACCAATCCCACCTAGCTTGTACTAAACAAGAAGACTGGTTGATAGGAGTCATATCCATATCAAAACCATTCTCAGTCCTACGGAGGTGGATAGTGATATAAGGTAGTTGTTTATCACGTTGGAAATCAGAACCAGACATATAATTGGTGATAAGATAAGCAGCGGCATCAACACCAATATTATCTTCACTATACCAATCTCTAAAATCTGTATTAGAATACTTGGCAAATGTGTAAGAGATACCACCAGCTATCGAATTGATAATGATATAGCCTAATTCTCGTTGACTAACTCCAAGAAGTTCTTGTGCTGAAATAACAACTGGATCAGTATTAACTACTACTTGATCACCATTAACTACAACATTATTTTCACTCAAGTCAATCTGGTAAGATAGGCCGATATACATAGCTACAGGTTTTGGATATACACCTTCTAATTTACCTATAGTATTCGTATAAAAAGCTTGTAGTTGTAGATCAAGAATCAACTCTCTTACGTTATTGGTAGATTGCGTATTATTATAATAGAGCCATCTAACTTTACGTTCATAACTATCGTAAGCACCATAAGCTAGTTGCTTATCACCAATATTAATCTCGTCATAAAATCTTTGAATTTTACCGAATGAAATATTATTGGATTGCCATGATCCAAATTGATCTGGATTAATAAAATAGATAGCATCGTCTGACCAAAACATCAAACCATTATCAACAATAACGATAGAGTCTGGAGAAGTACAACCTTTATCGCTAATCTTTTCTACGATATAAGCTGTTGCAGTAAAGCCGTTATCACTACCGCCAACAACACGCCATACACCATTCTTAGCAACTACCATAAGTGAACTACCAAGATTAACTAATTTCTGGATACCGTAAGCACCATTAACACGGATGAACCCGCCATCAGTTGCTACAATATCAGGAAAATCTTTGGAGGTTGGGTCACCTGCTTGGTAACAAGAAGTAATATCTGCAATACTGTCAACCACTCTACTAAACAAAATATACGAGGAGAGTTTAGGAGAATGACCATCACCATCAATAACTTCACCGGGGAAGCCGCCATAAAAAACTCTACCAGCGAATTCTGCAATGGAGGTAGCACCAGAAGGTGTTTCGTCTTGTGGAAGTGTTGGAACTGTTAGAATTAGATTTGGATAACGAGCGTTGTTCTTATTGTTTTCAGAAATTCTACTAGCACCACGATCAAGAGCGTCTATAATAAAATAACCTTGCGCTGCTCTAGTTGTGCCGATAGGATTTTTATACAAATCATTAGGGAAGAATCGTTCAGTAATTCTATCGTCTGTGTCTTCTGCATCAGGATATAGAGAAGAGGTTACACTGTCAGCATTTGAAGGATATTTATAGCCACTAGTTTCCAAGAATGCAGCAATAGGATCACTGATACCTTCATCATTAGCGAAGAGACGAGTAATACCCCAAGACTGATTTCTTAGATTATAGATATGAGGTGGGTATTCCACTTCAATTCTATTACTAACTTCTGTACCACGAGTGACATCAACTCCACTGACAATATCATCTACGCCAAAGAAGTCTCTAATAAGAAGACGTTTAGTAGATCGAACAATTGTATCTGAGTCGACATATTCAAAAATGTAAACATCTTTATCACTATTGACAGCGACTAGGAGGCCATCCACACTAGCGAATGAGAACTTAACATTCAATGCAGAAGTAAGAAACTCTTCTCTATGAAAATATCCTTGTGACAAGGCAGCATTAGTCATATGGAAAAAGTCTAATGTATTACCAATTTGTACAACTTGGATAAATCGGTCTGGATTACCACCAGCATTATTCCATTTAAACGATCGAACACCAATTGGGATAGCATCTGTATATTCTACGGTATTAGTGATCTCAGCATAGTTGGCTTCATAATCCATACCAAGCCTACGATTACGACTCCCATCAATATTTAAGACGAAGTTATCTTCATCTAGAGACGAATTATCAGGAGTCGTTAGAGGGCTTGCGTCGGTAATTAGTCCTGCGTTGAATTTGTTTACTTCCACTACGTTGTAACTTCTCGCCATCCTCTACCTCCTTTCTTGTCACATAAATGTCAATCATTTTTCGAGCAGTACGTCTATCAGTGAAGTAGCCCCTCAATGACATATGAGCACTACCACGACCAATATACTCCACTTCGTAACCGATAATATTTGGAATAGGTTTAATTACATAGCCTTTATATTCTTCCATCAATTACCTCGTCTAAAAGTGGGGTCTTTTCTCCGTCCCTTAGCATTCTTTCTACCATAACTATACGGATATAAATCTTTCTCATGTGTCTTCCAAGCTTTACGAGAAAGCCATCTCTGTTGTCTACCTGATTCTTGTTCAGCTTTAATATCCTGAACTTGCTTCAGCTTAAACATAGCCTTACTCTTAGCCTCTTCAATCAAAGCTGAGAAGGCTTCATCTGGAAGATCAGGAACAAAGTCATCCTCCATTTCAAATACAGGGATGATATAAGCTCTAATCTGAGTTTTATTAGCTTGTATAGTAGAATCAACATTTGAATCAAACGAGTCAAATACCATAGTATCATCGTCAAATGACGTATAATATTCAGGGGCCTTGTTCTTCATAATTAAGAACTTGACACCCGTAGGATCAAGAATGATATCGCAATTCACATCATCACTATTACGCTGATTAGTAAGACGAAGGAAATCATCTGGATCAAGATACTTCATCTGCTTATAATCAATACGAGTCTGACCTTGTTTCTTCACATCATAATAAACAGAAATTAATTCTTTAACGTTATCAGGGAGACTAGTATGAGTGGGGAGGAGATTATTGGAAGAAGGGGTGATATTCAGTACACGGGCAGTATGAGGCCAATTTCTATTAGAAATCATAGCCTGATATGCTGTCTTAACAATCTGAGCTACCTGCGTAGCTTCATCAGTATCGTTAATACTATCAACATAATCCCCATCCATATCTGAGAGAATATCACTAACGATTTCTAATAGATTATACTTCATTAGGTATAGTCCCCTTGTCTAATAACGGATATAAACCAACCATTAATTGCGACAGTTGCACCAGTCTTATCAGCCCTCATTTTTAAACGGGCTGGGTTATTTTTGATCAATGTGCTTCCAAGAAAGAATGGAATATTAAATGTTAGCTGATAAGTACCCGCAGTTTTAATGTCTCGTTGTGCGACAACTGGCAATTCTACAGGAGTTCCACTACCTACAGCAAGTTCAAGAACTAGATCAACAGCAGTGTTAACGTTCGTAGTAGTTAAAACGATATCCATACGTAAATCTAAAACATCACCAATTACTAGACTGGTAAAATCAAACCTATTCGTACCAGAATTCCAAATAGTAGTAGCACCGGGTATAGCAAAAGTGATATTGGTATTAACACCAGCAGTACTATTAATCAAATCATAATACGTAGACGCAAGAGTTAAAGGTACAGTAGCGCCTGAATGGTTGTAATTATACCAACCAGCTATAGTAGGTTGTCTAAATGATGTAGTTCCATCACCATCAGCAGTTAATACTTGGTTATTCGTAGCTGTAGAAGCACCCTTAACTTCGTGTCTCTCAGCATCTGGAATTAGTCTATGCTCTGTTGGCATTCTTTATCTCCATAAAAGAAAAGGGGCGATGGCCGAAACCACCACCCCTTGTTGTTAAATTTACGGAAGAACCGGACCACCGGGCTTAGCCGGAGACGGAGCACGATTGATACGATCAAAGAGGATCGTAACACGAGCCTTACCAGCCGCACCAACGGTGGGAAGAGTGCCAGAAGTAACGATGCCAATGGTCGTGTTAGCAGCCAGAGGGACTTCTGCATCCCACGTACCCGAAAGGGCAGCGGTAAGATTAACAGAGCCAGTGGCTTCAAGCTGGGCTTCGGTAATGGTAAAACCATTAGTCGCTTCAGTACCAGAAGTACCAATCTCAATAGCGGGCGTAGTGCCGCCAAGAGTGAATACATCTTCAACGTCCATATACACAGCAGTAATAACTGCACCAGCAGGAAGGACGAAGGGACGGAAAGGACCAACAGTTGCATTAACGAGGTCAGGAGTTAGATCGATAACGAGTTCTTCTTTTACACCCTCAACCTTGTTAACACCAACAGTGTTACCAACATTACGAGGACCAAACTGATTGTGGACGTCTTCTACAACGTTACCACCAGAACCAACGAGAACGCCGTTACCGAAAGGAGTCTTATAGTACTGAGCCATATTCTATCTCCTTACACGGCTGCGTCAATATTAGTGGGGTGCGTGATAAGCACAGCAGCAGTGTCAAGACGCTGAACACCAAGGCCATAGCGGCTACGAGCCACATATTCATCACGAGCACGATCCTTGTTACGTTCACCTTCAACCTTCACAGGACGACGGAGAGCATACATAACCGGCTTGGTATTATCATCAGCAACGCTCATGAAGATATTCCACACACCATCAGTGATGGAAGTCGTACCATCAGTACCCGTACCGCGATAGAGGCGATTAGAGGTGATGATATTCCAACCAAAGAGATTGGTGATGAAACGGTGATCACGTTCGAAGCCATTCTTCAGAATTTCCATCGGCCATGCCGTGATATCAGAAGTGATGGTGACAAGACCAGCCAGCGTAGCTGCAACAGTAGGATCGACGATAGCTACTCGGCCACCAGAGGGGACGTTAGCCTTATCGAAAGCAAGCTGCATACGACGGAAGTGATCCAGCGTAGCAACACCATTAGCATCTGCCGAAACAATCTTATGGGCAAAGCCATTAACTGCATATGGAGAAGCGGCCTGCATAGCCAGAGGGATCGTTTCAAGGAAACGGGTTTCAAAATATTCCTGAAAGGCACGAGTCTGCTCAACTGCACGAGCGGCAGTGAGACGTTCAACCTGTGCACCATCTTCACGAAGGTCATCAGTCACATACCAAGCATCACCAACATAGTCGGTAATCTTCATAGTGATTTCACCCGTTTCAATAGGGTTATAGATGAGCGGAGTATCTTCCGCAGCTTCCTGAAGGGTTACAGTACCGATAGTCTTAATATGGAGGGTTTCACCCGAACCAAAATCAGAGACATTACGATAAAAAGAACCGGGAAGCAGACCATCGTGCAGGTTCGTTAGAATGAAGTCAGAATACTGTTCTGCTTCAATGAACGCACGAGTATTAGTAGTAAGCTGCATTTACAAATCCTTATGATTCGACATTAAGTCGTTTATTTACATTATCCTTAATCTTACGGAAAAACTCAAGTTGCTTATCGTGCGTAGCACCGGGCCCCGACAGTAGAGACTGATCAGGGGATTTAATTTCTTCAACTGGAGCCTTATAACCGCCAAGATTGACGGAACTGTTATTTAGAGAAGGTGTGGCAGTGGAGCCACCAAACAGCTCAAGAACCAAGTCAGGGTTCTGAGCAGAAAGCTGCTTCAACATTTCGGGAGTGGTTCCAAGGGCCTTGGCTCTAGCACGAGCTACTTCACCAGCCTTATCCCCATACTTACGGATCAATGCTTCATCAACCTTCTTAAGATTAGAAACAGCAGTATTCACCTGCTTATCTTCTTCGAGAGACTGCTTAACAATCTTACGAACAAGTTCTTCAGCCGCTTCTACACTACGTCCACCTTCATCCACGGTCTGAGGATTTGGTTTTTCGTTGTTATTATTATTCCCACTAAGACGCTTAATCGTTTCTTCAAGAGTTTCCACTTGCTTCACCTTTTCTTTGAACTGTGCATTCTCATTTTCAAGCGTGGAGATATACTCCTGAGACGCCTTCAACGCATCAAGTGCAGCGATAGGATCAGTGTACTTAGGGGTGCCATCAGGACGCTTAATTTCCATTAGTTTTGCAACAATAGCATTAACGCCTTCGGCAGCAGCTTCTTCATTCTTGGAAGTGGTCACTTCCGGTTCGTTAAAAATACTCATGGTCTGAGTTATATCCTTCCTATAATATAC
>Ga0247822_10000258_pt1 | contig 26995 bp, 29 predicted proteins | sample 13C_Cellulose_Da_FD_192423 | JGI IMG/M metagenome (GOLD analysis project Ga0247822, IMG submission 192423) | Soil microbial communities from agricultural site in Penn Yan, New York, United States - 13C_Cellulose_Day30 | ecosystem: Environmental > Terrestrial > Soil > Agricultural land | place...
GATTGCGGCAACCTTGTTGGCGACGGCGTCCGTCTCCGCGCAGAACTATAATCTCGACCAGCGCGATGCCAGCTTCCGCGAGAAGCTGACGATCATCGAGGAAACGCAAGGGCCGGTGATCGGTCCGAACAGCACCCAGCTCGGCGACAACAAGTCGGGCTTCGAGACCGGGATGACGCTCAAGATCGACGGTACCTACCATCTCTTCATCTCGGAGATGTTCGGCCGCCCCCATCTCGACCTGCGCATTGCCCATTGGACCAGCCCCGACGCGACCAACTGGACGCGCCAGGGCACGGTGGTCGACAGCGTGCCCGGGCGATCGCACCTCAACCACCGCTCCGAGGTGTGGCTGCAGGGCGTGATCTTCGACGAGAAGACCGATCGCTGGAACCTGTTCTACATCGCCTATCGCGGCGGCAATCGCGAAAGGGGCGAAGCGCTCAACCTCGACTATGAGGGCATCGCGGTCCGCGCCGTGTCGCAGACCCCCGGCAGGAAAGGTATTGGCGGCCCTTACAAGGACGCCGACGTGTCGATGGCGCCGGGCGGCAAGGATGCCGCAAAATGGGAAGGGCAACAGGGCCTCGACAGCTTCTTCCCCTACAAGGTCGGGAACAAGTGGGTCGCGCTGCACGGGAGCCACAATCATTTCCCGGTCTCGCCCTGGTATGTTGGCGTCGCGACCGGCGACAGCCTGACCGCGAACAAATGGACCCGCGTGCCGAGCGAGCAGCCCTCGCCAATCGAGAGCCTGTTCATCGAGAATCCGATCGTCGAGAAGCTGCCCAACGGGCACTATATGGCGCTCTACGATTCCAACCACTTCACGCCCGTCCAGCCCGATCTGCCGGCACGGCCGAACAATTCGGTCAGCTACAGCGTGTCGAAGGACGGCATCCGCTGGCATCAGGGCCGCTCGCTGATCGTCCAGAGCGACGCGAACAACTGGGCTTCGGACCTGCGCACACCGCTCGGCCTGGTGGCGGAAGGCAACGGAGTGTACACGATCCTCTATACTGGCCGGATGAAGGACAAGCCATTCTGGGCGATCGGGAAGGTCAAGGTGAAGCTCACCGAGTGAGCCCCTACTCCAGCGTGTCGCCATAGCGCCGTACCGCGATCACCGCGAACACGGCGCCCAGCGCGGCGAGGATCAGCAGCTGCGTCAGCGCCTCGCTGGGGTACCATCCCTTGAGCATCACCCCGCGCACGACGCGGAGGTAGTGGGTGACGGGCAGCAGCTCCCCCAGCCACTGCGCCCAGCGCGGCATGCCGGCATAGGGAAAGGCGAATCCGGAGAGCAGGATGCTGGGCAGGATGTAGAAGAAGCTCATCTGCATCGCCTGCATCTGGGTCTTGGCGAAGGTCGAGAGCGTGAAACCGAGCAGCAGGCTCACCGTGATGAACACCAGCGTCGCCAGCGCCAGCAGCCAGGCGGCACCCGCAAAGGGCACGTGGAAGATCAGCCCCGCGAGCACGACGATGATCACCGTCTGCGCAGCGCCGATCAGCACATAGGGCAGGATCTTCCCTGCCATCACCTCCATTGGCCGCAGCGGCATGGCAAGGAGGTTTTCCATCGTTCCGCGCTCGCGTTCGCGCGCCACGGCGATCGACGTCATCATCACCATCGTCATCGACAGCACCACGGCGAGCAGGCCGGGGACGATATTGTGACTGGTGATCCCCTCCGGATTATAGCGGCGCTGAATCACCACCTCGACCGGAGACGGCGTTCCCGCGCGCGCGGCCAACGGCCCGATCAGGTCGTGTCGCAGGCCTGACAGCACCGCCTGCTCGACCGCGAAGGTCGCGTTGCCGGTGGCCGCCGGATCGGTCGCATCGGCCAGCACCAGCAATTGCGGCCGCTCTCCGCGGATCAGGTCGCGAGTGAAGTTGCTCGGCACAACGATCAGGAACTGCACCGATCCGCGGCGCAGCATCGCCTCCCCCTCCCCGGGCTTGCTCACCGGCACCAGCTCGAAATAGCTGCTGGCACGCAGCGAATTCTCGACCGTGCGGGTGATCGAACTATGGTCGTTCATCTCTAGCGCGGCGCGCAGGTGGCGGGGGTCGTTGTTGATCGCGAACCCGAACAGGATCAGCTGGACGAGCGGGAGCCCGACGACCATGCCGAAGGTCAATGGGTCGCGGCGCAGCTGATGCACCTCCTTGACCAGCACGGCCCAGATGCGGCGCCAAGCGAGGACAAAGCCCTGCGTCATGCGCGTGCTTCCGTGCTGTTGTCCGTGGCTCCGCGCATCAGATGGATGAACACATCCTCCAGCGTCGGCTCGGTCTCGCGCCAGCTGATGTCGGGCGCGATATCCGCCACGGCCGCCCGTAGCGCTGCCATATCGCGCCCGCAGACATGGACGGTCGGCCCAAACGCTGCCGCCATCGCGACGCCCGGCGCGCGCTCCAGCCTGGGCGCGAGGCGATCGGCACCTGGCCCCTCACCCGCCAGCGCGACCAGACCCGATTGCGCGACGATCTCCTCCGCCGTCCCGCGCGCAAGCAACACGCCATAGGCGATGTAGGCGATGTCGTGGCAGCGCTCGGCCTCGTCCATGTAGTGCGTCGAGACAAGCACGGTGGTGCCCTCCGCCGAGAGCATATGGACCTGATCCCAGAATTCACGCCGGGCGAGCGGATCGACGCCGGCGGTCGGTTCGTCGAGCAGCAGGATCTCCGGATCGTGCAGCACGCAGGCGGCCAGCGCAAGCCGCTGCTTCCATCCCCCCGAGAGCGTACCGGCGAGCTGATCGGCGCGGGTTTCGAGGCCAAGCCGCTCGAGCGCCGCGTTCACCCGCGCGGTCTTCTCGTCCAGCCCATAGGCATCGGCGACGAAGGCCAGATTCTCGCGGATCGTCAGGTCTTCGAACAGGCCGAAACGCTGGGTCATGTAGCCGATCCGGCGCTTGATCAGTTCGCGCTGGGTACGCAGGTCCATCCCCAGCACCTCGCCGCCCCCGCCATCGGGGATGAGCAGCCCGCAGATCATCCGCAGCGTCGTGGTCTTGCCCGATCCGTTGGGGCCGAGGAATCCGCAGATCCGTCCGCGGCCGACCTCAAGGCTGACATTATCGACCACCGTCCGGTTGCCGAACCTTTTGGTCAGCCCCTCGACCGAAATGGCCGCGTCAGCGCTCACCGCGGCTGCACCTCGACCGGCAGGCCGGGGCGGAACTTCTCGACGCCGCTGTCGGGATAGGCTTCGACGAGGAAGACCAGCTTGGCGCGTGCGCGTTCGCTGTAGATCACCGGCGGGGTGAACTCGGCCTGCGGCGCGACATAGCGCACCGTGGCCGCGACGGGGCCGCCGCAACCGTCACAGGTCACCATCACCTTCGATCCGGGCTTCAAGCCGGCGACTGATGCTTGCGGTGCATAGAAGCGGATCTTCACCCGGCCCGGCGGCAACAGCCGCACCACCGGCGTGTTCGCGGGCACCCATTCGCCGGGATTGAAGTAGGTCTGCTCGACCAGCCCAGCGGCGGGGGCCAGCGGCGCAATTTCCTCGCCGCGGCGGCTCTGCGCGGTGATCGCGGCCTGTGCCGCGGCGATCTGCGCGTCTGCGGCGGCGATCTGATCTACGCGCCCGGCGAGTTCACCCGACGCCTCGCTCGCCTGCGCCTGGCTCAGTGATGCCCGCGCGCTCTCTGCCGCAGCGCGCGCCGCATCGAGCTGCACCTTCGTCGCGAAGCCGCGCTGGGCAAGCGTCGCGATCCGCTGATAATCGCGCGCCGTCCGCGTCACTTCGGCCCGCGCTGCCGCCTGCTGAGCGCGGGCGACATCGAGTTCGGCAGGCCGCTGGCGGGCCTTGGTCAGGTCGTCGCGCTGCGCCTGTGCAGAGGCGAGTTGCGCCTGAAGCCGCTTCAGCTCCGCCTCGGTGGTCGCCGCGTTGAGCGCGAACAGCGCCTGCCCCGCCGTCACCTGTCCGCCGCGCTGGACGTTGAGCGCGGCGAGCTGCCCCGATACCGGCGCCGCGACCTCGATCGCCTCACCCTCGACATAGCCGAGCCAGGGTTCCGGCCCCTCATCGCGTCCGAACGCCCACCAGATCAGCGCGGCCAGCACCGCGATCCCGATCGCCGCCAGAGGCAATATCCGTTTCATCCGCGCACTCCCGCGAGAAGCCCGTTCAACACGATGTCGATATGCGAGGTCGCCAGCCCCTCCATGTCCACCGGCGCGGCACCGACCGGTTCGAACACCGTCTTCCACAGCGCGCCGAGCAGCAGCGCGCCAGCCACCGTCCGCGCGGTCAGATACGGATCGACCCGCCGGAAACTGCCGTCAGCGATCCCGCGCGCAACGATGTCCGCGACCAATGCCAGAATGCGATCGACGGCGCGGTCATGATAGGTCCGCGCAATCTCCGGAAAATTGCCGCCCTCGCCGATCACCAGCCGCGGCAGGAAAGCGATCTCGGGCTCGGCCAGCTGGCGGGCACCGAACCGTACCAGCGTCTCGAGCTGGACCGCGGGCGGCGCCGATGCCACCTCCGGCGGCAGCGCCGCGGGCAGCCGCGTCAGCAGCATCCCGTCCACCATCTCGCGGAACAACGCTGCCTTGTCGGCGAACTGCAGGTAGAGCGCTGCCTTCGAGATGCCGACCCCGGCCGCCACATCCTCCATGCGGGTTCCGGCATAGCCGCTAGCCGCAAACTGGATGCGTGCTGCGTTCAAAATCGCCTCGCGGCGATTGGGCGGAGTCCGGCGCGGCATGGATAATAAATAACTGACTAGTCAGTTATTGTGAAGCCCGATTTCCTTTGGTCGCTCCGGACGACCCCTTCACCGTGGTAAACCGCGCATCAACCAGGTCTTTACGTGGTTCGGTATAGACCTGTGGGTCACAGCAGTTCCGCAGGCGCCGGATTGTCCGGTGCGGATCAAACGCGGGGATCGAATGGCTTTGAAGTCGGTGCAGACGGCAGGACTTGGCGGCGCTTCGGGCACGCTGACGGCGCTCGTCGCCGCAGACGGTAGCGCAAGCCACCGCTTTCTTGCGCGGCTTACCACCGGCATCGCGCCGATGCGCGATCTGGCCGACGCGGTGCACATGATCTGCCTGCTCCACGCGCGCCACCCCGATGTCGTCGAACAGGCGGCCCTTCATTCGCGCGAACCCGCCACCGCGGGCTGGATGGCACAGGCAGCCGAGGGATTCTCGGCGGAACGTGCGTTCATCGTCCGGCTCGTCGCTGCGGCGGGGCCGCTGCCCAGCACGCCGGGACAGGCCCAGTCCGAAGCCGCGGTTGCGGCGCAGCGCCATGCGCTGGATATGCTCGCCCAGTCCGACCGCACCGGCTGCGCCGATGGCACGGCGATCGCTCTGGTGCTCGATTGGCCAGTGATCCGCGGTCTGCTCGACATCGCAGCGGGGCGCCTGGGGCTCGATTCGCCCGAGTCGTTCCTGCCCCCGGTCCATGAGACCGCAACGGTGATCGATGCGCTTGCCGCCACGCTCCCCGCCGAGCGTGCGATGCTGTTCGGTGCCCAGCAGATGCTGGCCCAGCATCGTGGCATCTGGGACGTGCTCGAAGCCCGCGCCTCCGCCCGCGACATGCTCTGACGAAGAAGGGCGGGACGCCTGCGCGCACCCCGCCCTCCCAATCGCCGTGTCAGGTCAGCTCTTGCGTTCGCTGCAGCTCGAGACCTTCTTCTCGTCGGCATCGGTGCCGCCGACCTTGCCCTCGTAGAGCGTGCCTTCCGGCCCCTTGGTCCACCAGACCAGCGTCTTGCCCGCCGATCGGCCCTGATCGGTCGCATATTTGGCGCCGCTCGCGGCCTGAACCCCGGTCAGGTCATAGCTCTTGTCGCCAATCGTCAGCTTCGCCTTGGGCGTCGCACCGCTATTGTCATAAGTCGCGCTGAGCAGCAGCGCGGGCATGCAGTCATAGGCAGCGGTCAGGGGCGCAGCGACGGCGCTATTGGCCGGCAGCGTCTCATTTGCCGTCATTGCAGGTTCGGAAGTGTTCGCCGGCGCGGTCTCGCTCTTCTTGCCGCAACCGGCGAGGAGCGCGAGCGCGAACAGGGGCGAGGTGGCAAGAAGGATTCCGGAATACGGCTTGGGCATCGGACGTTCCTCTCTTCTGCGCGGCGATGAGTCGAACCGCGGGCGGACCTTACGAAAGCGCCGGGATACAGGCAAACAGCTTGCGTCCCTGCGCGCAATCCCGCTACCCCATACCCGATCTTCCAATTTCCGGCGGGAACACAGATGCGCTTCGAAGGCACCCAAAGCTATGTCGCGACCGACGATCTCAAGGTCGCGGTCAACGCCGCGGTCACGCTGCGCCGTCCATTGCTGGTGAAGGGTGAGCCGGGGACCGGCAAGACGGTGCTGGCCTATGAGATCGCCAAAGCGGTCGGTGCGCCGCTGATCGAGTGGAACGTCAAATCGACCACCAAGGCGCATCAGGGCCTGTACGAATATGATGCCGTTGCCCGCCTGCGCGACGGCCAGCTCGGCGACGAACGCGTCCACGACATTTCAAACTATATCCGCAAGGGAAAGCTGTGGGAGGCATTTACCTCCCCCACCCTTCCCGTGCTGCTGATCGACGAGATCGACAAGGCGGATATCGAGTTCCCGAACGACCTGCTTCAGGAGCTCGATCGCATGGAATTCCATGTCTACGAGACCGGCGAGACCGTCCGCGCCGCTGAACGCCCGATCGTCGTCATCACCAGCAACAATGAGAAGGAGCTGCCCGACGCGTTCCTGCGCCGCTGCTTCTTCCACTATATCAAATTCCCCGATCGCGAGACGATGCAGGCGATCATCGACGTCCATTTCCCCGGCATCCAGAAGATCCTGGTGAGCAAGGCGATGGACATCTTTTATGACATCCGCGAGGTCCCGGGCCTCAAGAAGAAGCCCAGCACCAGCGAACTGCTCGACTGGCTCAAGCTGCTGCTGCACGAGGACATGCCGCTCGACGTCCTCCAGTCGCGCGATCCCAGCAAGGCGATCCCGCCGCTCCACGGCGCGCTACTCAAAAACGAGCAGGACGTGATGCTGTTCGAACGACTGGCATTCATGGCGCGGCGACAGGCGAAGTGACCCACGGCGCCGGATGCCTGTGCGGCGCCGTCCGCATCACGATCGATGCAGAGCCGCTTGCGGCTCGGCAATGCTGGTGCCGGCTGTGCCAGTATCTTGGGGGCGGTACCGCGACGGTGAATGTCTGCTGCCTCAGCGAAGCGGTGACCACCACCGGCGAGGTGCGCTGGCACGAAAGCGTCGCTGATAGTGGAAACCGCATGCGGCGTGGCTTCTGCCCTGAATGCGGCACGCCGATCTTCAGCCTCGCCGAAATCCGCCCGCATTTGACCTTCATCCGCGCCGGTGCGCTCGACGACCCGAACCTGCACGCACCCGAAGCGGTGATCTGGACCGGCGCAGCGCCCGAATGGGCATGCCTCGACCCGCGCCTGCCCCACTATCCCGCGCAGATTCCGCCGGTAGCCTAGGTCGCGTCCCCGTCCTGTGCGGTGGCGTCGGCCGGGTCCGGATCATAGCCCAGCAACTCCCCCGGCTGGCAGTCGAGCGCCAGGCACAGGCGCGATAACGTCGAAAAGCGAATCCCCCGCACCTTGCCTGAGCGGAACAGCGACAACTGCGTCTCGCTGATCCCGATCTGCCGCGCCAGTTCCTTGCCCGTGATCCCGCGGTTCCCGAGCACCGTATCCAGCGTCACCACCATCGGCATCAGACAATCGTGTCCAGTTCCGCGCGCATCCGGGCGGCGTGGCGCAACGGCCGCGCGAGCAGGATGAGGAACAGCCCGGCGGTGCCCAGCGTGATCGCCGCCACATCGAAATTAGCCCAGGGCCAGCGCTGCCCGAGAGCAAGCCGCGTAAGCCAGGCCTCGCCGAAAACGCGCAGGAGACCGCCAAGGAACATGCATGCACCGACCCGAACGATCAGCTTCGCGACGATCCGCTCCACCGCATCGCCCCGCGCCAGCGCCGCGAAGGCCCGCTGGATCATCCAGACCGCAGCGAGGTAGCACAGCATCGGCAACATCCCGCTCAACTGCACGATCTTCGCCGGACCGCTGTTCCCGGGCAGGATCAGCCCCGTCGCATTGAGCACCATTCCCAGCGCGAGCATGACCAGCACCATGAAGGTCAGATTGCGGGCGATCGCCGCGTCCCGTTCACTCCTCGTTTCGCGCAAAGCCGCCTCCCATAAATTTACGTCTTAATTAAACATACGGCGAATAATTTAAGCAAGAGATAAATTTTGGACGGGCGTGCGGCAGCCCAAGCGGGCCATCAGGCCGCAGTGTATCGCCAACGCGCCCTCCGCGATTTGACACGGACCAGCACCGCATCCTACCGACGCGCCATGTTTGAACTTGTGTGAACATCCTAGCGTCCCGGTCAGCGGGACTGCCGGCGACCATGGCCGACGCGCACGCGCGCGTGATGCCGGTCGCCTGAGGATCCGTCTCATCCACGAGTCATCCAATGAACGTTTCAAGACTGGAGCAGCGCGTCCTGCACGTGCTGGCTCAAGGCGGCTATATTCGTCACCGCCGTGACGAACACGGCCGCGTTTGCGAAGTCCTGTGCTTCACGCGCGAGGGCTATGTCCTGTCGAACTGCACGATCGAGATCTTCAAGGGCTTGCGACGCAAGCGCCTGATCGAATCCAGGGCTTCAGGACCCTATCGCATCTCCCAGGCAGGGCGATGCTCGGTACGTGCGCAACCCGACAACCGGTAGCGCGCGAGATGGCGGGCGGGCCTTCATCCGAGGGCCCGCCCGCTCAATCCGCGATCTTCACCACCAGCTTGCCGATCGCACCGCGGCTGGCGAGCTTGGCAATCGCCTCGCCACCGTCTTCGAACGCGAAGGTCTCGCTGACATGCGGGTTGACCTTCCCCTCCTCCCACAGCCGGAACAGATGCTCGACATGCGCGGCATTGGCCTTGGGATCGCGCGCGGCGAAAGCGCCCCAGAAGACACCGCACACGTCGCAACTCTTGAGCAGGGTGAGGTTGAGCGGGAGCCTGGGGATACCCGCCGGGAAGCCGACGACCAGATAACGCCCTTCCCATCCGATCGAGCGCAGCGCCGGCTCGGCATAATCGCCGCCGACGGGATCATAGATCACCTGCGCGCCGTCCGGGCCGACCGCGGCCTTGAACTGCTCGGCCAGCGCCTTGGACTGGTCCTTGTCGAACGGCGCGCGACCATAGACCACCGTCTCGTCGGCACCCGCTGCCCTGGCCGCCGCCGCCTTTTCCTCGCTCGACACCGCGGCGACCACGCGCGCGCCGAACGCCTTGCCCAATTCGATCGCCGAAAGGCCGATGCCGCCCGCCGCGCCCAGGATCAGCAGCGTATCGCCCGCCTTCAGATGCCCGCGGTCGAGCAGCGCGTGGATGCTGGTGCCATAGGTCATCAGCAGCGAGGCGCCCTGCTCGAAACTCTTGCCTTCGGGCAGCGGGAATAGCCGGCGCTGATCCACCGCAATCTTCTCGGCCATGCCGTTCCAGCCAGTCATGCCGAGCACGCGGTCGCCGGGCTTCAGGGCGGTGACGCCCTCGCCCACCGATTCCACCACGCCCGCGATCTCGCCGCCCGGCGCAAACGGGCGCGGCGGCTTGAACTGGTATTTGTCCTCGATGATGATGACGTCGGGATAGTTGAGCGCGCAGGCCTTGATCGCGACCACGACCTCGCCCGGCTTGGCAACCGGGTCGGGCAACTCACCGATGGTTAGAGTTTCAGGTCCGCCGACTTCATTCGACAGCAAGGCCCGCATTACCACTCTCCCGCTTGATCCACGGGCGCGAAGTGGCGACCGTCGATTCGTAATTCGAAATCACGGTATCTTTTGCCAGCGTCAGGCCGACCTCGTCCAGCCCCTGCATCAGGCAATCGCGACGGAACGGGTCCATCTCGAAGGCGAAGCGGTCCTGATAGGGCGTCGTAACGGTCATCGTCTCGAGATCGATCGTCACAGGATCGGTCTTCGCGACCTCGACCAGCCGGTCCACAGCCTCTTGCGGCAGCACCACCGCCACGATGCCGTTCTTGAAGGCGTTGCCCGAGAAGATATCCGAGTAGCTCGGCGCGATCACTGCGGTGATGCCCATGTCCTTGAGCGCCCAGGCGGCATGCTCGCGGCTCGATCCACAGCCGAAATTCTCGCCCGCGATCAGGATCGGCGACCCGGCATAAAGCTCGTCGTCGAAGATGTTGCCCGGCTCGGCGCGCACGCTCTCGAACGCACCCTTGCCCAGCCCTTCGCGGCTGATCGTCTTGAGCCAGTGGGCGGGGATGATGATGTCGGTGTCGATATTCTTGGCGCCCCAGGGATAGGCACGCCCCTCGACCTTCTTCACCGGTTCCATGTGTCAGCTCCGTTCCATCGCCGGACGGTGCACACCGGCAAAGGCGCCCGCCCCTGCCCGGACGGCCGCCCGCAAGTCTTCAATCCAGTCGATCAGCGGGTAGTGCGGCCCTGCGGCTTCGTCACACCCGGCTTTGCCGTCGGCGCGCTCGCGTTCGCGGCCGCATAGACCGCCGCCGCGCCGCTCAATACCGTGCCCGCCACCAGCAACACCAAAACACGCTTCACGGGTCATCCCCCTACAAGATCACGCACGTCGGTGAGCCTTCCCGTTACCGCCGCCGCCGCCGCCATTGCGGGTGAGACGAGGTGGGTTCGGGCCCCCGGACCCTGCCTTCCTACGAAATTCCGGTTGGAAGTGGAAGCGCAGCGTTCGCCGGCCGGTACCTTGTCCGGGTTCATCGCCAGGCACATCGAACATCCCGGCTCGCGCCATTCGAACCCGGCTTCCAGGAAGATACGGTCGAGCCCTTCGGCCTCGGCCTGGCGCTTGACCAGACCGGAGCCCGGCACGATCAGTGCCTGACGGATGCCGTCGGCGACATGGCGGCCCTTCACCACGTCCGCGGCGGCACGCAGATCCTCGATCCGGCTGTTGGTGCAGCTGCCGATGAAGATGTTCTCCACCGCGATATCCTGCATCCGCGTGCCGGGGGCGAGGCCCATATAGTCGAGCGACTTCTGCGCCGCGACGCGCTTGGCCGGATCGGCGAAACTCTCGGGATCTGGAACCACGCCGGTGATCGGCACCACGTCCTCGGGGCTGGTGCCCCAGGTCAGCGAGGGCGCGATATCGCTGCCGTTCAAGGTGACGACGCGATCGTACACGGCGCCCGCATCGGTCGGCAGCGTCTTCCACCACGCCACCGCCTGTTCCCATTGTTCGCCCTTGGGCGCCATCGGACGGCCCTTGAGGTAAGCGAAGGTCTTCTCGTCCGGCGCGATCAGGCCCGAACGTGCGCCGCCCTCGATCGACATGTTGCTGACGGTCAGCCGCCCCTCGATCGAGAGCGCGCGGATCACTTCGCCGGTATATTCGACGACGTAGCCGGTGCCGCCCGCGGCGCCGGTCTTGCCGATGATCGCAAGCACGACATCCTTGGCCGAGACGCCGAAGCCCAGCGTGCCGTCGACGCGGATTTCCATCGTCTTGGACTGGCTGAGCAGCAGGGTCTGGGTCGCCAGCACATGCTCGACCTCGCTGGTGCCGATCCCGAACGCCAGTGCCCCCAGCGCGCCGTGCGCCGAGGTGTGGCTGTCGCCGCACACCAGGGTCGTGCCCGGTAGCGTGAAGCCCTGTTCCGGCCCCACGACATGGACGATGCCCTGCTCGGCTGAGGTCGCACCGAAATAGTCGATGCCGAACTCGGCAACGTTACGTTCCAGCGCGGCGAGCTGTTGCGCGCTCTCACGGTCTGCGATCGGCAGCCGGTTGCCCGCCGCATCGACGCGCGGCGTGGTCGGGAGATTATGGTCCGGCACTGCAAGCGTGAGGTCCGGCCGCCGTACCCGGCGCCCGTTGGCGCGAAGCCCCTCGAAGGCCTGCGGGCTGGTGACTTCGTGGACGAGGTGGCGGTCGATATAGATCAGGCACGTGCCATCGTCGCGGCGCTCCACGACGTGCGCGGCCCAGATCTTCTCGTACAGGGTGAGCGGTCTGCTGGACATGATGCCGCCCACTTACGCCTTTGTTGCGCCGGAGCAAGCGCAGGCGGTATTTTCGTACGCGAAGCTGGGGTTGGGCGAGGCGCCGTTCAGTTGAACTGGGTGAAGTCGGGCTCGCGGCGCTGGGCGAAGGCCATGAACGCCTCCTTCGCCTCCGGGCTCTGCAACCGCGCGGTGAACTCCTTGCCTTCCACCGCCATCTGTCCGGTGAGCTGCTCCGCATCCCGCATCAGCCGCTTGGTCGCCTGAATCGCACCCAGCGGCTGCCGCGCAATGCGCGCCGCAACAGCCTCGATCGCGGGCACCAGCTCGCCAAGCGGGACAACAATATTGGCGAGTCCCCACTCGACCGCCTGATGCGCCTCGACGGCCTCGCCCAGCGCCAGCATCGAAAAGGCGCGCAGATGCCCGATCCGCGCGGGCAGGAGCAGGCTCGACGCAGCTTCGGGGACAAGCGCGAGATTGACGAACGGGGTGGTCAGCTTCGCATCCTCGGCCAGCACCACATAGTCACAGTGGAGCAGCATCGTCGTGCCAACGCCGACCGCGCGGCCCTGAACCGCAGCGATCAGCGGCTTGGTCGCGCGCGCCAGGGCATGGATGAACCGCCCGACATTCCGTGCGCCCTCATCCGGCTTCGCTGCCGCGAAATCCGCCAGGTCGTTGCCCGCGGTGAACATGTCGCCCTCGCCGCGGATCACGACGACGCGCGTCGCGCTGTCGGTCTGCGCGCCCTCGATCTCGTCGGCCAGCACACCGTACATCGCATCGGTCAGCGCGTTCTTCTTCTCGGGCCGGTTCATCACCAGCGTCAGGATGCCGTCCGCCTTGCTCACAATGATGTGCGCCGTCATCTCATCGTCTCCCTCGGAAATTTCTCGCGAACCGCGTCCAGCCAGCGCGCGACGACCGCCAGTTCGGCGTCGTCAAAGCCCTCGCACAATTTCTCGTTGAGCTGCCGCGCCACGGGCACCGCCTCCGCGCGGCGCGCCTTTCCGGTCTCCGTCAACCCGATGTTCCAGGCGCGTCCGTCATTCGGATCCGGGCTGCGTGAGATCAATCCATCGCGCGACATCCGGTCGACCAGCCCCGAAAGCGCGGATGCACTGAGGTCGAGCGCCTCACCCAGCTGCCCCAGCGGCATCGGCTCACCGCCCGCGCTCAGCGTCATCAACAACCCCGCGCGCGCCGCGGTCTTGCCCTCGGCATCGCCTTGTGCCGCCGACAGGAGCCGCCGGTGCGCGACGTTGAGCAGGAACAGGAAGCGCGGCTTGCGCCCCGGGCTGCCCTGCCCGTCGATCAACGATGCCGAATCGCTTCGCATACGAAGCATCTATTTCGTATACGAAGTATAAGGGCAAGCCCCTCGTTCATGCCGGCCGCGCCGCGGCGTCTCCGGCATCCGCCCAGTCATCCCGCCGCTTGAGCCATGGGTTCAAGAACAGCGCCGGGAGCTTGAGGAACAGCAGCTCGGAGTGGATGAACCCATCGATTGCGCGCTCCCACCATTTCGGATCACGCTTGCCGTTCGCCTTGAGCCAGCCGTCATAGGGAGCCCAGTGGCTCGGTTCATCGCGGTGAATCACTTCGAAAATGCGGATCAGCGCACGATCATGGCGCACCAGTGGGTGGCGCAGCAGAATCTCGACCTGCCGGAAACCGCGCTGCTCGGTGAGCGAGATCACGCGACACAGTTTCTCGAACAGATCGTCCCGGGCGATGATCGCCCTGGTGTCGAGTTCGTCGATCGTCTGTCGGAACATGATCTCGACGAACCGGTCGATATGACCGCAGGTGCGATCGACCCGCAGCGGCATCTTCCCACGCAGCTCGAACCAGCGCTTGAACATCGTATAATGTTTGTACTCGTCGGCGCGATGCTGCTCGATCGCGGCGATCAGCGCATGGTCGTCCGGGGATCGTGCCCGCACCGCCTCCAGCACCCGGTCGATGCTCGTGTAACCGCGATGCTCGTTATAAATGTATATCGAGCAGAGAAGGTCGAGATAGCGGCGGCGAAACCACGCGATCATCGGCGGATGCTACGCCTCCCCCCGCCCCGCGACAAGCGCGGCGAGGAGCGAGGGCAGTGCTATTTCGGCTTATCCGTTCAACCGAACCAGATTGCGGCGATCCGCCCCTTCACCAGCCCGATATTCACCCGCCGCTCGATATAGTCGTCCGTGATCATATCACCGATAGTGTAGACGCGGCACGGGCGACCGTAGAGTTCGGCGATCGTTGTCGGCGTGCCGCCTCCGCCGGGCAGGCCGATCGTCTTCCCGTCGGGAACCCGCACGACGTAGCTGCCCTCGCTGCCCGCAAGCAGGCGCGGGACGAAATTGCCCTCGCTCCCGGCCGCTAGCCGCGCCGCGTAGCTGCCTTCGCTGCCGGCCAGAAGGCGGTCTGCATCGCCATCGACCCAGGGCCTGAACCCGATCGGCCCGACAAAACCGTGAAAGAGCAGCCAAAAGCCAAGCTCGGTCAATTCGAACGCATTGACCTGTCCCGTCGGTGCGCCGCACAGCGCGATGACCGGTCCCGGAAGCGTGCGCTTCTCGCCGTTCAGGATGTTTTCGCTGCCGATGATCGCCGCCAGCGCGGCGCGCGCCTCATCCAGCGTTTCCTCGACGCCAAAGCCGCATTGCAGCGTACCGTCGTGCCGCCAGACCCATGCCGATGTCATGATAGTTTCCCCCTCTTCGGAACGGTGGAAACGCAAACGCGACCCGGGGCACCGGGTCAGGCCAAGAGTATCGCTGGCTAGTAACAAACCACAACCGCCGCCCGGCCCAAAGCGGATCAAATTACGGCGCGGCTACGCGACTTCCTTGGGCGGGACATAGTCCGCGTCATGCTCGAACGGGAGCGGCCCGCCGTCGCGCAGGGCGGCAAGGATCTCGGCAAATCCGGTCTCGAACGCGAAGCCCAGCTCACGCATGATCCGGCCGCTGTCATAGACCCGCCCGATCCGCTCGGGCAGCACCCAGCCGCATGCGGCGTAGAGGCTCGGCGCTTCCGGGAAATAGCGCGCGATCACCGCCGCGGCATCATGCTTGAGCTCCGCCGCATCCGAGCGCGCGAACGGCGTCGGCGCCGAGACCAGATACGTACCGAAGCCGATCTCCGGCGCCTTCTCCAGCGCCGCGATATGCGCCCGCGCCGCGTCCTCGACCGTCAGCCGGCGGTGAAGGAACTCGTTGGCCTTGAGATTCTCGCCCGGCGGGAAGCTGTGGGTATCGTCGTCCTCGGGGAAGAAGCGACCGGTGCGCAGGACGATGTTGGCGAGGCCATGCTCGGCATGGAACAGGCGGCAAAGCTGCTCGGCGGCGTATTTGGTGACGCCATAGATGTTGCGCGGCTCGATCGGGCCGCTCTCCTCGTCGAGCCACACCGCAGCATCCCCCGCCTCGTCGCGGATCGCCTGGCTGATCATCAGCGACGTGGTGGAGGTTGAGACGAAACGGTCATGCCCGGCACGGACCGCGGCCTCGAGCAAGTTGAGCGTTCCGGTGACGTTGACGTCGACGAAAACCTGTTTGGAGTAGCGCGCGATATCGGGTTTGTGCAGCGCACCGCCATGGATGACAGCTTCGATCCCGTGCTCGCCGAAGGTTCGTTCGATCAGCGCGGCGTCGGCGACGGTACCGACCACATCGGTATCCGCGCCCGGCGCGACATCGAGGCCGGTAACATCATGCCCCGCCTCACGAAGCATGGGCGCGAGATAGCGGCCGAGCCAGCCGGACGAACCAGTCAGAAGGATACGCATGGCGGCGCGATTAGCCGGTTCACGCGTGCAGCGAAAGTGCCAGAGGGCCTGTAAGCCGGGTTCTGTCCACGCGGCCCTTTCCTTGCGGAGGTGCACGCGATGGGCGGCCATTCCTCTAGGCCTGCACTTGCGTGCAGGCTCAAGCAATCAACCCGGACCGCAAGGCGGAACACCCCATGCGCGGTCCCTATTCGATCTTGCTCCCGGTGGGGTTTGCCATGCCGCTTCCGTTGCCGGTCGCGCGGTGCGCTCTTGCCGCACCCTTTCACCCTTGCCCTTAGTCCGAAGACCAGTGGGCGGTCTGCTCTCTGTGGCACTTTCCCTGACCCCGGCCGAAGCCGGAACCGCCGGGCGTTACCCGGCACCGTGTTTCCGTGGAGCCCGGACTTTCCTCGGTGTACCGAAGTACAACGCGGCCGCCCGGCCCTCTGGCGCGGCCGGAATAGGCGCAAAGTTTGCGCAGGGCAAACGGCTTACTTGGCTGCGCCGCCCTTCACCGTCGCGGGAAGCCGGTAGCGCGCATTGTCGATCGCCACGTCGATCGCACCGTCGCCGACGACCGAGACCTTCGCCTCCTGCGCGCCATCCGCAGCGATCACGCCACGGCCATCTGTCGTAACGCGCAGGCGATGGAAGCCGCCATCGGGGTGCCGGACGGTCAGGATCAGTCCGTCCTGCGTCTGCGCACGCTCGACCGTGCAGTTGGAGGCGAATTCGGTCGCGCCGCCAATCGCACAGGGGATGCGATCCCCCTCACCGCGCGCGACCTCGTTCGCATTGTCGCCACAGGCGGTGAGCGACAACAGCGCTGCGCTCACCGCCAGCGATTCAGATATCCGCGTAGACATGTTTCTCGGACTTGGCCCCCGGATGCGTCACAGCACCCTTATAGGCCGGTCCGACATTCTGCGAATAGCGCCAGAGTGCCCCGGATTGGTACGCATTCTCGCGCGGCTGCCAGTTCGCGCGGCGCTCGGCGAGCACATCCTCGGCGACATGAAGGTCGATCGTCCCCGTCTCGGCATCGATGCGGATGGTGTCGCCGTCCTCGACCAGCGCGATCGGACCGCATTCGGCCGCTTCCGGCCCGACATGGCCGATGCAGAAGCCGCGCGTCGCGCCCGAGAAGCGCCCGTCGGTGATCAACGCAACCTTCTCGCCCATCCCCAGGCCGTAGAGCGCCGCGGTGGTCGACAGCATTTCACGCATGCCCGGGCCGCCCTTCGGCCCTTCATAGCGGATGACGACGACCTCGCCCTCCTGGATCTCGCGCTTCTCGACCGCGGCGAAGGCATCCTCCTCGCAATCGAAGCAGCGCGCCGGCCCTTCAAAGACCAGGCGGCTCATGCCCGCGACCTTCACGATCGCACCATTGGGCGCCAGGGTGCCGCGCAGCCCGACCACACCGCCCGTCGGCGTGATCGGCGTCTTGACGTCGTAGATGACCTTCTGGTCGGGGTTCCAGGTGACCTGATCGATATTCTCGCCCAGCGTCTTGCCGGTCACGGTCATGCACTCGCCGTGCAGCAGCCCGTTCTCCAGCATCGACTTCATCAGCATGTAGACGCCGCCGGCCTCGTACATGTCCTTGGCGACATACTTGCCACCGGGCTTGAGGTCTGCGGCATAAGGTGTTGATTTGAAGACTTCGGCGACATCGAACAGGTCGAAGTCGATCCCCGCCTCGCTCGCCATGGCGGGCAGATGCAGCGCGCCGTTGGTCGATCCGCCCGTGGCGGCGACGATACGTGCGGCGTTGATGAACGCTTCGCGTGTGCAGATATCGCGCGGGCGGATGTTCCGCTCGAGCAGCTCCATCACCTGATAGCCCGCCGCGACCGCGATCTGCTCGCGGCTGCTATAGGGCGCAGGGACCATGTTGCTGTTGGGCAACGAGAGGCCGATCGCCTCACCGACGCACGCCATGGTGTTGGCGGTATATTGTCCACCGCACGCGCCATGACCCGGGCATGCGACCTTCTCGAGCGCATGGACCTCGCTGATCGGGCAGGTTCCGGCGGCAAACTTTCCGACCACTTCGAACACATCGACCACGGTGACGTCGCGGTCCTGATACCGGCCGGGCAGGATCGATCCGCCATAGACGAAGATCGACGGGATGTTCAGGCGCAGCATCGCCATCATCATGCCGGGCAGCGACTTGTCGCAGCCGGCAAAGCCGACCAGCGCGTCATAGCAATGGCCGCGCACGCTGAGCTCGACCGAATCGGCAATCACTTCGCGGCTGACCAGTGAGGACTTCATCCCCTGATGGCCCATCGCGATGCCGTCGGTAACGGTGATCGTGTTGAAGCGGCGCGGCATGCCGCCATTGTCGATCACGCCCTTGCGCGCGGCATCGGCCTGCGCGTCCAGCGTGGTGTTGCACGGTGCGCTGTCATTGCCTGCGCTCGCGAGCGCGACGAAGGGCTTGGCGATATCCTCTTCGGAAATGCCCATCGCGTAATAATAGCTGCGGTGCGGAGCGCGTTCGGGACCGACGGACACGTGGCGCGACGGCAGGCGGGATTTGTCGAAACGATTGGTCATGGCGCGAACGCCTATGTCGCCGGAGCCCCTGTTTGCGCAAGTCTGTTGCGCACATCATTTGCTATCGACGCCAGAAGCTGCGCCCATTCTGCCACACCTGCGGGGTCGGAGATCAGGTCGTTGCGGATCTCGATCCCGAGATAGGGGATACCATTGCCCTCGGCATGACGGTTCATCGTCGCGTTGAGGATGCGGCCCGAATAGGGTTCGTTGTCGCCGGTGACGACACCCGCCGCCTTGAGCAGGTCGATCCCGATCCGCGCGGCGCGGGCATCGCGGTTGTAGAGGATGCCGATCTCCCACGGGCGATCGTTGCCGTCATGCTGTTCCAGCCGCGGCGTGAAGCTGTGAACCGAGACCAGCAGCTTCGGGTGGCGCGCCCGGATCGTCTGCGCGATCAGCCGATGATAGGGCGCATGAAAGCGTGCGATCCGCTCGGCGCGTGCCGCGCTGCCATTGCCGGAAATCGCGTGTCCGTCGCTGACATGTGGAATCAGCCCGGCGCTGTCCGGCTCGCGATTAAGATCGATGACAAGGCGTGAGACCGTGGCGAGGATCGCCGGCGCGCCAAGCTGCGTGGCCATTGCCTCGCTCACCGCCGCGGCGCCGATATCGATCGCGATGTGCTTCGCCAGCAGCGCGGGATCGATCCCAAGATCGACCTCGGGCGGAACCCGGTTGGAAGCGTGATCACACAGGATCAGGATATCGGCAGCGCCCTCGATCACCCGCGCCACACTCATCGCTTACCCTCCAGAAACGCACCGAGCCGCTCGCGAAACGCGTCCGATCCGAACGCATCGTCAAATATCTGCCGATGGCCCGCGCCAACCGGATCTCGCAGTACCGCCTTAAGCGCACGCACCGCCCCCGGCACGTTCGCGGCAATGGCATTGGCCAGTTCGTGCGCAGCGGGTTGGGCGTGCGCGACGCGGCGCTGCGCCAAACCGATCCGCGCAGCCTCATCGGCGTCGATCCGCGTGCCGGTGAACAGCATCAGCCCGGCCTGTCCCTCGCCCACGCGGGCCTTGAGCCGTGCGACATCATCTGCGGGATAGGTCAGCCCGAGCTTGGCCGGCGTCGTCGCGAACACCGCCTGATCGCCCGCCAGCATGATGTCGCACGCCAGCGTCAGCGCCACCGCCGCCCCGAAACACCCGCCATCGACCGCGCAGATCACGGGCACCGGCAACGCCGCCACCGCCTCGATCCCTGCCGCCATGGCCTCGCGAAAGCGGACACGCAGCGCCGGCTCGTCGGTAAGCCTTTGGAACTCGGCAAGGTCCGCCCCCGCCGAGAAAACGCCCGGCATGGCCGAACGGAGGATCACCGCCCGGGCGTTCGAAGCTCCGATTTCGCGCGCTGTCTCGGCCAGCGTTTCCCACGCCGCAGTCGGGATCGCATTGCGCGCGCCGCCGCGGTCGAGCGTGAGGATCGCGATGCTGTCATGGAGTTGCCAGCCGATCATCGGCGGCCTTTGTGCTGGCGAGGATAGCGCCCGCTCGCAGAAGCGAGCGGGGGCCATCCACGGACGTTTCGCTCCCGGCGCATGGCCCGCACAAAAGCTACAGCAAGAGTGATGCCAATCGCCTTTCCCCAGAGAGGGTCGGCGGCGATATAGACCGAACGTCCCTTTTTGAAACAAGAAACTGTCACAACAGCACCGTTTCGAGACACCACCAGCCGGGTTGCGCCTGCCGCACGGCCGCAGCTGCGCGGTCGCGCGTGGCCGCATCGCCGAACAGCGCGAAGCACGTCGCCCCCGATCCTGACATCCGCGCCAGTGAGACACCCGACTGCGCGCCAAGCAGCGCCAGCACCGCCCCGATCTCCGGCGCTATCGCCAGTGCCGGCGGCTCCAGGTCGTTGCGCCCTGTCACGGCGACCGCCAGCACTTCGCCCTCGCCCAGCGCGCCACGGTCCTTCCCGTCCCAGCGCGCGAACACCGCTGCCGTCGAAACCGCGACGCCCGGATTGACCAGCAGCACCGGGGTGCCCGGGGCGCCCGCCATCGGCTCCAGCCGCTCGCCCCGCCCGCGCCCGATCGCGGTGCGGCTGTAGAGGCAGGCGGGCACATCCGATCCCAGCGCATCGGCACAATCGAACAGCCGCGGATCGTCGAGCGCGATACCTTCATGCCGCGCCAGCAACCGCAGCGTCGCCGCCGCATCCGCCGATCCGCCGCCCAGCCCCGACGCCACCGGCAGTCGCTTGGTCAGCGTGATCCGTCCCGCCACCTCGATCCCGAACGCCTGCGCGAACTCCGCCGCCGCCCGGGTGACGAGGTTGTCGCCTTCCCCCGCCAGTGCCCCGGCGAATGGTCCATCGACCGCGAACCCCGCGCCATCGCTCAACGTCACTGTGTCGCCGTCCGCGACAAAGGCGAACAACGTCTCCAGCTCATGATAATCGTCATCGCGCCGCGCCCGCACATGCAAGGCGAGGTTGAGCTTGGCATGCGCAGGCTCGACGATAATCAGTTTGCCGCGGTCCCTTGATCCAGTCCGTCGGTCAGCTTCGCAGACAGCCGGGTCTTCTGCTCGCCCTCGGCATAGAGCGCGGCCGCGCGCCACGCGTAGCGCGCCTCGAACCGTCGCCCGATCCGCCAATAGGCGTCGCCCAGATGCTCGTTGATCGTCGCGCTGCCCGGTTCGCCTTGCGCCGCCTTTTCCAGCAGCGGCAGCGCCTTATCGACCTCCCCGCTCCGGAAATAGGCCCAGCCGAGCGAATCGACGATCGCCGGGTCGTCGGGCCGCAGCTTGCGCGCGCGTTCGAGCAGCGCAGTCGCTTCATTCAGATTCTCGCCACGCTCGATCTGTGCATAGCCCAGATAGTTGAGCGCGATCGGCTGCTCGGGTGCAAGGTCCACCGCCTTGCGCAGATGCGGCAGCGCAGCCTCCCATTGACCCGAACGCTCAAGCGCGCCGCCCAGCTGGAGATGGTGGACCCAGGTCGCGTCATCGCCTGCCTGTGCCAGCGCCCTGGCATAGACCGCAGCTGCCTCCGCCTCGCGCCCCTGCCCCGACAGCAGATCGGCATAGCGCTGCTTGTCGGCGATGCTCGCCCCCGACGCATTCGCCAGCGACTCTGCGAGCGTCAGCGCGCCCGCGGCATCCCCTTGCTTGCCGCGCAGCCCGACGCGCTCGCTGAGCGCCGTCGGGTAGAAGGCGCTGTTCTTCTTCACCGCGTCCAGCGCGGCGAGCGCACGCGGATAGGCCTGTTCGCCCGCCAGCGCATCGGCGAGCAGCAGCCGCGCGCGATCTTCGGCCGGATCGAGCAGCAGCGCTGATCGCGTCAGCAGGATCGACAGCGCCTGGGTCTCCTGCCCCGCCAGATCCGCCGCCAGCCGGGTGAAGGCGCGGCTCGCGCCAAAGACCGCGCTGGGCTTCGGCCCCTTCTTCAGCCGCGCCCGCAGCCCCGACAGCACCGGATCGTCGCCCGCGAGCAGGGCAATCGCTTCAGCGCGTTTCCCTTTCGCCATCAGCAATGTCGCCGCGTTCCAGCGCAGGTCGATGCTCCCCGGATCGGCACCCACCGCCGCCCGCAACGCCGCAAGGCCGTCCTCGGTGCGGTTCGACGCGATCAGCAGCAATGCGCGATGCTCAGCAATATATCGGCGGCTAAGCCCACTCTCGCTCGCCTTGTCGAGCAGCGGCATCGGGTCTGCGCCGCGATCGAACGCCATCCAGGCGCGCAGCACAGGCGCGAGGAAATCGAGCGGCCCCGCGCCGATCTCCCCCAGCGCATCGTCCGCCGCCGCAGCACTGCGCCCCCGCAACGCTACAGCGAAATCGAGGATCGACACATCCGCAGGCGCGACATCGGCGCGCTTCAACACGTCCGCCGCGCGCTGTGCGAGCAGCATGTCCCCGGCCGCCAGCGCATTGCGATAGGCGCGGATCGCGACGACCTCATCATTCGGTGCCGTCGCCATCGCAGCGGCATAGCCCGCCGCAGCCACATCGACCGCCCCGTCCGCCGCTGCCGCCCGCGCGCGGACATAGGACCGCGCATCGGCCAGCGCTGCCTCAGGCAGCATCAGTCCCAGCGCCGCAAGCGGCAGGATCAGGCGCCTACATGTTGGGATAGTTCGGCCCTCCGCCGCCCTCGGGCACCACCCAGTTGATGTTCTGCGTGGGGTCCTTGATGTCGCACGTCTTGCAGTGGACGCAGTTCTGCGCGTTGATCACGAACTTTGGCGTCCCTTCGGCCTCGCCGACGATCTCGTAAACGCCCGCCGGGCAGTAACGCTGCGCCGGCTCGTCGTACATCGGCAGGTCGTAGTCGACCGGGATGTCGGGATCCTTGAGCGTCAGGTGGATCGGCTGGTCCTCCTCGTGGTTGGTGTTCGACAGGAACACCGAGGAGAGGCGGTCGAAGCTCAGCACGCCGTCGGGCTTGGGATAGTCGATCGGCTGGACCAGATCCTTGCGCCACAGGCTCTCGTGATCCGGCTTGTGGCCCATGGTGAAGGGCATCTTCACGCCCCAGCTCTCGAGGAACATGGTGACGTTGGCGAGGCCCGATCCGACGAGATCACCGAACTTCTTGACCAGCGGCACGACGTTGCGGACGATGCTCAGTTCCTTGTGGAGCCAGCTGTCGCGGAACGCCTCCGGATAGGCGGTCAGTTCGTCGCCCGAGCGATCGGCCTGCACCGCCGCGAACGCAGCTTCGGCCGCCATCATGCCGCTCTTCATTGCGCCGTGCGTGCCCTTGATCCGCGGCACGTTGAGGAAGCCCGCACTGTCGCCGATCAGTACGCCGCCGGGGAAGGTCAGCTTGGGGATCGACTGCAGGCCGCCGTCGCTGATCGCGCGCGCGCCGTAGCTGACGCGCTTGGCGCCCTTCAGGATCTCTGCAATCGCCGGGTGGGTCTTCCAGCGCTGCATCTCATGGAAGGGCGAGAGATAGGGGTTGGTGTAGTTGAGCCAGGTCACGAACCCGAGCGCCACCTGCCCGTTGGCCTGATGATAGAGGAAGCCGCCGCCATTGGACCCGCGCGTCTCGTTGAGTGGCCAGCCCTGGGTGTGGATCACCCGGCCCGGCTCGTGCAGCGCGGGGTCGATGTCCCACAATTCCTTGATGCCGATGCCATAGATTTGCGGCTCGACGCCCTCGTTCAGATCGAACTGGCGCTGGATCTGCTTGGACAGATGCCCGCGCACGCCCTCGCCGAAGAAGGTGTAGCGCGCGTGCAGCTCAAGGCCGGGCTGATAGTCGGGCTTATGGGTGCCGTCGCGCGCGACACCCATGTCGCCGGTCGCGACGCCCTTCACCGACCCGTCCTCATTGTAGAGAATCTCGGCAGCCGCGAAGCCCGGGAAGATCTCGACCCCCAGCCCCTCGGCCTGCTCGGCGAGCCAGCGGCACAGATTGCCGAGGCTTCCGGTGTAGGTGCCCTCATTATGCATGAACTTGGGCATGAGGATGTGGGGGACGTCCCACTTGCCGGCCTTGGTCAGCAGCCAATGCTGGTTGTCATTGACCGGGACTTCGGCGAGCGGGCAGCCTTGATTGCGCCAGTCCGGCAGCAGCTCGTCGAGCGAGCGCGGATCGATCACCGCGCCCGACAGGATATGTGCACCGACTTCGGACCCCTTTTCGAGGATGCACACGCCGATCTCGCTGCCGGCTTCGGCAGCAAGTTGCTTCAGCCGGATCGCGGCAGAGAGGCCCGCAGGCCCGGCGCCGACGATCACGACATCGTATGGCATCGACTCGCGTTCGCTCACATTCTGTCTCCCCTCGGGGACGCGGCCTGCACATGTCGTCGCATCTGCGGCGCGTCCTGTCCCTCCCCCGATGGCGGTAGATTGACGGTGGCGTCAAGGCATGACTCTGTGAAATCGATGGGTATATCGGGGGCAATCGACTGGCGCGCCGAAGCGGCAAGCGCCCTGGAATGGTGGCGCGACGCGGGCGTGGACATGCTCGTGGACGAGGATCCGCGCGACTGGACCGCGCGCGAGGCGGCACCCGCCGTAGCGTCGAACGCACCCCAGCCCGTTGCGCTCGCCGAACCCGAACCGGAAGTTCCGCTCCCCGCGACGCTGGAGGCGTTCATCGACTGGCGCTTCGGCAGCGGCGCACCCGAATCGAGCTGGGTCGAGCCGATCGTCGCCCCTACCGGCAATCCTGCCGCGCCACTGATGGTCATCACAGACTTTCCCGAATCGGAGGGAGAGGCACCATCGCTGCTGTCTGGCCCGGCCGGACGCTTGTTCGACCGGATGCTCGCCGCGATCGGCCTTGACCGCGATGCCATCTATTTCGCTCCGCTCTGCGCCGCGCGCCCGATCACCGGATCGGTTCCGCGAGAGGCGGAGGAGCGGCTGGGCGAGTTGCTCCGCCACCATATCAGCCTTACCGCGCCGAAGCGGCTGCTTCTGCTGGGGCAAACGGTGAGCCGTGCGGTTATTGGGAGTGATGGCGGGCTGCAACGCGGTCGTTTACAAGCCGTTAACCAGGAAAATGGACAATCGCTGGTGGTCGCGACCTTCCATCCGCGGTTCCTGCTGACCAGACCCGCCGCGAAGGCCGATGCCTGGAAAGACCTGCAATTGCTTCTCGAGGAGCAAGCCGAGTGAACCCGCGTATCCTGTTTTTCGCCGCCGTTTCGGCATTGGCTCTTACCGCCCCTGTCGTGGCACATGCCGCCGATGAATCGGCCCCGGTCGAGCGCGAGAAGCGCGCCGACAAGGACGGTGTTCCCGAGCAACTCGACCGGTCGGAGCGCGAGTCCTACCGCGCAGTCTTCGCCGCGATCCGTGATGCGCGCTGGGCCGATGCCCAGCTCCGCCTCGACGCGATGCGCCCGGGCCTGCTCCACGCCACCGCGCGCGCTGAACTCTATCTCGCCAAGGGATCGCCCAAGGCCGAACTGCCCCAGCTCATCGCCCTGCTGGGCGAAGCGCCCGAGCTTCCTCAAGCGGAGCAGCTGGCCCGCCTCGCCCGTACTCGCGGCGCGGTCGAGCTTCCGTCGCTGCCGATCGCCCAGCGCATGGTCTGGCACAATGCCGCGCCCGCGCGGGTTCGCTACAAGTCGACCCCCGCCTCCGACGCCGCGGCGATGCAGGTCGTGCTGATGATGCAACCGCTGATCAAGGCCGATGACGCCACCGGCGCCGAAGCGTTGATCGAAGGCCGCGGGAGCGAGCTTTCGCCCGAGGTCCTCACCGAATGGCGCCAGCGCGTCGCCTGGATGTACTACACCACCGGGCGCGACGCCGATGCGCGCCGCGTCGCTGCCAAGGCGCAGACCGGCAGCGGTGAGTTCGCCCCCCTCGCCGACTGGGTTCAGGGCCTTGCCGCGTGGCGGCAAAAGGATTGCGCGGCGGCGCAGGCCGCCTTCACCTCGGTCGCCCAGCGCGCCGTCGACACCGAAAAGCGCACCGCCGGCCTCTACTGGGCCTCACGCGCCGATATGGCCTGCGGCCGTCCCGACCTGGTCAGCGCACGCCTGCGCAACGCCGCGCAGCATGGCGAGACCTTCTACGGCCTGCTTGCACGACAGATGCTCGGGATGAAGGAAACCCCGGTCCGCCCCGAGAAGTTCGTGTCGAGCGACTGGAAGGCGATCGAGCGACGTCCCAATGTCCGCGTCGCTGCGGCCTTGGTCGAGATCGGTGAGGACAATCTAGCCTCCGACGTGATCCGCTATCAGGCCCGGATCGGCGACGCGCGCGAGCATGCTGCCCTGACCCGCCTCGCCGCACGCCTCGCGCTGCCCGCGACCCAGCTATGGCTCACCCATAATTGCCCGCCCGGCGCCAGCCCGCTCGAGGAAGCGCGCTATCCCGCGCCCGACTGGACGCCCGATGGCGGTTGGCGGATCGACAAGTCGCTGGTGTTCGCCCACACGCTTCAGGAATCGCGCTTCAACCGTACGGTGGAGAGTCCCGCGGGCGCTTATGGTCTGATGCAGATCAAGAGCGGCGCAGCGATCGATGTCGGCCGCCGTCGCGGAGTCACGATCGGCCGCGGCGATCTGTCGCGCCCCTCGACCAACATGGAAGTCGGCCAGTCCTATATCGAGCAGCTGCGCGATCAGAGCTTCACCGGCGGCCTGCTGCCCAAGGTGATCGCCGCGTACAACGCCGGGCCGACGCCGGTGACCAACTGGAACTACCAGATCCGCGATAACGGCGATCCTTTGCTCTATATCGAGAGTATCCCGTACTGGGAGACGCGCGGCTACGTCATGACCGTGCTGCGCAACTACTGGATGTACGAGAAGAATGACGGTCGCGAGAGCGCCAGCCGTGCCGCGATCACGCAGGGATTGTGGCCCAAGGTGCCGGGGCGCAATGGCGGCGGCGCGGTGCGGATGCAAGGTGTTACGGCGAGCCTGACGGGCACCACCGGTGCCAATTGACCCCGAAGCCGCGTTCCGCCCGGTGCGGATCGCGGTGCTCACCGTCTCCGACACGCGCACGCATGAGAATGACAAGTCGGGCGACACGCTAGTCGCGCTGCTGAGCGCGGCCGGCCACGAACTCGCCGATCGCGCGATCGTCCCGGACGATCCCGACCTCATCGTCGGCAAGCTCCACGCCTGGATCGACGACGAGAATGTGGATTGCGTCGTCACCACCGGCGGCACCGGCGTTACCGGCCGCGCTC
>Ga0247822_10000260_pt1 | contig 26766 bp, 20 predicted proteins | sample 13C_Cellulose_Da_FD_192423 | JGI IMG/M metagenome (GOLD analysis project Ga0247822, IMG submission 192423) | Soil microbial communities from agricultural site in Penn Yan, New York, United States - 13C_Cellulose_Day30 | ecosystem: Environmental > Terrestrial > Soil > Agricultural land | place...
GCTTGCGGAACAGGGTGAACTTCAGGGAGGTCCAGACCCAGATGAAGCGCAGGGTCGCCAGCGCCGCCACGATGGCCAGCACATAGACCGCCAGCCACCAGATCTCCTTGTGCTGGGTCGTCTGGATAACCTCGGCGGCTCGAGCCATGATCGACGGCATCTGCTCACCAAGGATGACAAAGATCAGGCCGTTGGCCACGAACTGCACCGTGTCCCAGACGACCGCGCGGCGGATACGCGTCGCGGCCATGGCCGAGCCTTGACGCTCGGTGAAACTCATGGTCACGCCGGCCGCCACGGCCGCGAGAATACCCGAGGCGTGGACCGCTTCAGCGGACAGATAGGCGGCGAAGGGTATCAGCAGACTGATCAGAATCTGACCGCCGACATCTTCGCCCCAACGGCGGCTGATCCAGCTTTTCAACAGGCCGATGGCCAGGGTCACGACCACGCCGACCGCCACGCCCGCCAGCGCCAGCCAGGCGAAAGTTCCCACGGCGTTGGTCAGGGAAAAGGCTCCGGTCGTTGCTGCGATCACGGCGATCCGCATGCAGGTCAGGCCGGTCGCGTCGTTCAGCAACGACTCGCCCTCAAGGATATGCATCAGACGCTTGGGTATCGGCGACCGCGAGGCGATGGCCGACACCGCGATGGGATCGGTCGGCGACAGGATGGCCGCCAGTGCAAAAGCGACCGCCAGCGGCATGGCCGGGATCATCCAGTGGATCAGGAAGCCGAGCCCCACCACGGTGAACACCACCAGACCCAAGGCCAGTTCCAGAATGACCACCCGGTCGCGGACCAACGCCTCCTTCGGAATGCGCCAGCCGTCGACGAACAGCAGCGGCGGCAGGAACAGCAGGAAGAAGATGTCCGGCCTCAGGTCCACCGCCTCGCCCGTAATCAGCACCACGCCCGCCCCGAGCGCGATCTGCACAAGAGGCAGGGCGATCCGTGTAATCCGCGCCACCCATCCCGACAGCACCACGGCCAGAAGCAGGAAAAGGATGGTCTCGATCAGGTGCATGGGCTCAGTCGACGATGTCGGGGTAAAGGCGCTCCAGACGTCCAAGAGCAGATGGATGCAGCCGCACGATCATATGCGTCCGTCCGTCCGCGTCCGTATCCCGGAAGGTCACCCGGCCGTTCTCATAGAGCCAGGCCAGGGCCTCTCCCTGATCCGCTTGCAGCGTCAGACGTGTTTCGGGATCGTCGTCAATCAGGCTGGCGATGGTCTCGCGCAAGGGTTCTATGCCCTCGCCCGTCCAGGCCGAGACGGCGACCGCCTTGCCCTCGCGCTCCAGACGTTCAGCCTGGCCCTGCACAGCCTCCCGCACGTCGGCGTCCAGCAGGTCGATCTTGTTCCAGACTTCCAGAATACGACGCGTCCTGCCCTCTGGCGTCGGGATCTGTTCCAGCACCGCCTCGACGTCCCTGGCCTGGGCGTCGCTGTCGGCCGAAGCGATGTCGCGGACGTGCAGGATCAGGTCAGCTTCGCCCACCTCTTCCAGCGTTGCGCGGAAGCTCTCTACCAGTTCGTGCGGCAGGTCTGAGATGAAACCCACCGTGTCAGCAATGATGGCCGGTCGGCCCTGCGGCAGGCGTATGGTGCGCTGGGTGGTGTCCAGGGTCGCGAACAACAGGTCCTTGGCGAAGACCTCGGAGCCTGTCAGCCGGTTGAACAGGGTCGATTTGCCCGCATTGGTGTAGCCGACTAGGGCCACCGAGGGGAAAGGCACCTTCTTGCGCGCCTTGCGGTGCAGGCCACGCGTGCGACGCACCTCTTCCAACTCGGCTTTCAGACGCACGATCCGGTCGGCGATCAGGCGTCGGTCCAGTTCGATCTGCGTCTCGCCGGGCCCCCCGGTCGAGCCGGTGCCGCCGCGTTGGCGTTCGAGGTGGGTCCAGGTGCGGACAAGGCGCGAGCGTTCGTAGTCCAGTCGCGCCAGTTCAACCTGCAACCGGCCCTCCCTGGTTCGCGCGCGGCGACCAAAGATTTCCAGGATCAGGCCGGTGCGGTCGATGACCTTCACCTCCCACGCCTTTTCCAGGTTGCGCTGCTGCACCGGCGACAGGTTGTCGTCGATGACCACGGCCTCGGCGTCGGCGGCTCGGATCAGGGCGGCCAGTTCCTCGACCTTGCCCGATCCGAACAGGGTCGCAGGCGTGGTTCCGCGCAGACGTACGATCTCTTCGGCGCGCACGTCGAGGTCCAGCGCGCGGGCCAGGCCCGCGGCTTCCTCAAGGCGCTCGGAGGCCAGTCGTGGACTGTCCGAGCGGCGATCGGGATGGATGACGACCGCCCGGATCAGCGGGACGGCATGGTCGATAAGCTTGGAGGTCAATCAGTCTTCTTCGGCGTCCGGCTCGTACATCTGCACGGGCGCGGACGGCATGATGGTCGAAATGGCGTGCTTGTAGACGAGCTGCGACTGGCCATCGCGACGCAGCAGCACACAGAAGTTGTCGAACCAGGTCACAATGCCCTGCAGCTTGACGCCGTTGACCAAAAAGATGGTCAGCGGGGTCTTGGTCTTGCGGACGCTGTTGAGGAAGGTGTCCTGAAGGTTCTGGCGTTTGTCTTGCGACATGGCAGGTTGGTCCTGTTCTTGGTTCTTTTTCCCCGGCTGAGGCTGCCGGTGCTGACTCGTCGGCCCGCACGCAACCTTAGACGCGGCTTCGCAGTCGCGGCAACGCCCTAAATGGCCTCTCGACGCGCCTGTTCAAGATAGACCTGACGCAAGCGGGTGGCGATCGGGCCGGGCTTGCCGTCAGCAATCCTGGCGCCGTCCAGCGACACGATCGGCATGACGAAGGAACTGGCGGCCGTGACAAAAACCTCTCGCGCGCGCTTGGCCTCATCAACGCTGAATGGACGTTCGTCCAGATCGATGCCTTCGGCCTCGACCAGCTTCAGGATGGCCGTGCGGGTGATGCCGCGCAGGATATTGGCCTGGGTGTCGCGGGTCCGCAGCTTGCCGTGCTCATCGACAATCCAGGCGTTGGTGGAGGAGCCTTCCGTCACCAGCCCCATTTCGTCGACCATCAGACACTCATAGGCGCCCTTTTCGCGAGCGGCCTGCTTGGCCAAGACGTTGGGCAACAGGCCCACCGTCTTGATGTCGCACCGACCCCAGCGGATGTCGGGCATGGTCACGCCCGCTGCGCCCTTGGCCGCCAGGGCCTCGCCCTTGGCGAGGTCGATGGTTTTGGACGTCACGATGACGCTGGGAGGCGTGTCCCGGGGGAAGGCGTGGTCACGTGGCGAGGTCCCGCGTGTGACCTGAAGATAGACGATGCCGTTACGCACGCGGTTGCGCCGGATGGTTTCCTTGAGCACGCGCTCCAGAGCCTGGGCGGTCATGGGGATCGGGATGCGAAGCTCGGTCAGGCTGCGCGCCAGACGCGTCATGTGGCCGTCGAAATCAGCCAGCTTGCCGTCAAATACGGACCACACCTCATAGACGCCGTCGGCGAACTGGAAACCGCGATCCTCGATGTGGACCGTGGCGCCGTTATGGGCCTGATAGGTCCCGTTGACATAGGCGATCCTGGACATCAGGCGCCCTCTCCTTCTTCGTCTTCGCCGCCGCGAGCGGGCGAAACGCCCAGCGACTTCAGTTTGCGGTGCAGTGCGGATCTTTCCATGCCGATGAAGGCGGCCGTGCGCGAGATATTTCCGCCGAAACGCATGATTTGCGCGGCCAGGTAGTCCCGCTCGAACACTTCGCGGGCCTCTCGCAGAGGCAGGGCGATGATCCGGTCAGCACCGAGCGACGACGCACCGCCCGACGAGGCCACTTCCTGCGGCAACATGTCGGCGGTGATCGGTTCGTCCGGATCACCCGTGGCAAGGATCAGCAGGCGCTCGACGTTGTTGCGGAGCTGGCGAACATTGCCCGGCCAGGGATGGACCTGCAGCACGGCCAGGGCATCGTCCGCAATCCGCCGGTGCGGCAATCCCTGCGACGCCGAAAGATTATCGACGAAATATTCGATCAGCTCGCCGATATCCTCGCGACGTTCTGACAGTGGCGGCACGCGGATCGGCACGACGTTCAGGCGGTGGAACAGGTCCTCGCGGAACCGACCCTCGGCGATCTCGACCTTCAGGTCGCGGGCGGTGGAGGTGACGACGCGGACATCGACCTGAACATCCTGTTCGCCGCCGACACGGCGGAAGCGCTGCTCCACCAGAACACGCAGGATACGGCTCTGGCTCTCGCGCGGCATGTCGCCCACGTCGTCCAGATAAAGAGTGCCGTTGTGGGCGCGTTCGAAGACGCCGATCTTGCGCGGGCGACCGTCACCACCCTCTTCACCGAAAAGTTCGACGTCCAGACGCTCCGGCGTCATGCCTGCCGCCGAAATGGCGACGAACTCGGATTTGGCGCGAGGGCTGGCGTCGTGGATCTGGCGCGCGACCAGCTCCTTGCCCGAGCCGGGCGGACCCGAGATCAGCACACGGCTGTTGGCTGGAGCGACCTTTGCGATAGTGCCGCGCAGAAGCTGCGCCGCCGCCGACTTCCCGATCAATCCCGTTGGAGCCATGGTCTGTGCTCGCAGACGACGGTTCTCACGCTTCAGGGCGGCTGCTTCCAGCGCACGCTCGACCACCACCACCAGACGGTCCGACTTGAACGGCTTCTCGATGAAGTCATAGGCGCCGCGCTTCAGGGCGCTGACGGCGGTTTCGATATTGCCGTGGCCCGAGATCATGACGACCGGCAGATCCTCGTCCAGACCCTTGACCACGTCCAGCAGCTCCAGACCGTCCAGACCGCCGCCCTGCATCCAGATGTCGAGCACAGCCAGCGACGGCTTGCGCGCCCTGATCGCCGCCAGAGCCTCATCCGAGTTGGCGGCCACGCGGACCGAATGGCCTTCGTCTTCAAGCAGGCCCGAGACCAGCTCGCGGATGTCCGCTTCGTCGTCCACGACCAGAATGTCGGCACCGGTATTGCGCATGACGCCTCTCTACTCCGCCGCTCGCGCCGCGCCGGAGGCACGGTGAGCAGCCTTGCTGTCTTGGGTCAGGGGGAAGGTCAGGCACACACGGGCGCCCGACAAGGTTTCGGCGTCGGCCAGCTTCAGCTCGCCGCCGTGGTCTTCACAGATACGCTTGACGATGGCCAGGCCCAGGCCTGTGCCCTTCTCGCGCGTCGTCACATAGGGCTCGGTCAGCCGGTCGCGATCCTTGGCGGGCAGACCGATCCCGTCATCCTCGATAGCGAAGGTGGCGATGCCGCCCTCTACCGTCAGCCGGGCGATTATGCCGATCGCGCCCGCCGCCGCCGGCTCGCGCAGGCGTCTGGCGCTGACAGCCTCGCCCGCATTCTTCAGGATATTGGCCAGAGCCTGCCCGACCATACGCCCGTCGCATTGCAGGACCACGTCCGGCAAGGGTTCGATCAGCTCGACACCGATATCCGCCGCCGCGACCCGCTGGGCGAAGACGGCTTCGCGCAACATTTCGGCCGGGTTCTCGCGGGTGAAGCGCGGCGCCGGCATCCGGGCGAAGGACGAGAACTCGTCCACCATCCGGCCGATATCACCGACCTGACGGATAATGGTCTCGGTGCAGCGGTCGAAGACCTCGACATCATCACCGACCTGAGCGCGATACTTGCGGCGCAGACGCTCGGCCGACAACTGGATCGGCGTGAGCGGGTTCTTGATCTCGTGGGCGATTCGACGGGCGACGTCTCGCCAGGCCGCGTTGCGCTGGGCCGTCACCAGTCGGGTGATGTCGTCGAAGGTCAGCACCATCTCGCCGCCCTGTCCTCCCTCGATCCGAACCCGCAGGCGACGCGTCTCGCCGTCGCGACTGACGTCGATGTCTTCCTCGATATGGGCTTCGGCGCGCTCCGACAGTTCGGCCAGTTCCGGCGCGACCTCTGCCAGAAGCCGTCCCTGCACATCGGCCTCGTCGATCGCCAGAAGCTGGCTGGCGCTGTCGTTGATGGCCGAGATGCGCCCCACGCGATCCAGACCGATGACGCCGGCGCTGACGCCGGACAGCACGGTTTCAATGAACCGGCTTCGACCCTGGGCATCTTCGCTGGCGGTCTTCAACGCCGCCTGCTGGGTCATGATATCGCCTGTCATCCGGTTGAAGGCCTCGGACAGGACTATGAGTTCAGAGGGCGCACCGGCGTTATCGACCCGTGCGGAAAGATCGCCGCCCGCCACCTGGTCAGCCGCCTTGACCAGACGACCTATGGGCGCCGAAATCGAACTGGCCGCCGACATGGCCAGCCAGACAGCGCCCACCAGCACAAGCAGGGCCGTTTCCAGATAGCTGAGAGCAAAGGCCGCCTGAATCCGCGCCCGGCTTTCTTCTGCGGCGCGATAGGCGGCGATGGATTCCTCGCCGTTACGCATCCGCTGGATCAGGCCCGGCGCCAACGGGCGGACGACATAGAGATAGGCGTGGCCATAGTCAGGCAGCGGATAAAGGGCCCGGACCATGTCCGGATTCTCGGTCACGGTCGTCGGTGCGACCTCGCCCGCCGCCACCGTCTCAAAGGCTTCGCGCGGGGGGGCGACATAGGGCGGTGCGCCGGGCTGCTCACCGCTGGCCAGCACCTCGCCGTCGCTGTTCAGGATATAGAGCGCCGGATAACCGAAAAAGTCGCCGATCTGGGCCAGAGCACGCGAGAACTGAATACGGTTGTCGAAGAGGCCGCGCACGCCGCCCAGTTCGGTGGACATGGTCTCGAGATCGACCTCCAGACCCGCGCCCACGTCGGCGACATAGGCCCGACCGATCTCTGCCCCGTTCTCAACCGCCGACCGGACATTGGTGCTGAACCACTGATCCACGCCCCGGTTGACCAGAACCCCGAACACGAGGGCGATCAGAACCGCCGGAACAACCGCCACGAGAGAGAACAGGGTGACGAAGCGCAGGTGCAGTCGCGCGCCGGGGTCATTGCGGTTACGCGTCAGGCGCAGCACGCGCCCGCCGATCACGGTCGCCAATCCCCCGATCAGAACCAGATTGGCCAGGAGAATGAAGAGGACTGCCCGGCTGGCCGCCGTGCGCGCATCGCCGCCCGCCGTCGCGCCGGGAGCGATGGCCACCAGCCAGATGGCCGCTGCTGTAATCAGGAAGGCGACAACGTAGGCTGTGCCGAACAAGGCCCGAACGCGACTGCCAGAAAGCCGCCCCCAGAGCGAACGCTCGGGGCCGTGGCCTTCGGTCTGCGCGGCGGGGAGGTCCGTCATCACCTCGCAGCTTCAACCAGCTGTGACCGGTTTTCAACACCAGAGTTGCTGAATTGATCCACCGCAGACGACCAAAGCGCTGAAAGCGCCTGTTCGACCTCATCGGGCGTGTCCAATCGACAGAGCCGGGCCTTGGCCGCGCGCCGTTCCAGCGCGTCTTCAGGCCAGGGCGCCTGCTCGACGTACCAGCCCAGATGCTTGCGAAACATCTTCAGCCCCAGCGGCAGTCCATAGAACTCGACCGAGGCGCGCAGGTGTTCAATGACGATGTCCAGACGCTCTTCGCGCCCCGGCTCTTGCAATCGCGTTCCATCGGCCAGCGCGCGCTCCAGATGAGCCGCCAGCCAAGGCCGGCCATAAACCCCGCGGCCGAGCATCAGGGCGTCCGCGCCCGACCGGGTCAGGGCTTCGCGCGCCTGTTCCGCCGTGATGATGTCGCCGTTGACGATGACGGGGATGCCGGACACCGCCGCCTTGACCTCGCCTACGGCGTCCCAGTCTGCCTGACCGGTATAAAACTGCTTGCGGGTTCGGCCGTGGACTGTAACCGCCTTGACCCCCAGTTCCTCAGCCCGACGCGCCAACTCGGCGGCGTTGCGGCTGTCGTCGTCCCAACCCAGACGCATCTTCACCGTCACCGGACGACTGACGGCGTTCACCGCCGCCTCCATCAGACGGCAGGCCAGATCGGGCGTCCGCATCAAAGCCGATCCGCAGGCCGAACCGGTCACTTCCTTCGCGGGGCAGCCGAAATTAAGGTCGATAATGTCCGCCCCCGCCGCCTCCGCCATACGTGCGCCCTGGGCCATGGTGTCCGGATCGCGCCCGACCAGCTGAATGACCGTCAGCGGTAGGCCGCCGCCTACCGCGGCGCGTCGCACCACGTCCGGCCGACCCCGCGCCAGTTCAGCCGAGGCCACCATTTCGGTCGCTACATAGGCGGCACCCAGCTTTGAAGCGAGCAGCCGGAACGGCAGATCCGTGATCCCCGTCATCGGGGCCATCAGCACCCGACCGGCGATCCGCACGTCTCCAATTTGCAATCCTGCGTTCATGCCGCCCTTACCGCCGACTGTTGAGCCTCTCGTCAAGCGGAACTGGGGCGCTTAGAAGGCCGACATGGGATTTGCAGCAATCGTAGTGGCCGCCGGTTCGGGCTCCAGAGCCGGCGGAGACAAGCAATGGCGAACCGTCGGCGGACGCCCGATGGTGCGCTGGTCGGTGGAGGCCCTGCTGGCTGGCGGAGCCGATTCTGTCGTCGTCGTGGTCGCCCCGGGCGCGGAGCCGCGCGCTGCGGAGGCGCTCGCGGGCCTGTCGGGCTGGCGCACCGCGGCGGGCGGCGCCACGCGTGCCGCGTCGGTTCAGGCCGGTCTCGCCGCGCTCGAGATCGCGGACGATGCTCCGGTGCTGATTCACGACGCCGCCCGGCCCTTCCTTGACACCAGCCTCGTCCACCGTTTGCTGAACGCGTTGAACGACGCCGACGGCGCCCTGCCCGCCCTGCCCGTCGCCGACAGTCTGCGTCGTGGCGTGGCGGGGCTGGTCGTCGGCGGGGTCGAGCGTGAGGGTCTGTGGCGCGCCCAGACGCCGCAAGTCTTCCGCCTCAAGACGATCCGGGACGCCTACGCCGCCTGGACCGGGACCGATGCGCCTACCGACGAGGCCGCTGTGGTCGAACACGCTGGCGGTCGGGTGCGTCTGGTTGAAGGCGACGCCCGTTTGATGAAACTGACCTACCCCGAGGATTTCGCCATGGCTGAGGCCCTGCTGCCCAAAACGCTCCGTATCGGCCAGGGCTACGACGTGCACCGCTGGGGGCCGGGAAGTTCGGTCTGGTTGTGTGGCGTCGAAATTCCGCACGACCAGACCCTGATCGGCCACTCGGACGCTGATGCGGGCTTGCACGCCCTGACCGACGCCATCCTAGGTGCCATCGCCGAAGGCGACATCGGAGACCACTTCCCGCCCAGCGACCCGCAATGGAAGGGTGCTTCGTCCGACCGTTTCCTGGTCCACGCGGCCGAGCGGGTGGCCGCGCGCGGCGGTCGGGTCGTCAATATCGATGTCACCCTGATCTGCGAACAACCCAAGGTGAAGCCGCACCGTCAGGCCATGCGTGAACGGCTCGCCGACCTGCTGAAACTTCCGCTCGACGCCGTCAGCGTCAAGGCGACCACGACCGAAGGTCTGGGCTTCACCGGCCGCAGCGAAGGCCTGGCGGCCCAGGCCGTGGTCATGGTGGAAACGCCAACCTAGATACCAGGCAGGTCGGCCGACGCTCGCTCCAGAACGGCGGCGGGCGTTTCGCCGTCCCGCATCTCGGCCACGCCAACGTCGAATTCGACTACGAAGGGCGAACGGTCCTTGCCGGCGTCGAAGGCGGTGCAGGCGATGACCGCCGAAATCCGCTCCGCCGCCACGCGCGCCGCTGCAGCCCCCGTCGCAGGCAAAACCAGGGCGAACAACTCCGGCCCAAGGCGCGCCGCCGTGTCCTCAACCCGCACCAGACGCGACACCATGGCGCCGATCTGCGGCATGGCGCGATCCAGCCACCCTCCTTCACGCGCCTGCGCCACCGGCTCGCGCCCGGCGACGCGCAAGACGCAGACCGACAGGGTGCGATTGCGCGACCGCGCGCCGCCGGCCACCCGCGCCAGATGGGCGGCGAACAGATCGCGGGTGAACAGCCCCGTAGCAGCGTCCATCAGATCTGACCCGCGCACGGAATCCAGGGCCCGGCGAATGGCCTGACGACGGCGATGATTGCGCGCCAGGGCCAGCACTCGCTCGGCGGTCTCTTCCTCAGGTGTTTCCGCAGCCGCCACGTCGGCGAAGCCCCGGCGAAACAGATCCGCCAGCTCGACCTCGCCCGCGCCGCGCAGATAGAGGATCAGTGGAATATGGTAGAGGCGGGTGTTCCGCTTCATGCCCGATGCGATCGACAGGGCGGGAGCATGATCCTGACCGCCCCACAGAACGGCGGCGTCAAACGCCCGCTCGTGCAGATAGTCAAAGGCGGTATAGGGCGTCGGGGCGGCCACGATCTCGGCGCCGGACGCTGCGAGGGCGTTGGACATCGCAAGGAAGCGGCGATCCGCAGCCCCCGCAGTTAAAATCTGCAACGGCGTTTCGCCGACATCGGGCGCACTCAGGGTCACGCCGTGGGCGGCGAAGGTCGCCTGCCGCAAGCTGAATTCCTCTTCAGCGATGCCGGCGCGCGTCAACTGCTCCAATCGCAATGCGGCCTGGGCGGGATGCGGCGGAGAGGACATCATCAGATCGACGTCGCCCCCCTCGTCGCCTCCGATCATCAAGACAGGCAGATAGCGCGGCGCGGCGGCTTCCCGCAGGCGAGCGACCACGACCTGCTCCTCCAGCCCGCGCGCGTCGATGATGGCGGCGTCGACCGTCAGGTCCTTGAGAACCATGACGGCGGCGTCCAGCGTCCGGGCCGTCATCGTGGGCCATCCCACCTGGTCCAGCCCCTCGCACACAGGGCCGATCAGGGCGTCGTCAACGGCGACGACCAGTACGCGCGGATCGGAATCCAAAAGTCTCTCCTAGCGGCCCGGTCGGTTCGCCCCCGACACCGATGTTCCGGGCCGCGCGGATGATACTGACGCCGCCCCCCGTCTAGCAATGGGTCAGCCCTCGCCACGTTACAAATTGAGTGACGCCGCCAGAGGGTATCGCGGCGCGCCAAATGGGGTTAATCGGTCGCTTTGACGACGACCGAGGCCTTTGGCTTGAACCCACACTCCCGATTGACGGCCCTGCCCCTATTCTGGGGCAAGCTGGCGGTTCGCGCCTTCACCCGCAGCTGGGGCCGCGACGTCATGCTCTACACGGGCGGCGTCTCCTTCTTCGCCCTGCTGGCAGTCTTTCCCGCCATCGCCATCCTGATCGGCTTCTACAAGGCCGTTCTGTCCATTGGTCAGGTCAGCGAACAGGCGGCTGCCCTCGCAGACGTCCTGCCGCACGCCGCGCGCGCCATCTTCGTCGGCGAAATCGACCGTCTGGCTCACACCTCCGCGCGCACGGTTTCAGCCCAGAGCGCTCTCGCCCTGGTGATCGGCGGTTACGCGGCGCATCGCGGATTCAAGGCCTTGCTGGCTGGCCTTAACCTGATCCACGATGAAACCGAGCCTCACGGCTTCTTCAAATTCAATCTTCTCGCGGTGTTCGTCGCCCTGTTCGCCTTCGCCCTGTTCACCGTGGTGTCCGGCGCGGTCGTGACCTCCAGACTGCTGGAACACACGCAGGAAGCGCGACATCTGGCCTGGCTGACCATGCCCCTGGACGGATTGTGGCCGTCGCTTGGGCTCTGGCTGGGGCTGACAATGCTTTATCGCTACGCCATGTCCCACAAGACGCGCGTCGCCTGGGTTCCGGCCCTCCTGGGCGGTTTGACCGCAACGGTCATGTCTTCGGTCTTTTCCTGGCTGTGCGCCATCTATGTCGAACAGATCGCCCAGCTTGGCGCCACCTATGGCTCCGTCGGCGCTGTCGTCGTCCTGCTGATCTGGCTGTCGTGGAACGTTAACGCCATATTCTACGGCGGCGCCTTTTCCACAGAACTTGAGATCGCCTGCAAGCCCGAGGAACCGGCCATCGAAACCGGCGGTTCGGTCGTCAATCTGTCGGAGCGGCGCCAGTCTCGACAGTGATGCGCAAGGCGCCGTCGAAGTCCCGGATATCGCAGACCCGCCCGCCCTGCTCGTTCATCAGATAGGGCACGTCGATCCGCGCCATCGGATCGGTGGCCAGCAGGATCAGGCGGGCGCCGGCAGGCGCTCCTTCCATCGCCTTGCGCAGCCTCAGGCTCGGCACCGGGCAGCGGTGGCCGCGCGCATCGACGATGATCGGATCACTCACGCCGTCACCGCATCCAGAAGCAGGCCCAGAGCCACGCGAACGCTTTCCAGCCGCACGGCTTCGCGTCCCGCGTCGCCGAAACGCCGCTCGACATGAACGACGGCCCCGCCGGGGCCGACAGCCGCGAAGTGCACCAGACCTACGGGTTTCTCAGCCGAACCGCCGCCGGGCCCGGCCACCCCGGTGATGGACACTGACGCCGACGCTCGCGACCGGGTGATCGCGCCCGTCGCCATGGCCCGCGCCACAGGTTCCGACACCGCGCCGAACCGCAACAGCAAATCATCAGATACGCCAAGCATCTCGGCCTTGGCCTCATTGCTATAGGTGACGAATCCCCGATCAAGCACGGCGGACGAACCCGCGACCGCCGTCAGCGCCCCGGACACGAGACCCCCGGTGCAACTTTCCGCCGTGGCGATCATGACGCCGGCCTTCAGGGCCTCCGTGATCACCGTGGCGGCCGAGGCCTGGATATCGTCAGGGAACATGGCGCTGGCTCCATCTGCGAGTCGGTCTAAACCTGCTGAACAGGAGCAGGTCTTTCGACCATGCCGATGCCAGCGGATCGCGAATGACCGATTCCACCATGACGACGGCCCTTCGCAAGACCGATGCGATAACACCCGCCCTGTTCGCCGTCGCTATTTTCACGTCGGCGTCGCTGGTTTTTGTCGTCCAGCCCATGGTGACCAAGCTGGTCCTGCCCATGCTGGGCGGATCGCCGTCTGTGTGGAACACCTCGATGGTCTTCTTCCAGACGGCGCTGCTGGTCGGCTACGGCTATGCTCACCTGTTGCAGCGGGTGCGGTCGCTGAAATGGCAGGCGGCCATCCATCTGTCCCTGTTGCTGGCCGCATCATTCTTCCTGCCCTTGCAGATCAGCGGCCTGTTCGGCGAACCCGATCCTGCCGCGCCCACAGTCTGGCTGCTCGCGACGCTGGCGCTGTCTGTCGGGGCGCCGTTTGCAGTTCTGTCGGCCACAGCCCCCTTGCTCCAGGCCTGGTATGCGCGGGTGCGCGCCGGGCATGCAGACGGCCACAACCCCTATGTTCTCTACGCGGCTTCCAACCTCGGCAGTTTCCTGGCCCTGCTGGCATACCCCGCCCTGATCGAACCGCTGATGTCTCTGTCGGGCCAGCAAATCACCTGGACCGGCGGCTACGGCCTGTTCGTCCTCCTGGTGGCGGGGCTGGCTCTCGCGGTGTGGCGTCGCAGGATTCAAAACGCGCCGGAGCCCGCGCCCCTGGACGTCAGCGCGCCTGTCGCCTGGCGAGAAAAGGGCATACTGGTCCTGCTGGCCGCCGCGCCGTCCAGCCTGATGCTGGGGGTCACCGCGCACCTGTCGACCGATGTGGCCTCGGCGCCCTTTCTCTGGGTCGCGCCGCTGGCCCTCTATCTGTTGACCTTCGTCATCGCCTTTCAGACCAGACCCTGGATCAACCTGCCGACGACCCTGGTGATCCAGGCCGCGCTCGGCGCCATCATCATCAGCCTGATCGGCATGGCCACGGGCCATTGGCTCTTGCTGTTGCTGGGGCATCTCGCAGCCTTCTTCTTCACCGCCCTGATGTGCCACCAACGGCTGACCGCCCGTCGACCGCCCCCCGATCGACTGACTGAATTCTATCTGCTGCTCTCGCTGGGGGGTGTCGTCGGCGGGGCGTTCAACGCCCTGGTGGCGCCCAACATTTTCAACGGTGTCTGGGAATACCCTCTGGTCATGGTTCTGGCCGGCCTCGCCCGTCCATGGGGGCAAGGCGCGCTATCAAGGCGGCAGATCGCTCTTCTGCTCATCGGGATCGCCGCCGCGGCGGCGCCGCCAGTCATCCTCGAGATCATGCGCTACAATCCCGAGTTCCGTGCCCTGCTCAGCGACCAGGCGCGACTGACGATGGTGCAGATCATTCTGGGCGGAGCCGCCATCTGCGCCTTCCTGCTCCGGGACCGCGCGGTCCTTTTCACCATCATCATCGCCGTCATCACCCTGTCCGCGCATCACGTCGCGCGCGGCTATGACTGGAACCTGACGGAGCGCAGCTTCTTCGGCGTCATGCGCGTGGCTGTCACGCGCGACGACGGCATGGGCGGCGACGTTCATGTGCTGATGCACGGCACCACCCTGCACGGCGCCCAGGCCCGCGCGCCCGGCTTCGCCTGTATGCCGACCATGTACTACGCGACCGCCACCCCTTTGGGTCAAGCCGCCCAACGCATCCAGCAACGCACCCCGGCCGCAAAATTTGGCATCGTGGGTCAGGGCTCCGGCGCCATGGCCGCCTACAAGCGCGGCGAAGACGAGATGACCTTCTTCGAGATCGACCCCATGGTCGACCGGGTGTCGCGCGATCCGTCCTGGTTCACCTATATTTCGAACTGCGCCGACGGCCCGATCCGGACGGTTATGGGCGACGCCCGACTGACGATGGCCAGGGAGGCCCCCGGCACCTACGACCTGCTGGTTATCGACGCCTTCTCATCCGACGCCGTGCCCACCCACCTGCTGACGGTCGAAGCCATTCAGGGCTATCTCAACCTGCTGAAACCCGACGGCGTCGTGGTGTTGCACCTTTCCAACCGCAACCTCGAAATCACCATGCCGGCGGTCGCCGCCGCCCGTCAACTCGGCGCGGCGGACCTCCATCAGATTTATATTGAACGACCGGATGCGCCGGAAATGGCCGAAGCCTCGACCGAGGCCCTGGCCATTTCGCCGACCGCCGAAGGTCTGGCCGATTTCAAGGCCGACGGCCGCTGGCGCAAGCTCGCTCCGACCGAGGTGCGCCCCTGGACCGACGACTACGTCAACCTGTTCGGCGCCCTGGTCCGCCAGATGAAGGGGCGCGGTTAAACCGCCCCCGCCACCCGCGCCAGATCAGCGGTTATGCGCTCGGCGACCTTCAGGCGGTCGCCGGGCGTCGGCCACTCGCCCTTCACCACGATCTTCTGATCCGGCCGGATTTTCCAGAAGGCCTGGTTCTTCTGAATCAGCCCGACCAGGCCCATCGGATTGGGGAAGCTGTTGTTGCGCAGGGTCAGCACCGCCCCCTTCGGCCCGATGTCGATACGTTCAATCGAAGCCGCGCGGCAGTTGGCCTTGATGCCCACGATCCGCAGAAGCTGTTGCGCCTCGTCCGGCAGCGGGCCGAAGCGGTCGATCAGCTCCGCCGCCATGGCCTCGCGATCTTCCATCTTCTCGGCGTCCGACAGACGACGATAGAGGCTGAGACGAACGTTCAAGTCAGGCACGTAAGCTTCTGGAATCAGGACCGCAGCCCCGACATTGATTGACGGAGACCAGCCGCGGTCCGCCACTTCCTCGCCCTGCTCGCGCAGTTCAGCGACAGCGTCCTCCAGCATCTGCTGGTACAGCTCGACCCCGACCTCGCGGATGTGGCCCGACTGCTCATCGCCCAGCAGATTGCCGCCGCCGCGCTGGTCCAGATCGTGGCTCGCCAGCTGGAAGCCGGCGCCGAGGTTGTCCAGCGACTGCAGCACCTGCAGCCGCCGCTCGGCCGACAGGCTCAAGGGTCGCTTGGGATCGGTGGTCAGATAGGCGAAGGCCCGCGCCTTTGATCGACCGATACGACCCCGGATCTGGTGCAACTGGGCCAGACCGAACATGTCGGCGCGGTGCACGATCAAGGTGTTGGCCGTGGGAATGTCGATGCCGCTCTCGACGATAGTGGTCGAGACCAGCACGTCGTACTGCCCGTCGTAGAAGGCGCTCATCACCTCCTCCAACTGGGTCGGGCTCATCTGGCCGTGACCGACGACGAACTTCACCTCGGGCACCTGTTCGCGCAGGAACTTCTCGATGTCCGGCAGTTCTTTCAGGCGCGGCGCAACGTAATAGGCCTGACCGCCGCGATACTTCTCGCGAAGCAGGGCCTCGCGCACCAGCACCGGGTCCCACGGCGTGACATAGGTCCGCACCGCCAGACGATCGACCGGCGGCGTAGCGATGATCGACATCTCGCGAATGCCCGACAGCGCCATCTGCAGGGTGCGCGGAATGGGCGTAGCCGTCAGGGTCAGCAGGTGCACATCGGCCCGCAGGGACTTCAGCTTCTCCTTGTGCTTGACGCCGAAGTGCTGCTCCTCGTCGACGATCACCAGACCCAGGTCCTTGAACCCGACCTGCTCGGCCAGCACGGCGTGGGTGCCGACGACGATCTCGAACGTCCCGTCCTTCAGGCCTGCGCGCGTTTCGTTGGCGTCCTTGGCCGTGACCATGCGCGACAGGTGGCGCACCGTGATCGGCCAGCCGGCAAAGCGCTCGGAGAAGGTCTTGAAATGCTGGCGCGCCAGGAGGGTCGTCGGGCAGACGATAGCCACCTGCTGGCCGCTCATGGCCACCACGAAGGCGGCGCGCAGGGCCACTTCCGTCTTGCCGAAGCCGACGTCGCCGCAGATCAGGCGATCCATCGGCGTGCCCTTGCCCAGATCTTCCAGCACGTCGCCGATGGCGTTCAACTGATCATCCGTCTCCTCATAGGGGAATCGGGCGCAGAATTCGTCGAACAGGCCGGACGGCGGGGTGATCGCATCGGACACACGCAGCGCCCGCTTGGCGGCCAGGGCGATCAGCCCTTCGGCCATGGCGCGCAGGCGCTCCTTGGCCTTGGCCTTGCGTCCCTGCCAGCCGGCGCCGCCCAGACGATCCAGCTGCACCCCGTCGGCGTCCGTGCCGTACCGCGTCAGAAGATCAATGTTTTCAACGGGCAAATAGAGTTTGCTGTCACCGGCGTAGAGCAGTTCCAGACAGTCGTGCGGGGCCTCCTGAATCTCCAGCGTCTTCAGGCCCTCATAGCGCCCGATGCCGTGGTCAAGGTGGACCACCAGATCGCCCGCCGTCAGGGCCGAGGCCTCGGCCAGGAAGTTGGAGGCCCGACGCTTGCGCTTGGGCCGGGCCAGGCGGTCACCAAGGATGTCGGTCTCGGAAATGACCGCGACTTCATCCGTGACAAAGCCATGCTCGACCGGCAGGACGGCGCGGAGATAGATGTCTTTCGGCGCCGCCAGAACATCATCCCAGTCACGCACCGGCAGGACGTGGGTCAGGCCGTGGTCGCCCAGCATGGCCGCCAGGCGCTCGGCCGAGCCTTCTGTCCAGGAGGCGAACAGGACGCGCTTGCCCTGCCCCTTCAGGTTCTCGGCGTGCTGCGCCACGGCAGCGAACAGATTGACGCTGTCCTGCGCGCGTTCGGCGGCGAAGCTGCGGCCCAGACGCCCGCCGGCGTCCTCGCCCGATCCGCCCGACAGCGGCGACAGGCGGCGCACAGCGCGGCCGGCCAGGACGCTGTTCCAGTCCCCTTCGTCCAGATAGAAGCTCTGTGGCGCGGGCGCGCGATAGGCCGCGCCGCCCTTGCCCCTGGCGGCTTCCCTGCGCGCCTCATAGGCGTCGGTCGTCAGGCTCCAGCGCTCGGCGCGGGCCTGTTCCACCTGGCTGTCGAGGAAGACCGGCGCGCTGTCCGGCAGGAAGTCGAACAAAGTGTCCAACCGGTCGTAGAAGAGCGGCAGCCAGTGCTCCAGCCCTTGACGACGCGCGCCCTCGCTGACGGCGGCGTACATGGGCTCGTCGCCCGGCGCGCCGAACAGGTTCAGATAGCCGCTGCGGAACCGCGAGATGCTCTCGGCGTCCAGAAGCACCTCGGACACCGGCAACAGGGCCACCTGCTTCAGCTGTTTGGTCGAGCGCTGGGTCTCGGGATCGAAGGCGCGGATGGATTCCAGCTCGCTGCCGAACAGGTCCAGACGCACCGGTTCGTCGAAGCCGGGCGGAAAGACGTCGATGACGCCGCCGCGGATGGCGTACTCGCCCCGTTCCGACACGGTCGAGGCCCGCACATAGCCGTTGGCCGCGACGTAGCGTTCCAGCGCCGTCGTATCCAGATCGTGCCCGACCCTGGCTTCGAACCCGGCCCCGGTGACGGCCTGACGCGGTGGCGTGCGCTGGGTCACGGCGGCGATGGTGGCGACGACCAGCAGCGGCTTCGCGTCCGACGGATCGCGCCGGGCAAGCCGGGTCAGGGTCGCCATGCGCTGGGCCGCGACAGAGGCCGTAGGGCTCAGCCGGTCGTAGGGCAGGCAATCCCAGGCCGGATATTCAAGGACTTCAACATCCTTGGCGAAGAAGCTCAGCGCCTGAACGAAATTGCCTGACCGCTGATAGTCACGCGCGACCAGCAGGCCGACGCCGCCCTGCGCCTTCAGCCGTTCGGCGACGACCAGCGCGTCCAGCCCCTCGGGCGCGCCGCCCAGTTCGACGTCACGCCGCGCCATCGCCTCACTCATCAACCGATACCCTTGGCCACTTCCGCCGCGACATGTTCACGCATGAAGGCCCGGATGCGCGCCAGCATCGGCCCGTCGAACTCGGGCGGGGTCGGCTCCTTCTCGATGATCCAGGCATAGAGATACTGGTCCTCCTCGTTCAGAAGGTGCTCCAGCTGATCCAGTTCGGCGTCATCCATCGACGGGCCGATCTGGTCGACGAACGGGCCCAGCACCATGTCGGCTTCGCGGAAGCCGCGTCGCCAGGCGCGGTAGGCGATCCGGCCGAGCCGTTGTTTCCGGGCGTCCTCTGGACGTGCATCAATATCGGCCACGCGGTTCCTTGCCCGGTCCGTTCATGTGAAGAGTTGGATCAGATAGCGTTCCCGTTCCGTTTTCGCCAGCTATGCTGAGGCTAATGCGGCCCGAGATTCTTTTTCCCCTGTTTGCGGACGTCTCCACCTTGAAGGGCGTGGGGCCTCGAAGCGCGCCTCTGGTGCACAAGCTTGCGGGCCCCCTGGTGCGCGACGTGCTGTTCCTGTCGCCATCCGGCATCATCCAGCGTCGCCGCGCGACCGCCGCTGCAGCCGTCGAAGGCGAGATCGGCGTTTTCGATGTCCTGATCGACCGGCTGATCCCGCCGCACAAGATCGGGGCGCCCTTCAAGGTCCGGGCGTCGGACGACACCGGCTTCGTCCACCTGATCTGGTTCGCCGGTTCACCCCGCCATATCGAAAGCCTGGCCCCGCGCGGCCAGCGCCGGCTGGTGACCGGCAAGGTCGAGCGCTTCAACAACGAGGTGCAGATCGCGCACCCCGACTACATCCTGCCGCTGGAAAAAGCGGATGATATCCCGCTGTCCGAGCCCGTCTATCCGGCCACACAGGGCCTGACCTCACGCGTCGTGCGAAAGCTGGCGCAAGGCGCTCTGGCGGTTGCTCCAGAGCTGACCGAGTGGCAGGACCCCGCCTGGATGTCTGCACGGCGCTGGCCCGGCTGGCGCGCGGCGCTGGAGAGCTTGCACGCCCCCGGATCCGAAATGGATCTTGCACCTGACGCACCGGCCCGGCAGCGGCTGGCCTATGACGAGTTGTTCGCGCACCAGTTGGCGCTGGCTCGTCGTCGCCGGACCCGCCACGCCACGCCTGCGCCGCGTATTGAGCCCGGCAAGGCCTCGGAGCGAATGCTTGCCGCCCTGCCCTTCACGCTGACCGGCGCCCAGATCCGTGCAGTCGAGGAAATCCGCGCCGACCTGGCTTCAGGCGAGCAAATGGGCCGACTGCTGCAGGGCGACGTGGGATCGGGCAAGACCGCCGTCGCGGCCCTCGCATTGGCCGACGCGGCGTCCAGCGGCTTCCAGTCCGCCCTGATGGCCCCCACCGAAATTCTGGCGCGTCAGCACTATCAACGGCTCAGCCCGATGCTGGAGGAAGCCGGAATTTCAACCGTTCTGCTGACCGGGCGAGACACTCAGGGAGAGCGACGCAAGCGACTGGCGGCCCTGGCTTCCGGCGAAGCCCAGGTCGCCATCGGCACCCACGCCCTGTTCCAGGACGCAGTCCAGTTCGACCGATTGGCTCTGGCCGTCATCGACGAGCAGCACCGCTTCGGCGTCAACGAGCGCCAGCGGCTTCAGGCCAAGGGCGATCCAGCCGTCGGCGGCGTCCACCTGCTGACCATGTCGGCCACGCCGATCCCGCGCACGCTGGAACTGACCCAGTACGGCGAACTGGAAGTCAGCCGTCTGATGGAAAAACCGCCAGGCCGCACCCCGGTCGCCACCGCGGTCCTGCCTCTGGTGCGCATAGGCGAAGTCGCCAAGCGGCTGAAGGCGGCGATCGACAGCGGGGCGCAAGCCTACTGGATATGCCCGCTGGTGGCCGAATCCGAAGCCATCGACCTGGCCGCCGCCGAGGAACGCGCCAACGATCTGCGTCGCATCCTGCAGGTCGAGGTCGGCCTGGCTCATGGCCAGATGCCCGGCGCCGAACGCGAGGCCGTGATGGCCGAGTTCGCCGAGGGCCGTATCCCGCTTCTGGTCGCCACTACGGTCGTCGAGGTCGGGGTGGACGTGCCCAACGCCTCCATCATGGTCATTGAGCACGCCGACCGCTTCGGCCTGGCCCAACTTCACCAGTTACGCGGCCGCGTCGGTCGCGGAGCCAAGTCCAGTTCCTGCATCCTGCTTTACGGCGGTCAGGACGGCGCGCTTGGCGAGACCGCGCGCGAACGGCTGGAGACCCTGCGTCGCACCGAGGACGGCTTCGAGATCGCCGAAGAGGATTTCCGTCTGCGCGGCGGCGGCGATCCTCTGGGCCTGAAACAGAGCGGCTTCCCCGCCTATCGCTTCGCCGACCCGATCAGGCATCGCTCGCTGATGCTGGCCGCGTCCGACGACGCTCGCCTGCTTTTGGGCCGCGATCCTGACCTCACCAGCCCGCGCGGCGAAGCTGTCCGCGTGCTGGAAGCCCTGTTTGACTGGAGAACCGACCGAGCCAGCGCCGACTAGAAGCCAACCGCCCGTTTTATGGTTGCGCGAACGTGATCCCCGGCCTTCTCGACAATCCGCCCCAGCTCGGACGGCCGCCTGGCCGATCTTTTCGCTTCGGACGGCGATGAATAGGCGCCCTCGCGACGCTGGGTGATGTCGGACAGGTCGTCAGCCTGGATCGCCAGCTGCGGCTGACAGAGTTTGACCGAGAAGCGCCGCCCGATCTCACGACGCATCCAGCGATCGACCGCCCGCTCGCGTGCGATCCAGCTCCAGACGCCGGTCTCGTCGGGAAGTTGCGCTATCAGCCAGTCCCTCAGCGGCTCGTTCACCACATAGGCATGGGTATCGTGCCCGCCATGGATCGCCATCAGGCCGCCGACCGTATCTCCCACGCCGACAGGTTCGCGGCAGCCGAGATAGAGCAGGTCCCAGTCGCTGGAAGACAGGACCACGGGCAAGGCCTGCGCCGGTCCGGAAGGGATGGCGTCGTCCTCCATGACCAGAACGCGCGACCAGCCCAGACGCCGCGCCTCGCGCAGTGCTCGGGCGTGCGACAGAGTGCACCCTGCACGGCCCGCCCAGGTCCGATCGCGTTTATGCCCTCGAAACCAGGGCCTTTCGCCGTAACCTGGCAGTTGCTGGCCGTCCGACGCCGACAGACGAACGACACGATCCCACGGCAGGATATCCCGCCACGCGTCCTGAAACGCCGCCCAGCGATCCGGACGGCGGTCCAGATTCACGACAATGACGCCGTCCACGCCCCAGGATCCGGCAGCATCATGCGACATTGGATTTTTCCCAGGCGGCGATACGATTCAGCACGTCAGATTCGATATCGGCGTAGAAGAGATTGAATGGCGGAATCTTGCGGCGATCGGCCCAGGACCCCTTCGGCCGGAAGGATTCAGAGTTCAGCGGCGACCGCCACAGAATCCCGTCGCGGCACTCGGCCGCCACGATCCGGCTCTGGAAAGCCGGACGCGCGCCCCATTCCAGGTTCGTCGCATTGGTCGCGCCACGGCTCTCACGCATGGCCGAAACGGGTTGTTCGGTGGAACCGGTCACCGGGTTGACGCACGCCGTGGCGGCCTCGTTGGCCCCCACCAGTGCGCCGCGCTCGTCCCAGACCAGAGCGCGTCGCAACACCCGCCTGGCTTCGGTCTCGTCTCCCTGCTCGACGGATCGCCACGCCAGGGCGCAGCCGAACGCGTCCCGGCTCTGACACAAGGGGACCTCCTTGAACCGCGCCTCGGAAATCACGCCCTCCATGAGGTAGGCCGCGACAAGTCTTCGTTTCAGCTCGGGATGGTTTGCGATGCGGTCATGCAGCAGCCGGTCAACAAGATCCGCACCCTGCTCGACCCCGACCAGAACAATGGGGCCCGCAGGATGGGCCTGAAGCCATTGCGTGAAGGCTGAGTCGATATCGCGATAGGCAAAGGCTCGCGCCTCACGCGCGTCTTCGCGCAGGGTCAGCCGCGTGTACAGACTGGCCTGACGATAGCGCGGAGCGCTGACGTCGCCGGCGCGCGCGAACGGGGCGGCGTAGTTGGGGAGAACGCCACGCCGGAGATCATCGTCGACGTGACGGTCGTCCACGGGACCATTCCAGTGCTTGCCGCCTTCATAGGTCGTCGAATGAACGAAGAATACATGAGCGGACTTCGCTCCCGGCGTGCGCGCGTCACGAAGCGCCCATGCCGACGCCTGGTCATAGCGGGGCGCAGGCGGCGGGTCATAAGTCTGGAACGGCACCTGCGGATCCAGTCCCGCCTTGAGGATATCGCCGCGCCAGACGGCCACGGCCGCCACCAGGATGAAGACCAGCGCAAAGCCCGTAATGCCGACCCATTGGCGCAAGCTCAGGCTGCGCAATCTCATCGATAAGGGTCCGTCCGGGACAGGAAGCCCTGGACGTAGCGGCGCACGCCCTCTTCCAGAGGCGTCGACTGGCCGTTGAAGCCGACCGCGCGGATGCGGTCCATGCTGGCCTCGGTAAAGTACTGATACCGGTCGCGGATCGCTTCGGGCATGTCGATATAGGCGATCGACGGCTCCTTGCCGGCGGCCGCAAACGTCGCTCGCGCCAGATCGGCGAAGGAGCGCGCCTGCCCCGAACCGGTGTTAAAAACGCCCGACACGTCAGGCGTCTGCAGCAGCCATTCGATGATGTTCACGACATCGTCGACATAGACAAAGTCGCGCAGTTGACCGCCATCGGGATAGTTGGGGTTGTGTGACTTAAACAGGCTGACTGTTTCTCCCGCCTGCACCTTGGGCCAGATCTGGGCGACGACCGACTTCATCCCGCCCTTGTGACCCTCGTTAGGGCCATAGACGTTGAAGAACTTCAGCCCCGCCCACTGGCGCGGCGCCTGTTCGCGATCCGCCTGGCGCACGGCATACTGATCGAACAGATATTTCGAATAACCATAGGCATTTAGCGGTCGAAGCGCATTCAGGCTTTCAGGATCATCACGATCCTCAAAACCGGTGTCACCATCGCCATAGGTCGCCGCCGACGAGGCGTAGATCATCCGCACGTCGCGAAGGGCGCACCAGTCCCAGATGTCGCGCGACAGGCTGAAGTTGGTGCGCAGGATCAGATCGGCGTCCGGCTCGGTCGTCGAGGAGATGGCGCCCATATGCACCACGGCCTCGATGCGCTCGGCGTGGCGTTCCAGCTGCTCGAACAGCTCCTCCGGCGCCCACAAGTCGGCGATCGGGTGCTTGGCGATGTTCTTCCACTTGGCGAGGTCGGCGGTCTCCAGCCGGTCGCAGACGACCACGTCCCAAGCGCCGACTTCACACAGGCGGGCCACGATGTTGGAGCCTATGAAGCCCGCGCCGCCGGTCACAACGATCATGCGAGGCGTCATGCCTTGTCTCCGGTCATCTTCTCGATGGTCTTCGTGGTGGAATAGCCGTCGGCGAACTCGGCCAGACGGACTTCCCCGCCCCAGCTCTCGACCTCGGCGGCGCCGACCACCTTATCCCTGGTGTAGTCGGCGCCCTTGATGAGCACGTCAGGCTTCAACCGCTCGATCAGGGCGATAGGAGTCGGGTCATCAAAGGCCGTAACGCGATCCACGCTGGCCAGACCGCCGATGACGGCGGCGCGGCTGTCCAGATCGTTGACGGGCCGCCCCTCGCCCTTCAGACGGCGCACCGAGGCGTCGGTGTTCAGAGCCACCACCAGCCGGTCGCACCAACCGCGCGCCTGGGCCAGATAGGCGACGTGCCCGCGGTGCAGGATGTCGAAGCAGCCGTTGGTGAAACCGACCTTGAGGCCCTGACGCTTCCACGCCTCGACCTGATCCGACAGTTCGTCCAGCGGCGTGACCTTGGACTGGGCCAGCGCCGCGTGCTGGCTCATCTCGGCCTCGATCAGTTCGGCGGGCGTAACAACAGCCGTGCCGCTCTTACCCACGACGACGCCCGAGGCCAGGATGGCGAACTGCACCGCCTGCTCCAGCGTCGCGCCTGCGCCCAGCGCCAGACCCAGCGCCGCCAGACAGGTGTCGCCTGCGCCAGAGACGTCAAACACCTCGCGCGCCCGACCCGGGAAATGAGTCACGCCGCCGTCGCGTCGCGCCAGGGTCATACCCTTGCCCGCACGAGTGACGATGACGGCTCTAGCGGTCGTCGCGTCCAGCAGGGCGGCCAGCGCAGCCTCGACCTGTTCGTCTGTTTCCGTCGGCAGACCGGTGGCGCCCGACAGTTCGCTGGCGTTCGGCTTGATGACGTCGACCGCACCATAGCGAGCGAAGTCGCGCCCCTTGGGATCGACGATGACCGGCGCGCCATACTCGGCCCCGGCCCAAAGCGCCGCCTGAATGGTGTCGTCGTCCACCACGCCCTTGGCGTAGTCGGACAGCAGGATGGCGTCCGCGCCGTGGAACACGGTCTTGTCGGCATAGCCGGAATGAGGCGCGGCTTCGTCATCCAGTCGCAGCAGTTGCTGCCCCGAGGCTACAAAGCGCGTCTTGACGATGGTGGCGACGCCCTCGGGACGGATCAGGGCGTCCTCGACCCGGTCCTCGGCGGCGATCAGTTCAGCCAGCTCAGCGCCCGCCGTATCCTGTCCCGCCACGGCGCCCAGCCGCGCCTTCCCCCCCAGAGCCGCGAGGTTACGCGCCACATTGCCCACGCCGCCCGGCATGGCCACGGTACGGCGTGCGCACAGAACGGGGATAGGGGCTTCGGGCGAGATGCGGCTGACCTCGCCATAGACATAGCGGTCCAGCATCAGGTCGCCGACGCAGGCGACCTTCAGCTCATGCACCTGCGCCAGCAGACCCTGCAGCGCGCCCAAATCAAGTGATCGTTCAGCCATATCGCCGAACTACCGGATTCAGGCCGGGTTCGCTATCGGCGCCTTGTGACCCAGCTTGATCGCCAGGTCGTCGAAAGCGATCAGTTCGGCGGCCAGGGCCTCGAACTGGTCCAGCGGCACCATGTTGGGGCCGTCCGACGGGGCGTTGTCCGGATCTTCGTGGGTTTCGAGGAAGACGGCGTCCACGCCGACCGAAACGGCGGCGCGGGCCAGAACCGGCACGAACTCACGCTGGCCGCCCGAGGACGTACCCTGCCCGCCCGGCTGCTGCACGCTGTGGGTCGCGTCAAAGACGACCGGGCAACCGATCTCGCGCATGATCGGCAGCGAGCGCATGTCGCTGACCAGGGTGTTGTAGCCGAAGCTGGCGCCCCGCTCGCAGGCCATGACGTTGGGATTGCCCGCGCCGACCACCTTGGCGATGACGTTCTTCATGTCCCAGGGGGCCAGGAACTGACCCTTCTTGATGTTGATCGCCTTGCCCGTCGCGGCGGCGGCCAGCAGCAGGTCGGTCTGACGCGACAGGAAGGCCGGAATCTGCAGCACGTCCACAGCCTCGGCCACGCCTTCGCACTGGGCCTCGGAGTGGACATCGGTCAGGGTCGGCAGGCCGGTGACTTCGCGGATTTCAGCAAAGATCGGCAGCGAGTCCTTCAGGCCGATGCCCCGTGCCGCTGTGGCGCTGGTGCGGTTCGCCTTGTCGAAGCTGGTCTTGTAGATGATGCCGACGTCCAGACGGTCGCCGATTTCCTTCAGACGGTGCGCCGTTTCCAGCGCGTGCTGACGGCTTTCCATCTGGCAGGGGCCGGCGATGAAGACGATACGGCGGCCGCCGCCGATCACGACGGGCTTCTTGAGGCCAGCGGACAGTTCGATGACGGCGTTGGGACGGTTCACGGCGGCGCTTTCGTCTGTTGAATCAGTCAGGTCGCGGCTCCATGCCGCAACTTTGCGTCCGACAGGTGGCGTCAGACCCGGGGTTTCGCAACCTACAGGGCGACTCAGGGCCTGACCACATGGCTGAGCTGCCGTGTTATCGTGGCGGCATGCACAAGCCCTCCGACAGCCCCCTGATCTCGACGCATGACCTGGCGGATCGCCTCGGCGCGCCGGACCTGCGGATCATCGACGCCAGCTGGTGGCTGGATGGACGCGACGCGCGCGCCGACTTTGAGCGGGAGCGGCTGCCGGGGTCCATATTCTTCGATCTGGATACGATCTGCGACCGCGACAGCTCCTATCCGCACATGCTGCCTGCGCCCCAGGACTTCGCGGACGCCATGAGCGCGCTGGGCGTTTCCGACAGCAACGACATCGTGGTCTATGACGCCCAGGGTCTGTTCTCGGCCGCGCGGGTCTGGTGGACCCTGTGGATCATGGGCGCGACGCGAGTACGTGTGCTGGACGGCGGCCTGCCCAAATGGCGTGCCGAAAGGCGTAGGCTGGAGCACGGTCCCGTCGCCGCCACAGACCCGTCGCCCTTCCGCTCCGCCTTCGCCGCCGAGTATGTCGCCGATCTGGAACAGGTCCGCCAGGCCCTTGGCGGCGAGGT
>Ga0247822_10000262_pt1 | contig 26648 bp, 19 predicted proteins | sample 13C_Cellulose_Da_FD_192423 | JGI IMG/M metagenome (GOLD analysis project Ga0247822, IMG submission 192423) | Soil microbial communities from agricultural site in Penn Yan, New York, United States - 13C_Cellulose_Day30 | ecosystem: Environmental > Terrestrial > Soil > Agricultural land | place...
GGGGAGGGCAGCGCGGCGACGGTCGCGGACGACCCGGTCGCGGTGGTGGCGGCCCTGGCCGCGGCGGTGAAGGCGGACGACGGCGCGGCGCTCGACCGGTTGCTCCATCCCGACTTCGGGCTGTGGCTGTGGACCCAGCCGGGTGCCGTGGTCGCGCCGGCGGTGAAGCTGGACGCCGGCGGCGGCGCGCCGCCGAGCGCGCGCTTGCCGGCCGACGGCGCCGACTTCAACGACTACTGGCGGGAGCACTACTGGCAGGAGGTCGTCGCGGGCATCGAGGCCGGCCTGGCGCGACTCGACCGCGCTCCGGCCGACGTGCGGGCGCCGGTGTACGGCGACTGCGGCGAGCCGGAGCGGACCGACCTGCGCGCGTACCTGATCATGGGCGCGGACCTCGGCTACCGGGTCGAGCTCGCGCGCGAGCTCGGCGTGACGTTCGACCCGCGGGCGGCGCGCGGGCTGACCCACTTCGCCCGGTGGGGCCTCGACGTGTTCCTGGTCCGCGACCGGGGCCGGTGGTGGGTCGCGCACGTGATGGTGTGGACCCCGTGCGACGCGTGAGAGGTCACGCCTCGAGCGCGGCCGGGCCGTCGCCGAGCTTGCCGGCGTCCGCGAGCTGGTAGCGCAGCTCGCCGAGCGCCTCCGACGCCGCCGCGACGATCGCGGTGACCACCGCCTCGTGCTCGCTGCGCAGCTCGAACGGCTCGCCGCCGCCGAACGACCCGGCCGCCGGGAGCCGCACCAACGCGGTGCCGGTGCCGAACCTGGTCACCAGGAGCTCGGTGCGCTTGCGCTCGACGTACAGGCCGGCGGCCTCGAACGCGGCGACCATCTCCTCGAGCGACCGCGTCGGCACCTGCGCGCCACCCGATCGGTAGGCGTCGCCGCCCGGGACCGGGATCCGGGCCTGTCGCACCAGGTAGCGCCGGACCGTGTCGCCCGCCGTGACCCGGGACCACGCCGCGAACGCGAGGAACCACACGATCAGCGCGCCGATCCTGAACCCCAGGCCGTGCAGGCGGGTGGCGTCGCCGACCAGCCACGCGAACCCGAACCAGCCGGCGAGCGTGTACGGGATGAGCAGCCAGAGCCAGGCCGCGCCAGGCGTGCGGCGGCGGCGGCCGTACCACCGGGACCCGGCGACGCACGTCATCACGACCGCGAGCCACGCCGCGATCGCCAGCGCCGCCTTCCCCGCCCGGCGCGCCGCGCTCATCGCGGCGCTGTGGATCGGCACGTCGATCCGGAACGTCGACACGTGCTCCCGGTTCGAGAACCCGTGGTGGACGTACTCGCGTTCGGCGGTCACGTACTCGATCGCGAGCTCGAGGTGCAGCACCTCGCCCGGCCGGGCATCGCCGGGAATCCGCACCGCGAACGCCAGCTCGTCACGGGCCAGCTCTCGGTCGTAGAAGCGCCCGGCGGTGATCTGGTCGCCCCAGTGAGGCACGTGGCCGGGGAGCACCTGCTCGTCCCCGGCGCCGCTCACGATCACGCCGCGGATCGCGATCCGCATCCCCGCCTGCACGTGGACGCGACCCTCGATCGTCTCCCCGGCCGCCACGTCCGTGGTCTCCAGCCACAGCGTCGTGTGCTCGTCGTGGGCGTCGGCGGTCATCCGCACGATGTCCGACCACGCGAAGTACATCGCCACCGCGGCGATGACGACGACCCCGAGGAGCAGCGAGGCGGCGGTGTCGGCCTTGTCGGGCTTGTCCATGACAGCCCTATCGCGACCGGTTGGCCGCGGTTGCCGAGGTCGGGGTGGCAGAGAACGGCAGTGCCGACTCCGGCGCCGCCGTGCCCCCGGTCGCGCGTCAGTCTCCGAACCGGCTCTCGAGCACGATCAGCGCGACGATCGCGTCGACGACCAGGAGCGCGCCGCCGATCGGCAGGAAGTACGCGGTCGGCTCCTCGTCGTCCTCGGTCGCCGCCGCCGCGCCCGCCGACGCCCCCAGGGCGACCAGGGTATCCCCGACCGCCCCGAGGCCGCCCACGACGAACACGTCGGCGTGCGGCCCGGGCTTGATCGTCGCGGCCACGGACGTCATGCAGCCCGAGCCGCCGCCCGCCAGGATCGCCGCAAGCACGAGCGCCGCACCACGCATGGCGTTACGATACATGGATGGGCGGACCCGAGGTGCGCTCCGGCCGCCTCGCGGCCCTGGAGCCGATGACGCCGGCGCGTCCCCGGGCCTACTCGCCGTTGCGCTGGACCGCCACGCCGTTGCCGCCGTTGCGGCCGCCCGGCGCGTGGGCCGGCGCCTGCTTCTCGGCGACCACGCCCATCTTGCCGGCGACGCCGGTGACGACGTGGTGCTGGAGCGCCTCGCGCAGCGACCGGAAGGTCACCACGCCGGTGAGGTCGACGCCCATGTGGACGATCGTCTGGGCGATGGTCGGGTTGATGCCGGCCAGGACGCACTCGGCGCCGAGCAGCCGCACCGCCCGCGCCATGCGCAGGAAGTGATCGGTCGTGCTCGAGTCCATCACCTCGATGCCGGTGACGTCGACGATGGCGCAGCGGGTCTTCTTCTCGGTGACCGCGCGCAGCAACGCCTCGGTCATCTCGGCGCTGCGCGCGGTGTCGACCACGCCGACCACCGGCAGGCACAGGACCCGGTCCCACACCTCGAGCACCGGTGTCGACAGCTCGCGGATCGCGCTGCGCTGCTGCTCGATCGTCCGCAGCCGGTGCTCGAGCTCGCGCTGGTAGCTCTCGAGCCGCTCCTGGCCGGACACCAGGTTCTCGACCACCTCGTTGATGCCCTCGTAGAGGATCGTGAAGGGGTCGTCGTCGTCGAGGTCCGAGCGCAGCCGCTCGCTGACCGCGCCGGAGCCGATCGACGACAGGACCATCAGGATGTCGGCGATCCGTTCACGTACCAGGGTTTCGTCCATCGCTCACTCCAGGGGCCCCGACGGGCCGGTCGGGGGTTCAGGTGGCGGCGGAGGCGTCGCCGAAGTCGAGATCGTCGTCGCTGCGGGGCGGACCCTGGACGCCGAAATCGTCGAGCGCCTCCTCGAGGCTCAGGGCGGTGCGGACGCCGCGCAGCTCGAGGCCCATGCTCTGGATCGTCATCGCGATGTCGGCGCTGATGCCGCACATCACGGTCTTGGTGCCCATCAACGCCGCCGCCTGGGCCAGGCGGGTCAGCACGGCGCACAGGTGACTGTCCATCATCCACAGGCCGGTCACGTCGATGACCAGGCCGTCGCTGCCGGCGGCGCTGATCTCGGTGAGCACGTCGTGGCGCAGCTGCTCGGCGTGGCTGTCGGTCAGCTCGCCCTGGACCGGGACCAGCAGCAGGTTCCACAGTCGGATGATCGGGACGCGGTTACCTTCGCTCATGCTTGCTTCCGTGGCCGGTGGAGGTAGCGGACGACGCGGAACGACTTGCGACCGGCGCCCGGGCGATACTCGAAGCTGTCGGTGAGACGGATGACGGCGCCGAGCCCCGCGCCGATGCCGCCCCGCCCGAGCCAGTGCTCGGGCGCGATCGGGCCGCGATCACCGTAGCCGTCTCGGAGCGCGAGATCCAGATCGGCGATGGGCGGTCCTTCGTCCTCGGCGATGATCTCGAGACCGCGGCCGTGGGGCGCGCCGTCGACGGGACCGAGCGCGATCTCACCCCGCACGCCGTACTTGAGGATGTTGGTCGCCAGCTCGGACACCACGATGGCGAGCTCGTTGGCCGCGACCCGCACGAACCCGATCTCGCCGGCGATCCGCTGGGCTGACCACCGGGCGACGAACACGTCGAGCGGATCGGCGACGCCGACCCGGCGCAACCCGCCGCGGGTGACCTCACCCGAGCCCGACGAGGCCGGGGTCACCGCCGCCGGCCCCGCTGGGCGACGTGGCTGCGTAGCGCCTCGCGCAGGCTGCGGTAGGTCGTGATGTCGGTCAGGGTCACGCCCATGTGGACCATGGTGTGGGCGATGTTGGGGCTGACCCCGGTGAGCAGGCACTCGGCGCCGAGCAGGCGGACCGCCTTGGCCATGCGCACGAAGTGATCGACGGTCTTGGTGTCCATCACCTCGATCCCGGTGATGTCGACGATGGCGCAGCGCGAGCCGCGCATCGAGATCGTCTGCAAGAGGACGTCGGTCATCTGCGCGCTGCGGGCGCTGTCGACCACGCCGACCACCGGCAGGCACAGGACGCCGTCCCAGATCTCCATCACCGGCGTCGACAGCTCGCGGATCGCGTTGCGCTGCTGCTCGATGGTGGTCAGCTTCTCCTCGAGCTCGGCCTGGTAGGCGCGGTTCTTCTCGCGCTCGACGCGCAGCGCCTCGATCGTCTCGTTGATGCCGGCGAACAGCGCGGCCAGCGGGTGGTCGGCGTCGTCCTCGACCACGACGCGGCCGTCGAGATCGCCGAAGCCGACGTTCGACAGCACCAGGAGCGCATCGGCGATACGCTCGAGCATCACCTCATCCCTCTCGATCACGACCAGCTCGCGTGGTTGGTGATCATCGGGCAGCTCATCGCAGAGTCCTTCCTGTTGGGGTCACGGCGGCGGCCAGGGGGCCGACGTCGGCGATCAACACGGTGGCATCATCGTGATCGCGGCGATGGTTGGACATGATCGCCGCGCAGGCATCGCGCGGCGTCAGGTGGCGGAAATCGGATAGCTGGACGCGGGTCGAGATCCCGTCGGAGTGCCAGACCAGGCGGTCGCCGGTGCGCAGCTTGCCGGTGCACTCGCGCAGCGACTGGTAGCGCTGGCCGACGATGCCGGGCGTCGACACCATCGGGACGACGCTGCCGAGCACCCGGGCCTCGACGTTGCCGACGCCGCAGGCGTCGATCTGGTGGCCGCGCAGGACCGCCAGCGAGATCGCCGCGCCACGCGAGCCGCGCAGGGTCTCGTGCAGGCTGCCGACCAGGTGGGTGGCCCGCCCGAGCGGCGCCGCCATCAGGTGCTGGACGGCGACGCCGGCGACCTTGGCGGCCTCGTCGCCGTGGCCGAGCACGTCGATCACCGCCAGCAGGGTGGCGTCGGCATCATGGCGGACCACGACGGCGTCGCCGGCGCGCCGCTCGCCAGCCGCGGGCTGGCACAGGTGGGCGATCGTCATCGTCACAGCTCGACCCGGACCTCGATCCGGGTCCCGTCGGGGCCGGTGTCGATCTTGAACCGCTCGGCCAGGCGCTTGGTGCCGACCAGCCCGGCGCCGAGGCCGGTGCGGCTGCGGTAGTGACCCGACATGATCTCGTCGAGGTTGGGGATGCCGGTGCCGCGGTCGATCGCGCGCACGATGAAGCGGGGCGGCAGCGCCGCCTCGGGCACCAGCTCGATGGTCCCGCCCGGCGTGTACATGAAGATGTTGCGGGCCAGCTCGCTGACGATGGTGGCGACCTTCTGCGACGTCACCCGCCGGGCGCCGAGCTGCTCGCACATCGCGCGCGCCGCCATGCGGGCGTCGGAGATGTCGGGCTCGCTCTGGATCGCGATCGTCCGCGGCGCCACCGGCTCCGACGACTTGAACGCCCGCGTCATCTCGGCGACGACGTCGCCGACCGAGCCGAGCGGCAGGTACAGGCGCAGGCTGCGCTCGAACACCGGCTGCAGCCGGCGGACGTCGTCGGGCGTCAGCCGCGTCGCCGACAGCCCGGTGTCGCGCAGCGCGCGCTCCATGACGTTCTTGGCGTTGAGTGGTGACAGGTGGCGGCCGAGCACTGCCATGAGGCAGTCGTGGACGCTTCCCGAACCGCTGGACTGAACGCGGACCCCCAAGGCTCGCCAGCATACGCAGACGCCTCGGGCTCCGCCATGGCCGTAGCGGGGTGATCGCGAGCGCTGTCCGGAAGCCGGACAAGGGTGAGGGAGATCGGCCTTCCTCGACGGAAGCTCGCCGGATCGCGGCGATCGGGGTGGTGCCGCGGTGCGGCGGGGGTTCACCCCTGTGGTGGGTATGGCCGGGTACGGCGGAGGGTGAGGTCACCCCAGGGGGGCGATTGCAATCCTGCGTGAGGAGTGACTACTTAGTCGGTGAAGGCTCGAAGAGCCTTGCGGTCACATATCGATGTAGCGGGCGCCGGGGGGCGGCCTGCCAGGAGTACCAGCATGACGGACCAGGACATGGCCGTGAGCTCGCGGGGGGCAGGGGTGCCGGCGAGGCCGTCGCTCTATCTCAGCCACGAGCAGCTCGGTCACTACGATCGCGACGGCTACCTCTTCATCGACGGTCTGTTCTCGCCAAAGGAGGTCCGCACCATCAAGACGGCGATGGCCGAGGTCGTCGAGCACCGCGGCGATCGCACGGTGTTCGAGGCCGGCAGCACCAGCGTCCGCTCGGTGTACGGCATCCACGACCTCAGCGCGACCTTCGCCCACCTGGCCCGGCACCCGCGCCTGGTCGAGGCGGCGCGCTGCCTGCTCGACGGCGAGGTCTACCTCTACCAGAGCAAGCTCAACACCAAGGTCGCGTACGACGGCGACACCTGGCCCTGGCACCAGGACTACATCTTCTGGCTGGCCGAGGACGGCATGCCCCGGCCGCGGGCGTTGACGGTCGCGGTGTTCCTCGACGACGCCACCGAGCTCAACGGGCCGATGATGGTCGTGCCCGGCTCGAACCACGAGGGCACCCTCGGCTTCGACAAGTACCAGGGCGACCTGGCCGGCTACGAGGGCGCGCCGCCGTGGATCGCCAACGTGGTCGCCCGCCTCAAGTACACGATCGACAAGCCGACCTTCATGTCGATCGCCCGCGACAACGGGGTGGTGTCGATCAAGGGCCGGGCCGGCTCGGCGCTGTTCTTCGACTGCAACCTGGCCCACGCCTCGCCGCCCAACATGTCGCCCAACGATCGCTCGCTGGCGCTGTTCACCTACAACCACTGCGACAACGCCCCGCCGGCCGAGGGGTTGCACCGACCCGACTTCCTGGTCGCGCGCGACACCCGCCCGATCGCGGCCGAGGACGATCACGTGCTCCGCGTCGTGCGCTCGTGACCGACGTGCTCGACCCGTCCCTCTGCGTCCACCACCTGTTCGAGCGCCAGGTCGCCCGCACGCCCGACGCCGTCGCGGTCGTGTTCGGCGACCGCGCGCTCACCTACCGCGAGCTCGACGCTCGCGCCGAGCGCCTGGCCGGCCTGTTGCGGCGCCTCGGCGTCGGCCCGATCCAGCTGGTCGGGCTGTGCGTCGAGCGCTCGCTCGAGATGGCGGTCGGCCTGCTCGCCATCCTCAAGGCCGGCGGCGCCTACGTGCCGCTCGATCCGGCCTACCCGCGCGAGCGCCTGGCCTGGATCATCGACGATACCCGGGCGCCGGTGCTGCTCACCCAGCGCTCGCTGGCCGGCGTGATCCCGACCCAGGCCGCCACGGTCGTGTTCCTCGACGACGACGAGCCGGGCGCCGAGCTCGGCCCGCTGCCCGACGAGCACGGCGGCCGGCCGGTCCACGCCGAGCACCTCGCCTACGTCATCTACACCTCGGGCTCGACCGGGCGGCCCAAGGGCATCTGCCTGCCCCACCGCGCCCTGGTCAACCTGATCCAGTGGCACGACCGCACGCTCCTGCGCGCGGCCCGGACCCTGCAGTTCGCGTCGCTGTCGTTCGACGCCAGCTTCCACGAGATGTTCGCCGCCTGGTCGTCGGGCGGCACCGTCTACCTGATCACCGAGGCGATCCGCCGCGACGTCGCGGCGCTGGTCCGGTTCATCGCCGACCACGCCATCGAGAAGGTGATCCTGCCGGTGGTGATCGTCCAGCAGATGGCCGAGCACTACGGCGATCAGCCCGAGCGGTTCCGCTCGCTGCGCGAGCTGACCACCACCGGCGAGCAGCTCCACGTCACCGCGCCGATCGTGCGCCTGTTCGAGCAGCTGCCCGGCTGCAAGTTCCACAACCACTACGGCCCGTCCGAGACCCACGTCGTCACCGCCTACACGCTGCCCGACGATCCCCGGACCTGGCCGTCGCACCCGCCGATCGGCCACGCCATCGATCACACCAGCCTGTTCGTGCTCGACGAGCAGGGCGCCCCGGTCGCCGACGGCGAGCCGGGCGAGCTGTACATCGGCGGCGTCATGCTGGCCCAGGGCTACCTGCGCCGGCCCGACCTGACCGCCGAGCGGTTCGTCTATCGCGACGGGGCCCGGCTGTACCGGACCGGCGATCTGGTCCGCTGGCGGCACGGCGAGCTCGAGTTCCTCGGCCGCCTCGATCACCAGGTCAAGATCCGCGGCTTCCGGGTCGAGCTCGGCGAGATCGAGGGCACCTTGACCCAGCACCCGCACGTCGACGAGGCGGTGGTGCTGGCCCGCGAGGATCGCCCCGGCGAGCGCCGGCTGGTGGCCTACGTCGTCGCCGCCCGCGGCGCGACCGCGGCCGCGCCGGGCGAGGCGCCGCTGACCGCGCGGCTGCGCACCCACCTCCAGGAGCGACTGCCCGACTACATGGTGCCGGCCGCGTTCGTCGTGGTCGACGCCATGCCGCTGACCGCCAACGGCAAGGTCGATCGCCGCGCGCTGCCGGCGCCCGGCACCGCCCGACCCGAGCTGGCCCAGGCCTACGTCGCGCCGCGCAACCCGCTCGAGGCGACGATCGCCGAGATCTGGGAGCAGGCGCTCGGCCTCGACCAGGTCGGCGTGCTCGACGACTTCTTCGCGCTCGGCGGCGACTCGCTGTGCGCGGTGCAGGTGTTCGCGCGGGTCCGCCAGCGGCTGGGCGTCGAGGTGTCGTTCGCCGCGCTGTTCACCCACCCGACCATCGAGCTGTTCGCCGGCTGCGTCGCCGACGCCGCGGCGACCCGGACCGCGCCGCTGGAGCCGCGATCGCGGGCCGGCCTGCTGCCGCCGTCGTTCGCCCAGGAGCGGGTGTGGTTCCTCCACCAGCTCGCGACCAACCGCGCGGTCTACGACTGCGCGTACGCCTTCCGCGTCGACGGCCCGCTCGATCGCCTCGCGCTCGAGGCCAGCCTGCGCGAGCTGACCCGCCGCCACGAGATCCTGCGCACCACCTTCCCCGAGGTGCGCGGCGAGCCGTTCCAGCAGATCAACGACGATCTCGATCTGCGCCTCGACGTCCGCGACCTGCGCGACCTCGCGGCCGCCGACCAGCCGGCGGCGCTGCACGAGCTGCTGACCGCCGCGGTCGGCCACGAGTTCGATCTCGCCCGCGGTCCGCTGCTGCGGGCCGGGCTGATCCAGCTCGCCGACGCCGCCCACGTGTTCTGGCTCAACCTGCACCACATCGTCACCGACGGCCGGTCGATGGAGGTGCTGTTCCGCGAGCTGGCCGCGCTCTACGGCGAGGCGACCGCGGGCACGCCGGCCCGGCTGGCGCCGCAGCCGCTGCAGTACGCCGACTACGCCGGCTGGCAGCGCGAGGTCCTGAGCCCCGACGTCGTCGACGAGCTGGTCGGGTGGTGGCGCGACCAGCTGGCCGGCACCCCGGCGCTGCTGGCGCTGCCGACCGATCGCCGGCGGCCGCCGGTGCAGAGCTTCCGCGGCGGCGCGGTGCCGCTGGTCCTCGATCGCGAGCTGACCGACGCCCTGCGCGGGCTCGGCGCCGCCCACGGGACCACCCTGACCATGACCGTGCTGGCCGGCTTCGCCGCGCTCCTCCACCGCTACAGCGGCCAGGACGAGCTGGTGATCGGCGTGCCCAGCCTCGGCCGCGATCGGGTCGAGACCGAGAACCTGGTCGGCTTCTTCGTCAACACCCTGCCGGTGCGGCTGCGCTTCGACGGCGCGCCGACGTTCGAGGGCCTGCTCGCCCAGGTCCGCCAGACCTGCCTCGACGCCTTCGAGCACGACGCGCTGCCGTTCGAGCGCATCGTCCAGGAGCTGCGCCTCGAGCGCAGCGCCAGCCACAACCCGCTGGTCCAGGTGGCGATCGCGCCCCAGCCGCCCGGCGAGCGCGACCTGCGCCTGCCCGGGCTGACCGTCGCCCACCTCGACGTCGAGACCCGGCGCGCGGTGTGCGACCTGACCCTGTACTGCTGGGACAGTCGCGACGGCCTGACCGCGACCATCGAGTACGCGGCCGATCTGTTCGATCACGCCACGATCGAGCGGCTGGCCGGCCACCTGCGCAACCTGCTCGCCGGCGCGGTCGCCGCGCCGACCACCGGAGTGGCCCGGCTGCCGATGCTGAGCGACGGCGAGCGCCACCAGCTGCTGGTCGAGTGGAACCAGACCGCGCGGCCGGTCGCGCTCGACCGCTGCTACCACGAGCTGGTCGCCGACCAGGCGGCGCGCACGCCCGACGCGCTGGCGGTCATCGAGCCGTCGGGACGGGCGCTGACCTACGCCGCCCTCGACGCCCGCGCCAACCAGCTCGGCCACCACCTGCGCGGCCTCGGCGTCGGCCCCGACGACCTGGTCGCGCTGTGCACCGAGCGCTCGGTCGATCTGCTGGTCGGCATCCTCGGCATCATGAAGGCCGGCGGCGCCTACCTGCCGCTCGATCCGACCTACCCGCGCGATCGCCTGGCCTGGATGATCACCGACGGCGCGCCGCGCGCGCTGGTCACCCAGGCCCACCTCGAGGGCCTCTTGCCGGCGCCCGAGCACGTCGTCCGCCTCGACACCGACTGGGGCACGATCGCCCGCGAGCCGACCACCGCGCCGGCGCGCGTGACCGGGCCCGAGCACCTCGCCTACGTCATCTACACCTCGGGGTCGACCGGCGCGCCCAAGGGCGTGATGATCGAGCACCGCAACCTGCTCAACGTCGTCGAGGTCCAGCGCCTGTACCTGGGCCTGACCGCCGAGGCGCGGGTGCTGCAGTTCTCGTCGCCGTGCTTCGACGCCTCGGTGTGGGAGCTGGCGACCGCGCTGACCGTGGGCGCCACCGTGTGCCTGCTGCCGCCGGGGCCGGCGCTGCTCGGCCCCGAGCTCGGCCGGCTGATCCGCGACCAGCGGGTGACCACCGCCAACCTGGTCCCGTCGGTGATCCGCGACATCCCGGTCGAGCTGGTGCCCGACCTGCGCACGATCGTCGCCGCCGGCGAGGCCTGCCCCGAGGAGCTGGTCGCGATCTGGTCGCCCGGCCGCCGCTTCATCAACGGCTACGGACCGACCGAGTGCACCGTGTGCGTGTCGCTGGCCGACACCCAGCCGAGCGGCGCGCCGCCGCCGATCGGCCGGCCGCAGGCCAACATCCGCGCCTACGTCCTCGATCGCGACGAGCAGCCGGTGCCGATCGGCGTGGCCGGCGAGCTGTACGTCGGCGGCGCCGGCGTCGCCCGCGGCTACCTGCACCGCCCCGACCTGACCGAGCAGCGCTTCGTGCCCGACCGGTTCGAGCCCGGGCCGGGCCGCCGGCTGTACCGCACCGGCGACATCGTGCGCTGGCGCGCCGACGGCGAGCTGGAGTTCATCGGCCGCCGCGACGCCCAGGTCAAGGTGCGCGGCTTCCGCATCGAGCTCGGGGAGATCGAGGCGGCGATCCGCGCCCACGCCGACGTCCACGACGTCGCGGTGGTGGTGCGCGAGGACGTGCCCGGCGATCGCCGGCTGGCCGCCTACGTGGTGGCCGGTGGCGACGCCGCCGCCGCGCCGGCCGAGGCCATCGACGCCCACCTGTCGACCTGGCAGGCGCTGTACGACAGCGTGTTCGACGGCGCGCACGCCGAGGACGCCGGCGCCGACTTCACCGGCTGGAACAGCAGCTACACCGGCAAGCCGCTGCCGGCCGACGAGATGCGGGCGTGGCGCGATCGCACCATCGAGCGCATCCTCGCGCTCGGCGCCCAGCGGGTGTGGGAGATCGGCTGCGGCACCGGCCTCCTGCTGCTGCCGGTGGCGCCGCGGTGCGCCGAGTACCTCGGCACCGACCTGTCGCAGACCGAGCTGACGTTGCTCGCCGCCGAGGTCCAGCGCCGCGGCCTGACCGGGGTGACCCTCGAGCGCCGCCGCGCCGACGACTTCACCGGCATCGCGCCCGGCCGGTTCGACGCCGTGATCGTCAACTCGGTGGCCCAGTACTTCCCCGACCTGCGCTACCTGCGCGCGGTGATCCGCGGCGCGCTGGCGGCGGTGCGGCCGGGCGGGTCGATCTTCCTCGGCGACATCCGCAGCCTGCCGCTGCTGCCGGCGTTCCGCGCCACCGTCGAGGCGGCGCGCGCCACCACCGACCTGCCGGCGGCGACCCTGCGCCGCAACGTCGACCGCGCGGTCGCGACCGAGCAGGAGCTGGTGATCGATCCCGAGCTGTTCCACGCGCTGCGCGCCGAGCACCCGGAGATCGCCGCGGTCGAGATCCAGCTCAAGCGCGGCCGCCACGACAACGAGCTCGAGGCCTACCGCTACGACGTGGTCCTCCACGTCGGCGGCGCCGGCGGCCCGGCGATCGCGCCGGCCACGGCGGCGTCGGAGCGGCGCGGCTTCACCGCCATCGGCGCCGACGTCGCCGCGATCGAGCGCTGGCTGGTCACCACCGGCGTAGACGCCGCCGAGCTGGTGGCGGTGCCCGACGCCCGCGTCCGCCCCGGCCTCGATCTGCTGACGCTGGTCGCCGAGGCGCCGGCGCCGGCGCTCCACCCCGAGGACCTGTGGGAGCTGGGCGACCGGCTCGGCTACCACGTGCGCATCGCGCCGTCGCGCGAGGGCGGGGCCGGCCGGTTCGACGTCCGCTTCGATCGCGTCGCCGCCGCTGCCGCCGCGCCGTGGTGCCCGCCCGCCGCCGGCTCGGTGGCGCCGCCCGAGGCGCTGGTCAACGATCCGCTGCGGCAGAGCCGCGAGCGCGCGCTGCCCGGCCGGCTGCGCACGTTCCTCGAGGGCAAGCTGCCCGGCTACATGGTCCCGGCCGACATCGTCGTGCTCGACGCGCTGCCGCTGACCCCGGCCGGCAAGCTCGATCGCCAGGCGCTGCCCGCGCCCGACAGCGCGCCGGCCCAGACCACCCGCGAGTACGTGGCGCCCCGCGACCAGCTCGAGGAGGATCTGGCCCGGCTGTGGAGCGAGCTGCTCGGCGTGCCGCGGGTCGGCGTCCACGACGACTTCTTCGACCTCGGCGGCCACTCGATGATGGTGGCCTGGCTGGTGGTGCGCATCGAGGACCGGCTCGGGCTCGACCTGCCGATGCGCGCCCTGTACGAGGCGCCGACCATCGCCCAGCTCGCCCGCCTGATCGAGGACGACCGGCGCACGCCCGGGGTGGCCAGCCTGTGCTACACGCCGTCGCTCCGCCTCGAGGACGAGTGCCGCCTCGACGACGCGGTGGTCGCCGGCGCGCCGCCCGTCGACCTGACCCGGCCGGCCGAGCAGGTGCTCCTGACCGGCGCGACCGGGTTCGTCGGCTCGTTCCTCCTCGCCGAGCTCCTCGCCACCACCAGCGCCCGGGTCAGCTGTCTGGTCCGCGGCCGCAACGCGGCCGAGGCGCGGGCCCGGCTGCGGCGCAGCTTCACCAGCTACGGCCTGCCCCTCGACGGCCTCGACAGCCGGGTCGACGTGGTCATCGGCGATCTCGGCACGCCGCGCCTGGGCCTGGCCGCGGCCGACTACGACGCGCTCGCCGACAGCGTCGACAGCATCCTCCACAACGGCGCCAAGGTCGATCACGTGCGCGGCTACCTCGACATGAAGCCGGCCAACGTGATCGGCACCGGCGAGGTGCTCAAGCTGGCCACCCACCGCCGGCTCAAGCCGGTGCACCTGATCTCGACCCTCGGCACGGTCTACCCGCCGACCTACACCGCCGAGGGCGTGGTCCGCGAGGACGCACCGGCCGGACCGCTGGGCCAGCTGCCCAACGGCTACATGCAGAGCAAGTGCATCGCCGAGGGCCTGGTGGTGGCGGCGATCGCCCGCGGCGTGCCGGCGGCGATCTACCGGCTGGGCGCGGTCACCGGCCACAGCCAGACCGGCATCTGCAACCCGGGCGACTTCACCTACAGCGCGCTGCGCACCACGCTCGATCTCGGCTTCGCCGACGACATGAACACCGATCTGACGATCACCCCGGTCGACTTCGCGGTCCGGGCCATCGTCGCGCTCACCCGGTGGTCCGGCGCGCCCGGCCAGGTCTTCCACGTCACCCACCCGCGGCCGTGGTTCTGGCTCGACATGGTCGCGTCGCTGCGTGAGCGCGGTTACGCCATCCAGACCATGCCGTACGCCGAGTGCATGGCCGGCCTGTTCGAGATCGCCCGCCGCGGCGTCGACACGCCGATGCTGTCGTTCCTGTCATTCATCACTCAGCGCGTGCCAGGCAGCAGCCGATATGTAGCCGAGGACTACTACGCCCCTGTACGATGGGACTGCGAGCACACGCTGGCCGGGCTCACCGCGATGGGCGTCGATGGCCCACCCGCAGCCGAGCAGCTGCTCGACACCTATCTCGACTACCTCACGCGGCGTCAGCTCCTGACGTCGCCGCGAACCTGACCCACTACCGGGGAGAATCATGAGCAACGAAGTGAACGTGCGCGGCTACATCGTCTCGAAGTCTTCTGCCTACCTCCGTTCGATCGTCAGCGAGGCCGAGGCCCGGCGGATCTGGGAGGGGTTCTCGCCCGCGCTCAATCACGCCATCAGCCAGGCCAAGCCGGCCGAGTGGATGCCGGCCGCCTACTCGTCGGAGATCCTGCGCGCGATCGTCGCGCAGTCGAAGGGAAACGAGGATCACGCCCGCGACGAGCTGATCAAGTGTGGGCGCTACATCGCCAACGAGGCGACCAACACCTTCCTCCGCCTGCTCATGCGCGTGCTCACGCCGGCGCTGTTCGCCAAGAAGTTGCCCGGGTTCTGGTCGCGTGACTCCACCGCCGGCCGCTACGAGGTCGACGTCACCGAGGACAAGATCACCTGCCATCTGAAGGAGATGGAGGCGTTCGAGCACATCGCGCCGATCGGCATGGGGTACGTCAGCTTCGCGCTCGAGGCGATGGGCAAGAAGATCACCAAGACGCAGCTGCACGGCTGGTCGCTGTCTCGCACCACCGCCGCCGATGGCATCTGGTTCGAGCTGTTCTGGGAGCGTTGAATACACGCACCCATCACCCTTGCCGTGTAATTGCAATCTCTCAGTGAGATCGACCTATGATGGTGAGTTGGTCTCAACCGAAAGGGGCAATACATGCGCAGAAGCAGCCGCTCGCTGATCACGATCGCTCTCGCCGCCGGACTGGGGGCCTGCGCCCAGGCCGGAGATGGCGACGACCTCGAAGAGGAGGTGGGCGACGCGGTGGCGAGCGCACGGATCCACCGGTTGAGGGTCGCCTGGCTGAACAGCGATCCCTCGAACACCTATGACGCCGCCAACCTGGACGGCGTCATCACCGTGGCCCAGGCCGCGAACGCCACGGTGACCCCGTTCTACTCGTACTTCGATCCGACGCTGCAGCTGCAGCAGTGCCTGCAGGTGGTGGCCGCCGGGCAGCACGACACCATGGTGATCATCCCGGTCGACGCGGTCGGGATCATCCCGTGCGTCAAGGCCGCCAAGAAGAAGGGCATCCCGGTGGTGGCGTCGGACCTGCCGATCGGACCCGACATCACCACCACCCAGCCGCAGGTGGCGGGTCAGGCCGGCGCCGTGCTGGTGCCGCCGGCGACCTGGGGCGACGAGTTGACCCCGCTCGTCGTCGACCTGTGCGCCGGCCGCAACCCGTGCAACGTGCTGTACATCGCCGGTAGCTTCGACGTCGCCAACGATCAGGTCGCGATCGCCGCGCTCGAGGTAGCCGCCGCCAGCCACCCCGGGCTCAACCTGATCGCCGACCAGGCGTTCTACGATCCTGGCCTGGCCTTCGCGATCACCGAGGCGACCCTGGCCACCACCGAGGTCCACGTGGTGATCGGCGCCGGCGACCAGATGGCCCAGGGCGCCGAGGGCGCGATCGCCGCCAGCTCGCAGACGACCCCGGTCAAGATCATCGGCGCCGGCGCCGGCGCCTATGGCATGCAGGCGGTGCGCGACGGCCGCTGGTACGGCACGTTCATGGCGGTGCCGCGCGACGAGGGCATGCTGTCGGCGCTGATCGCGATCCTGGCCGCGCTGCCCGGGCCGTTCCCGCAGATCGGCATCGACCCGATCCAGCTGCGCGGGTTCCCATCGTTCTTCACCAGCGACAACCAGGCCGAGTTCGGCAACTTCCAGGCCCAGTGGCCGGGCTGAGCTGACCCGGCCGCGCCCGTGCCGGCCGCCGCCGTGGTAGGCATGGCGGCGATGTCGAACGCCAAGCCCCAGACCGCGATCACCCCGACCCGGGCCGAGAACTACGCCGAGTGGTACCAGCAGGTCGTCAAGGCCGCCGACCTGGCCGAGAGCTCGCCGGTGCGCGGCTGCATGGTGATCAAGCCGTGGGGCTACGCGCTGTGGGAGAACGTCCAGCGGGTCCTCGACGCCGCGTTCAAGGCCACCGGCCACGTCAACGCCTACTTCCCGCTGTTCATCCCGCTGTCCTTCCTCGAGAAGGAGGCCGCCCACGTCGAGGGCTTCGCCAAGGAGTGCGCCGTGGTCACCCACCACCGGCTCGAGGCCCGCGACGGCAAGCTGGTGCCGACCGGCGAGCTCGAGGAGCCGCTGGTGGTCCGGCCGACGTCCGAGACCATCATCGGCGAGATGTTCGCCAAGTGGGTGCAGAGCTACCGCGACCTGCCGCTGCTCATCAACCAGTGGGCCAACGTGGTCCGCTGGGAGATGCGCACCCGCCTGTTCCTGCGCACCGCGGAGTTCCTCTGGCAGGAGGGCCACACCGCCCACGCCACCGCCCAGGAGGCGGTCGACGAGACCATGAAGATGCTGGGGGTCTACGGCGACTTCGCCGAGGACTACATGGCGATGCCGGTGGTGCGCGGTGAGAAGACCGCCGCCGAGCGGTTCCCCGGCGCGGTCCAGACCTTCTGCATCGAGGCGATGATGCAGGATCGCAAGGCGCTGCAGGCCGGCACCTCGCACTTCCTCGGCCAGAACTTCGCCAAGGCCTCGGGCATCCGGTTCTCGGACGACAAGGGCGCGCTCGAGCACGCCTGGACCACCAGCTGGGGCGTGTCGACCCGCCTGGTCGGGGCGATGATCATGACCCACGCCGACGACGACGGGATGGTCTGCCCGCCGCGCCTGGCCCCCGCCCACGTGGTGCTCTTGCCGGTGACCCACAAGGCCGAGGACCGCCAGCGCGTGCTCGACTGGTGCAAGGCGCTGGCCGCCGACCTGCGCGCCCAGACCTTCGCCGGCGCGCCGGTGCGGGTCGAGATCGACGACCGCGACCTGCGCGGCGGTGACAAGGTGTGGCAGTGGATCAAGAAGGGCGTGCCGATCCGGCTCGAGATCGGCCCGCGCGACATCGACAAGGACTCGGTCTTCATGGCTCGCCGCGACAAGGGCCCCAAGGAGAAGGTGTCGGTCGCCCGCGGCCAGATGGTGGCCACGGTGGCGTCGCTGCTGCAGGAGATCCAGGACGGGCTGAAGGCGCGGGCGGCCGCGTACCGCGCCGAGCACACCCGGACCATCGACAGCAAGGACGAGTTCTACGCCTACTTCACGCCGCCGCCGACCGCCGACGAGAACGCGCCCACCCCGATCCACGGCGGGTTCGCGCTGACCCACTTCGCCGGCGACGTCGAGGTCGAGAAGAAGATCAAGGACGACCTCGGCGTGACCGTCCGCTGCATCCCGCTCGCCGACGGCGAGCCCGGCACCGACCCGTTCACCGGCAAGCCGAGCCCCAAGCGCGTGGTGTGGGCCAAGGCGTACTGATGCGCCACGGCACGCTTGCCACGGCGCCGCTCCCGGGTCACCTTGAGCCGGGAAGGTGTCGATGAGCACGGTGCTCCTGGTCGACGACGAGGTCGATGTCGTCGAGGTCCTCAAGGACGTGCTCGAGGTCGGCGGCCACCGCGTGGTCGTGGCCTACAACGGGCTCGACGCGATCGAGCACGCGCTCGCGCAGCCGCCCGACGTGATCATCACCGACATGATGATGCCGGTGTGCGACGGCTACCAGCTCATCGCCCAGGTGCGGGCCAGCCCGCGCACCCGTGAGATCCCGATCATCGCGATCTCGGCGGGCGCCGACCCCGGTCACCGGCCGTTCCTGCGCAAGCCGTTCGGCGCGCGCGCGCTGCTCGCCGAGGTCCAGAAGGCGGTCCCCGGCTGACTACGGCGTGCAGTCGGTCGCGGTGTTGCCGTTGGCGCGCAGGCAGGCCATCTCGCCGCCGGAGCCGGTGAGCAGGATCTCGGGCGGGCCGCCGGGTTGGAGCTGGAAGATCGTCAGCATCGGGTCGGTCACCGAGCGGTTGGTCGGTCCGCCGGGGTTGTCGGCCGCGACCGCGCCGCCGGACAGCCGGAGGCGGGGCAGGATGAACACCGAGGCGCCGTTGCCGCCGCGGTGCAGGAGCACCAGGTCGTCCTGCCCGGCGGCGTTGACCTCGGCGACCTCGATGACCGTCGCGGTGTCCATCATGTACGGCGTGGCCTGGCAGGTGGCGACCGTGCTGGCCCCGACGTCGACCGCGCAGACGCGTGACCCCTCGCCGGCGACGTCGAAGCCGACGATCTCGGGCGCGGCGTCGCCGCCGATGTCGGCCCAGGTCTGCGCCAGCCAGGCCTCGGCGTCGCGCGGGGTCGACCACGTCCAGCTCGCCCCGGCGGCGTCGGCGCGCGCGACGGTGCGCTCGTCGGCGACGAACACCTTGGGGAGGCCGGCGCCGGGGACGTAGCCGCCGGCGAGCACGGGGGTGGCGAACGTGCGGCCCATCGCCGGCTTGAACGGCGGCGTCGCCAGCTCGAGGTCGTCGCGCTCGACGAAGCCGACCACGCCGGGCACCGCGGCGAACATCGACGCCTGGCTCGCGCCGAACGGCGCCGCGCGCAGCCACACCCGCGCGCCGGTGGCCACCGGCGGCCCACCCATCGACACCGTACCGGTGACGGTCAGCGCGCTGTCGAGCACGGTCAGGCGCGGTCCGCGCGCCGGGTTGTCGAGCACGACGATCATGCGGTCGAGGATCGCGGCGGCGACCGGGCTGCGCAGATCGACCAGCAGGCGCTCGCGGCTGAACCGGGTGGCGACGCTCGACGTCGCGGTCCCGAAGTCGCGGCCGCCCTCGAGCAGGTAGATGCGGGTGCGGCCGACGTCGACGGCGACCAGATCGTCGCGGCCGTCGCCGGTGACGTCGCCGGCGGCCATGGCGCCGAGGTCGGCGCCGCTCGGCGGCCAGGTGCCGCCGCCGGGCGGCGCGTCGACGTCGCCGGGATCGATCCCGGTCGGCGCCGACAGGCACGCGGAGGCGAGGAGCAGGGAGGAGGCGAGCGCACGCATGGTCAGAAGGGGAGGCCGCCGGAGCCGGAGCCGGAGCCGCCGCCACGGGGCAGGACCAGCTCGACGGCGCGGTCGCGATCGGGGACGACGGACTTGCGGGCGCGCTTGCCGCCGCGGACCACCTCGACGACGACCGCCGCGGTGCCGCGGGCGATCCGGACCTCGGCCGGCGTCGCGCCGTAACGGACGCCGTCGACGGTGAGCTCGGCGCCGGACGGTCGGGTGGTCACGCGCAGGACGATCTCGGCCGGCCCGGCGGCGGCGTCGATCGGCTCGGGCGCGAGCGGGACCACCGCCGCGTCGGTGGCGACCTCGGCGGCCGCGGCGCCGGCGTCGTTCACCGTCGTCGCCGCAGCGGCCGCGGCGCGGTGGCCGCCGCGTCCGTCGCTCCGGGTCGTGACCACCACGCCGGCGATGGCCGCGCCGAGCACGGCCAGGCCGGCCGCGGCGGCCGGCCACCGCCGGCCCGCGCTCGTCGGGCGCACCGCGCTGGTGCTGGTGGTCGACGCGGGCGTCACCGGCGTGGCCGACGTCACCGGGGTCGCGGGCGCCGCCGGCCTGACCGGCGGCTCGACCTCCGGCAGCGGCGTCGGCGTCGCCGGCAGGGTCGGCGCATCGTCGCCGCGCAGGGCGACGGTCGGCGCGGTGACCCGCGGGGACGGGGTCGGCGTGGCGGCGTGCGCGTCGATGGCGCGCTGCGGGCCGGTCCACGGCACCGGCGTCTCGGCGCCCATCACCAGCGGGCGGAGCAGGCCGCGCACCTCGCTCGCCGTCGCCGGCCGCCGGGCCTGCTCGGGCATGATCAGCCGGGCGACGACCCCGCGGATCGCCGACGGGATCTCGGCGAGGACGGGCGAGCCCTGCAGCTTCTGGCCGGCGAGGGCGGGGAACGAGGTCGCGTCCCACAGCAGCTTGCCGGTGGTGAGCTCGCCGAGGATGACGCCGACCGCGTACAGGTCGCTCGACGGGGTCGGCTTCTCGCCCATCACGACCTCGGGCGCCATGTAGCGCGGCGTCCCGACCACCAGGCCGGTGTCGGTGGTCTGGGTCTCGGCGTCGGTCAGCGACTTGGCGAGGCCGAAGTCGAGCACCTTGATCAGGTCGCGGCCGGGCGGCTCGTCGAGGACGACCACGTTGGCCGGCTTGAGATCGCGGTGGACGATCTGCAGGCGGTGGGCGGCGTCGAGCGCGTCGCACAGCTGGACGCCGACCCACGCCGCGCGCGCGACCGAGAACGGCCCGTCGGCCTCGAGCACCTCGGCGAGGGTCTTGCCGCGGATCAGCTCCATCGCGATGAACAGCCGGCCGTCGGCGGCCTGGCCGAAGTCGAACACGCTGACCGTGTTGGGCTGCGACAGCTGGCTGGCCAGGCGGGCCTCGCGCAGGAAGCGCCGCACCGCCATCGGATCGCGGCTGTGGCGCTGATCGATCAGCTTGATCGCCACCTCGCGGCCGATCGAGCGCTGCCAGGCTCGGTACACCGAGCCCATGCCGCCCTCGCCGAGCAGGGCGCGGACCTCGAAGCGGCCGTCGATCACCGTGCCGGTCAGGTCGTCGGCGCGCGAGCGCAGCTCGATCAGGCGGGCGCCGCAGCTCGGGCAGGTCGGTTCGACGACGGTGGCCGGCGGCTCGGCGTCGCAGCTCGGGCACAGCCACGACACGCCCGACGGCGCGCCCGCGCTCACGGCGCCCCCGCCAGCGCCCACTCGGCGGTGACCATGGCGCCGTCGTCGCCGAGGCGCAGGCCGACCCTGGTCCGGGTCGGCGCGGCGTCGGCCCGCTCGAGCAGCCACCACGCCGCGAAGCCGAGCGCGACCCCGCTCACCGCGTAGCCGCCGATGGCCAGCGCGCGCTGGGTGCCGAAGCGATCGCGGGCGTCCTGGAACTCGAGGGTGTCGTTCTGCAGGCGGTTGGCGTCTTCGCGCGTGCCCGCCGCCTTGACGTGGAAGATCGCACCGGTGAGGCCGGCCACGGCGCCGACACCGAGCCCGATCCATGCCGGCGTGTACGACCCCGGCGCCGGCGTCGGCACCTGGTAGCGCGGCGGCACCGCGACCGCGGCGTCGATCGGGGCCGGCGGCGGGGCGGCCGCGGCGTCGACCGGCGTGGTCGGCTCGGCGACCGCGGCGTCGATCGGCTCGACCGGCGGCGGGTCGACCGGCGGCGGATCGACCGGGGGCGACTCGAGGACGATCGTGATCCGCGCCGACGGCGGCGCGACCGCGACCTGGGTCGACTGGTCGATCATGCCCGGCGCCGACGCGGCGATGGCGTGGGTGCCGGCGGGGAGCCAGACGACGTACAGCGACCGCACCGCGACGCCGCCGATGCGGACCACCGCGTCGGCCGGCGTGACGTTGATGGTCAGCGGCACGTACGAGCGATCGCGTAGCGCGGTGGCCAGCTCGCCGGCGAGGCTCGACGTGCACCACGCCGGCGGCGTCGAGGTGCGCAGCCGGGCCAGGTCCCACACCAGCTGGGCGCGGGTCAGGTCGCCGGCCCGCAGGTAGGCGAGGGCGAGGTTGCAGTCGTGGGCGCTCGACGGGTGGGCGCGCGCGACCCGCTCGAGGATCGCCACCGCTTCGGCGAACTTCTTGGCGCGCGCCAGCTTCTGCGCCGCCTCGACGTCCTTGGCGCCGCGCTTGTCGGCGTCGGTGGCCTCGGCGCCTGGCTCGAGCACCCACGGCGGGTCGGCGGGGCCGGCGGCGGGGCCGACCGCGCGCACGACGCCGAGCGCGCCCACCGCCGCGACCGCGACGCTGACGATGACCGCCCTTCTCCGCCCGGTGTGACCGGCGCGCATCTCGTCCTCGATCATCGCGCAGCCACCCCCGCTTCACCAGGGGGCGTGTGTGGTATCGGTGGCCGGTGACCACCCACCCGCGCCTCGAGCCCGCGCCGGCCCGCCTGGTCGACGACGGCCGTCAGCACCTCGGCCGCTTCGATGGTCCGCCCGGCCGGACCAACCTGCTCGACGCGCGCTATCGCTCGCTGCCGCGGCCGCTGCGCTGGTGGCGGCTCAAGGAATGGCAGGCGGTGCAGATCGCGGGCGAGCGGCTGTTCGTCAACGTCGCCCTGTTCGACGCCAAGCTGATGGCGCTGGTGCAGGTCAAGATCTACGACCGCACCCGCGGCGTGAAGATCCTCCACGAGCGCAAGCTGCGGCCGGGCGCGTTCCAGGTCGCCGATCAGCTGCTCGACTCGTCGACGCGGTACGAGGATCGGCGCGGCCGGGTCGCGTTCACCAACCGGCTGGCCCAGGGCCGCATCGAGCTCGACCTCGACGTGCCGGCCTCCGGCGACGTCCCGCGTCTCCACGGCCACCTCGCGCTGCAGTGCGACCGCGGCGCGCCGCAGGTGGTCAGCCTGCCGTTCACCGGCGACGTCGGTATGTACTCGCACAAGGGCATGTTCCCGGTCGACGGCAGCCTGACCGTGGGCGACGAGGTCCACCGCTTCGCGCCCACCGACACCCTCGCGCTCCTCGACGACCACAAGGGCTACTACCCGTACGTCATGCGCTGGGACTGGGTGACCAGCGCCTGCTTCATCGACGGCCAGGCGCTCGGCTTCAACCTCACCCGCAACCAGTGCCGCGATCCCGAGCGGTACAACGAGAACTGCGCCTGGCGCGACGATCGGATCGGGCTCCTGCCCGCGGTCGAGTTCACGCGCGAGCGCGCCCGCCAGCCGGGCGAGCTGTGGCGCATCCGCGACAAGGATGGCCGCGTCGACCTGCGCTTCGAGCCGACCGTCCCCGGCGACGTGAAGGTCAACGCCGTGATCGTGGAGAGCCGCTACCGCGGCCCGTTCGGCCGCCTCGACGGCCGGCTCGAGCCCGACGGCCTCGATCCGATCGTGGTCGACGGCTGGTTCGGGATGGGCGAGGAGTTCTACCTGCGCTGCTGAAGCACGCAGCGCTGGCGCTGCGACGGTGGCGACGCCTGGAGGGCGGCGGCGCGCGCGCTCACCGCGGCGCGGGTGTTCCACAGGTCGAGCAGCGGGGCGTCGAGCAGGTTGCCGAGCGCCGGGCCGGCGTAGTCGACCAGGTGCACGGTGCCGTCGGGATCGATCGCCGCCTGCTCCCACGCGGCCCGGCACGGGCGGAACCGGGCGCGGTTCGCGTAGTCGTCGGTGGCCCGGAAGATGGCGCGCGCCGCATCGGCCTCGGCCGCGCACGGACACCCGGCCGGCGGCGCGAGGTGATCGACGACGACGAGCCCGGTGCCGTCGACGGCCACGCGCAGGTCGTCCATGGCGTCGACCAGCGCCGCGTCCTCGATGCCCAGCGCGTCGGCGCGCGAGAAGGCGTTCACGACCGCGGTCTCCTCGACCTTGAGCCAGTCGACGCCGAGCCGGGCGCACAGCGTCCCCAGCCGCGCCAGCTCGCCGACGTTGGTCCGCCCGACCACCGTCGACACGCCGATGCGCAGGTCGACCCCGGCCTGCGCCCGCCACGCCAGCGCCGCCTCGACATGGGCGAGCACGGTGTCGAGCTTGCCGAGCACCCGGATGTGATCGTTCGCCGCCGCGGTCGCGCCGTCGAGCGACACCATCAGGCTGGTCACGCCGAGGTCGACCAGCGCGCGCAGCCGCTCGGGGGTGAGCACCATGCCGTTGGTCGCGACGTGCACGTCCTGCCGGCCGGGGCGGCGCGCCCGCGCGGTCGCGATCCGGCGCAGGACCGCCGGCAACATCGGCGACGCCAGCGCCTCGCCGCCGTGGGTGAAGCCGACGTAGGCGGCGTGGGCGAAGGCGTCCGCCAGCGCGTCGAGCAGCCACGGCGCCAGCGTCCGCGCCCGCCCGCTGCTCGTGCGCGCCGGCGCGTCGGTGATGCAGTGGCGGCAGCGCAGGTTGCACGCCTCGGTCACGGTCAGGTAGAGGCGGGCCGGGTAGGTCGGTACCACCACCAGGCCGTCGACGAACGCCTGCGCCGCCAGCTCGGCGTTGCGCGCGACCAGCTGCTCCCCGTGCGGCGCCGCCGGTGCCCGCCGGTCGACGACCAGCGCGCTCGCCGCCGGCAGCCGCACCCGCGGCCCGCCGCGGTCCACCAGCCTCGCGCCGCCGACCGCGAGCAGCACCGCCGCGCCATCGCCGGCCGGCAGCGCCACCTCGACCTCGCCATCCCCGGCGTGCAGCACGACGTCGATCGCGTCGTCGCCGCGCGACCGCCGCACGATCACCACGTCGCCGTCGGCGCCGACGTCCTCGTCGCCGACCCGCAGCACCTCGCGCTCCTTGCGCAGCCGCAACGCCGCGCGCACGACCTCGCGGGTCGTCGCGTCCCACGCCGCCTCGTCCCACGGCATCTCCTGCCGGTCCGGCCACGAGTCCTCGAACGCGCGCCCCGCCGCCTCCGCCCCGGCCGCCAGCCCGACCTCGTCGCCGTAGTACAGGAGCGGCACCCTCGCGCCCAGCGCCACCGCGAGCAGCCCGACCCGCGCCCGCGCGCGATCGGTCACGGTCGCGATCCGCGGCTGATCGTGCGTGCCGACGAAGCCGAGCCCGCGCGGCCCGGCCAGGCCACGCCGGCGCTGCCGCCGCCACACCCCGGCGACCTGCGCGGCCGTCGTCCGTCCGGCCAGCCAGCCCACCAGCGCCTCGCGGGCCGCGAAGTCGGTCCCGGCGTCCAGCGCCGCCGGCGCATACCGGTCGACCGCGGCCGGCACGACCTCGCCGACCACGGCCGCGTCCGGCGCCGCCGCCCGCACCGCGGCCCGCACCCGCGCGATCAGCGCGACCGGCACGTCGGCCGCTGCGTCGATCCGCACGCCGTCGACGCCGCGCCGCGCCCACGCCGCGAACGTCTCGACCACCCAGTCGGCGACCGCCGGCTCGTCGAGCGCCAGCAGCGGCTCTTGCCACTGGCCGTGGTGGTAGTGGTCGTAGCCCGGCGCCGGGCCGTCGAAGCACGGCCACTGGTGCACCCGGAACCACGACCACCACGGCGACGCCGGCCCGCGGGCGAGCACGTCCTGGAACGGCGCGAAGTCGCGGTGCACGTGGGTGACCGCGAGGTCGACGAGCACGCGCACCCCGGCCGCGTGCGCCGCCGCCAGCAGGCGCTCGAACCCCGCCTCGCCGCCGAGCGCCGCGTCCACCGCGCGCGGATCGACGGCGTCGTACCGGTGCGGCGAGCGCGCCGGCGTGATCGGCGTCAGGTGCAGCGCGTCGACCCCGAGGTCGGTCAGGTAGGGCAGGGCCGTCACCACGCCGTCCAGATCGCCGCCCGCCACGTGGTCCCGGTCCCACCGCCCCGCGCCCGACCAGCCGCCCGCGCCGCGCCGGAACCGATCGACGAAGACCGTGTACACCACCGCGTCCCGCCACCACGGCGGCGGCGCCGGCGGCAGCGTGCTCAGATCGACCTGCAGCCACGCACCGTCGGCGCCGCCCACCGTCCGGCCGTCGTCGACCACGAACGCGTAGTCGAGCCTTCGCCCCGCCCCCGGCAGCACCGCCTCCAGGTGGACGTGGAGGTCGTCGCCGTCGACCACCCGCATCGGCCGCACCACCGCGCCGGCGCCGTCGTCGACTCGCACGCTCAGCCGCCGCCCCGCTCCGCGCCGCAGCGACGCCCGCACGATCACCGCGCCGTCGCCGCGGCGGTCGATCCACGGCGGCGCCGGCGCGTGCAGCACCGGCTCGACCGTGCCGCCGACCGAGATGACGCCGTTCAGCTCGTCGCCGTCGCGGGCGGTGCGCCACGCCGGATCGACCCACCAGCTGCCGTCGGGTGCGTGCGCCTTCACCGGGTACACCCCGGGCGCCAGCGGCAGCGCGACCTCGAAGCCATCGCCGGCCGGGGTCATGGCGTGCGCCGCCGACCAGTGCGGCAGCTCGCCGCGCAGCTCGAGCGTCGCCACCGGCCGCTCCGGCCGCGCCCGCACCGTCACCGTGGCGGCCGGCGCCCTCACCCTACGCCCCCGTGAAGATCCGCTCGATCGTCCGCCGCGGCGTGCCCTCGGGCGGCGGCAGGTAGGCGACGTGGCCGTGATCGTCGGCCGACGCCGTCCAGTGCTTGCCGGTCGCCTCGGCGCGGGCGCGAAACTCGGCCGCGACGGTGTGCTTGTGCCGCGACGTGTAGACCTCGATCCCGGCCGCGGCCGCCAGCACCCGGTCCATGCGCGCCTTGTCGCGCACGCGCACCGGGTGGGCGACCACGTCGAGCGCGCCGTCGGCGCGGATCTCCTCGATCGCCTCCTCGGGCGTCCACCCGAACAGGTCGTCGTCCTCCTCCCAGAACGCGACGTGGTAGCGGACGAAGTCCTGGTAGACCAGCCGGTTGCGGGCCAGCAGCAGGTTGAGGAAGTCCTGCAGCGCCGGGAACTCGGTGCCGCGCAGCGACGCCAGGCGGCGATCGGGGTCGACGAACCAGCGCTGATCCTCGGGCAGCGCGGTCAGCCAGCCCAGGCACA
>Ga0247822_10000265_pt1 | contig 26621 bp, 25 predicted proteins | sample 13C_Cellulose_Da_FD_192423 | JGI IMG/M metagenome (GOLD analysis project Ga0247822, IMG submission 192423) | Soil microbial communities from agricultural site in Penn Yan, New York, United States - 13C_Cellulose_Day30 | ecosystem: Environmental > Terrestrial > Soil > Agricultural land | place...
GTCCACGGTCGTGCGCCAGGTCGCCGCGCTGTGCGTGGCTTCTTCGAACAGCGCTTGCAGCGTGTGATACGTCGACTCCGCGCGCTCGCGATACGTGCGCCAGCTGTGCGTCTCGACGAGAATGCCGAGCCGCCCGCGCGCCGGCATGTAGCTGTGCGAGAACCGCGGCGGCGCCTCCCCGCGCGTGAACCCCGAGTGCGGGCGCTCGTCGTCGACGAACGACGGATAGAAGTCGACCGGCAGGTGGCCGAGCGCCGCCAGCCGCGCCACGACCTTGTTCGAGAGCTCGCCGGCCAGCTCGTCGAGGCGATCCGCGCGCGGCGCGATCGGCATGACGTTGATGCTGAGGTCGTGCTCGAACTTCGCGCCGTCGGTCGTGTGCAGATCGACGAGCACGACCGGGTCGTACGTGTTCACGAGACCGAGCACCGCCTGGGTCTCGGGCGCGTCGGCCTTCACGAAGTCGCGGTTGAGGTTCAAGCGCAGCCCGTTCGTGCGGAACCCCATCTCCTCGGGGCCGCGCTGATTCGGGCGGCTGTTGGGGGAGAAGCGCTCGTGACCGTCGGGGTTCATCACCGGCACGAACACCACGCTCACGTGATCGAGCGCGCCCGGTGCGACCTTGTCGTCGAGCAGGTCGCGCAGGAAGGCGAACCCTGCGTCCTTACCCTCGATCTCGCCCGCGTGGATGCCGGCCTGCAGGTAGATCACCGGCAACCCGGGCCTGCGCGCGATCACGAGCGCGATGATCGGTCGACCTTCGGTGGTCGTGCCGAGCTCGCTGCACCGCACGCCGTCGTAGGCGCGCGCGAAGCTGTGGCACAGCTCGATCGCCTCCGCGTAGCGACCGGTGCGCTGATAGTGCGTACGCTCCGCCGTGGTCTGGAGCGCCTCCGGCGCGGGCTTGACGCGTGATGGCCTGCAGCCGAGCGAGCCGGTGACGACGACGAACGCGAGCAACGCCTTCACGCCGAGAGGCTTACCAGAAGGCGCTCGACGGATGGGCGCTGTCAGTCGCGATAGACCTGATTGCGTTCCCGCTCGCGGTCGGTCTGCATGCGCTGCTGCTGCTGCTGCTGCTGGCGTTGTTGCATGCGCTGCTGCTGCGCCTGCGGCTGCTGCATGCGGCGCTGTTGCTGCATCTGCTGGTGCTGTTGCTGCATCTGCGGGTGCTGTTGCATGTGTTGCTGCTGCGCCTGCGGCCGTCGCTGCATGTTCTGCTGCTGGTAGCGCTGCTGCTGCATGCGTTGCTGCTGATCGCGCTGCTGCTGATAGCGCTGCTGCTGCTGGTAGCGGTTCTGGTCGCCGCGGTAGTACTGGTTGCGATTTGCCTCGTTGCGATATCGATTGTCGTAACGATATCGATTGTCGTACTGGTAGCGATCGCCGCGATACACATCGCTGCGATAGGTGTTGTAGCGATGGTCGCGATAGCCGTACGGGCGGTAGTTGCGGTACGTCCACGGCCGATCGATCCGCGAGACCGCGTACGGCGGCGTCGCGTACACCCAACCGCGGTTGTAGTACGGCGAGCGGTACCAACGATTGTTGTAATATCGCCAATAATAGTTGTTCGAGTAGAAGACGGGCTCGTTCCATCCGGCGATCACCGAGACGCCGGGGCTGACCGTCACGAGATCGGGTGTGTATGTGCTCGCATAAACGCCCGTCGTGCCATCGGTGTAGTACGCGCCGCCTCCCGAGCAGGCAACACCTAATACTGCCGCGAGGATCGCGGCCGGGATCGTGGTGGGTGAACGCATGAAGCCTCCACCCGTGCGTGCAGCATCGGACGTGCCAGTCAGGTATTGTCGCGGTGCGATGGTCTCCAGCGCTGCCACCACCGTGTCCCGATATCTCGCGTCGTTACCCGCCGATCGACGGGCCGAGCTGGCGCGCGTGCGCGATGTGGTCACTGCGAACCTGCCCGACGGATACGAGGAAGGCATCGCGTACGGGATGATCAGCTGGTTCGTGCCGCTGTCACGCAAGCCCGACACGTACAACAAACAACCGCTGTGCCTCGCCAGCCTCGCCGCGCAGAAGCAGCACTCCGCGCTGTACCTGATGTGCGTCTACGGTGACGCAGCGCTCGAGAAGCGGCTCCGCGCCGGGTTCGCCGCCGCCGGCAAGACGCTCGATATGGGCAAGTCATGCGTGCGCTTCAAGGCCGCCGACGACCTCGCGCTCGATGCGGTCGCGGCTGCGATCCGCGCGTGTGATGTGGAGACGCTGATCGCGCGCCACGATGCGGTGCACGGCAGCAAGAAGTCCGCGCGCGTGACGTCCTCCACCACCAGGGGCACGGCACGCGCCAAGCCGGCAGCGAGCCGCAAGATCGCCGCGAAGCCGAGGCCTGCTGCGAAGGCGAGGTCGCTCGCGAGCTCGAAGGCCACTGCGAGCCGCCGTCGGGCCTGAGCCGTGGTCCCGGCAATCGCCGGCAGCGCGGTGGCCCGTGATTGTGCGCGAGACTCAGGTGCGGTACCGAAGCGCATGCTCGCCCGCCCGTTCATCGTCGCTGCGCTCGCCGTCACCACGAGCGGCTGCGTGGGCCTCGGGCTCTCCGGCGGTGTGAATGCACCCGCATCGGGGATGGACACGCGCGTGGTCTCCGGCAACTTCGAGTTCGTCGGCTGGATTCCGATCAAGCGGAAGGCCGTGCTCGACTTCACCATGGGCTACGAGCTCGGACCGCTCGGCAAGAAGTCGAACGCGCTGTTCATGATGGGCGGCCGACTCACGTCCAAGTCGCGGGGCTGGCATCCGGGGTACTACGGCAGCTTCCTGTGGGGCTGGCCGTTTCCCAACGACTTCGAAAAGCCGGACGCGGGCCCGACCGGCGCCGCTGTTCACGCAGGCGCGGGCGTCGCATGGACGACCTTCGCCAAAGCGGAGGGAACGTACGGTCCCGCGAGCTATGGGAGCGTCCAGTTCGGCTTCGCGTATCACCACCAGGAACAGGACAACATCGGCGTGGGCGACTTCATCGGCCTCGAGCTCACGCTGATCGGAGGTGGCGACCTCGCCGACGCGCTCAGCAAGTGGGAGCCGAAAGACTGACGCCGCTCAGCGGAACGTCGCGGTCATCGTGATCGGCACGGCCGCGAGCGCGCGAGAGATCGGGCACGTGCGCTTCGCCTCGTCGGCGAGGGCCTGGAACTTGTCGGCGGTGAGCCCGGGCACGCTGCCCTCGATCTCGAGCGCGATGCCGACGATCGTCCAGCCCTTGTCCTGCTTGTCCATGCTCACGGTCGCGACCGTCGACAGCTCCGTCGGCTCGTGACCCGCGTTGGTGATCTGGAACGCGGTCGCCATCGTGAAGCAGCTCGCGTGCGCCGCCGCGATCAGCTCCTCGGGGTTGGTGCCCGCGCGGCCGTCCTCGGCGACGAAGCGCGAATTCACGCTGTAGGGTTGATCTTTGAGGGCGCCGGACAGCGTCGAGATCGTTCCCGTGCCCTTGGGCCCCGTGCCACGCCACACCACCGTACTGGTTCGCTTCAGCATGCGGGCGGTATACCGCTCGTGTACGTTGGTCGCCATGACGGCAAAGGACTTCATCGCAACTCAGATCGCCGCGATCGAGCGCGGCGACCTCGCGGCCGTGAAGGCCGGCCTCACCGAGCGTCATCGTGACAAGGTCACCGGCGAGCGGTTGACGCGCGCGCAGCAGGAGCTGGCGTCGATCACGCTCGACGAGCTCGTCGACGCGGAGCTCCCGGTCGAGGGCGGCGTGAAGGTGATGATGAAGAACGGCCGCACGCTGACCACGCTGGTGGCCGGCGGGAGCGGGTGGCTCGCCGACACGTTGTGGTTCGCGTAGCTCAGTCGCGTCGCCACATCCGGCGCACGGCGTCGGTCCACTCGACCGCGTTCTGTGCTGCCGCCCGTAGCAGTGCGTACATGCCGCCGGGTGGCGCCGGTGTCGACGGTGGTGCGGTCGGCGTGACGTTCGGGAGCACCAGATCGATCGTCATCACGCCGCCGCCGACCTCGACCTCTCGCTCGGGAGTGATCCGCTGGATCAGCGAGGTCATGCCCGTGTTCGACCCGAGCACCTCGCAGCGGAAGCGCTCGATGCCGCGCTCCGCCGCCGCCGCGCACAGCCGCATGAACAACAGCTTGCCGAGCCCGCGGCCCTGCGCCTCGTCGGAGACGGCGATCGCGGCCTCCGCGGTCGCGTGCAGGTGCGGCAGCCGGATGAACCGAGCGATGCCCAGGCCGACGGGGTTGCCGTCGTCATCCCCGCCTTCGCGCAGCGCGCCGAGCGCGAAGTGGGTCTCCTGATCGATCTCGGTCAAGTAGCGCAGCTCGTCGTCGGTCAGCGTGGTCTTCGGGGCGAGGAACCGCGCGTAGCGCGACTCCGGTGACCACCGGCGGAACCCCTCCGCGATCAGCGCCTTGTCCTCGGGCGCGAGCAAGCGCAGCACGACCGGTGTGCCGTCGCGCAGCGTCGTTCGCTCGACGTAGTCGGCGGTGAAGTGCCGCGGCGCAGACGTGCCCGTCACACCGCTGCGTTTATCACGAGATCCGGCTCGTCGAACATCGGGCGTTGATGTGTCGCCGCCTCGAGGATCGGCGTCGGCACCGGGAGCTTCGCGCGCTCGAGCATCACGATCGTCCGCCCCGGACCGATCGCATCGACCAGCATGCCCGGCGGTGCCCAGTTGAACCCGAAGCCCATGATGCGATCGATGTCGCGCGGCCGCTCGACGACATTGCCGACGAGCCCCAGGCCGTACGAGATGTACCCGAGCATCACGCGCCGCAGGATGTCGGCCTCCTTACCCTCGGCGGTGACCATGACCTCCATCGCGCCGCGGTAGCCATTGCCGTTACCGATCTTGAGCGCGGTCTTCATGCGCTCGACGACCGACGGCACCGGCGGTGCGACGACCGCGAGCGGGTGGTAGTCACCGGTCGCGGGATCGAGCACGAACTGCTTCGCGTCGGGTCCCTTGCCCTCGAGCCGGAAGAAGCCGCCCTTGTCGCGCGTCTTGCGGCCGAGGTGACCGCGGTCGATCATGCGCTGCATGTACGCGGGTAGCCGGAACTGCTCGTGCGCGGTGTCGTAGGTGAGGTTCCACAGGTTGTCGACGATCGCCTTGTGCACGTCCCACCCGACGAGATCGATGGTCGCGAGCGGCGGCAGCGCGCGGCCGGTGTGGGTGCCGATCAGCTGCTCCATGAACGCGACGCCGTGCTCCTCCGCGAGCTGCGCGACCTCGTTGAGCACCTTGAACCCGAGGCGGTTACCGGCGAACCCGGGCGTGTCCGCGGTCTCGACGACCTGGCGGCCGACCTGCTTGCTCAAGAACTCGCGCACGACCGCGACCACACCGGGGTCGGTCCCGGGATGCGGGATGAGCTCGCAGCCCACGATCATCGTCGGCGGGTTGAACATGTGGATGCCGACGAAGTTTCGGCGCGTGCTCTCGCTGAGATCCGACGACAGGCCGCCGATCGACAGCCCCGAGGTCACCGTCGCGACGATCGTGTCCTCACGGCGCAGCTTGTCGACGAGCGCGAGCACCTCGCGCTTCACCGCGACATCCTCGGAGACCGCTTCGAACACGAGGTCCGCGTCGAGCAGCGCGTGGCCGAGGTCGGACGCGTAGCTGCCGCACGTGATCGTCGGCGCGCAGGCCTTGCCCTTGGTGATCTGCTCGGCGCGCGTGCGCCCAACCTCGGCCTTCTCCTGCGTGCGCGCGAGGAACACGGTGGGGATTCCCGCCGCGGCAAACACGGCACCCGAGCTGGAGCCCATCGCGCCATTGGCACCGAGGACGACGATCTTCCGAATCGATCTCATGGGGACCGGGTTCAGCAAGAGCTGTACCGCGATGCGTCGGAGATCCGCGCGCCCGCGCGCGTGCGCTCAGAAGGTGAGCCGGAACCCGATGCGGGCGTAGGTCGGAGCGTAGCGGCTGATCGTCTTGCCGAAGTTCGGATTGCGCGCGGTCGGGATCGAGGTCTCGTTACCGCGCGCATCGATCGTCTTCGCCCACATCAGATCTTCGTACTCGCCGCCCGCGATCGGGTTGACGTTGTTCCTGCTGGTGCCGGCGCCGCCCGGCGACGAGCGGCGGAACTGCGGCGCGTAGGTCGCGTCCGTGTCGGCGCTGCCCTGGCGGTCGTAGATGTTGAACACGTCGACGAACATCTCGGCCGCGACGCGCTGCGAGAGGCGGCGCCCATAGGACAGGTGGACATCGACGCCGTGCTCGACGCCGCTGCGCCCGAGCTGGCCGCGCGGCAGCAGGAACGACTCGTCGGGGCCGTACAGGTAGTGTGCGCCGAGGGCATTCTGCGGCGTGCCCGAGAGCACGCGGATGCGCGAGCCGACCGTCAAGGCATCGCGCTTCCCGAGGTCGAACGTGTAGTGACCATCGAGCTTGATCGAGTGCGGGCGATCCTGCGGGAGCTTGCCGCGGCGGTTCGCGAGCAGCTCGATGAGGTCGTACTGCGAGGAGATGTTGGGATCGATCTGTCCGTTGTCGTACGAGATGCTGCCCGGGTAGTTCCCGACGGTGCGCGACCACGTGTACGACGCCTGGAGGAACAGGCCTCGCGAGAAGCGGCGCGCGACGTTGAGCTCGACCGCGTCGTAGCTGCGTTCGGGACGATCGAAGCGACGGATGCCGCGATACAGCGCGAGCTGGTTCGACAGCCGCGACGCGGTGTCCGGATCCGCGGCGGCCGCGAGCTGCGCTTCGAGCCGGCGCTCCTCCTCGCGCGACCACTCGCCCGGGTTGGCGATGATGTACGTGTTCGCACCATCGGTGGACACGTCCTCGATCACGCGCCCGAGCCGGCGGTTCTGATACGTCACACCGAGCTTGAGATCAGGCGCGAGCTGCGCCTCGAAGCCGGCGAGCGTCTCGTCCATGTACTGCGCGCGGATGCCCGGCGCGACGAGCACGCCGCTCGAGCCGATCAGCTGCTGCTCGGTCGGCTGCGCGGTGGTGTCGAGGCAGCCGCGACCGTCCGGGCCGCCGATCCGCGGATCGCTCGGACCGCAGGGCGAGCTCGCGCCGAGCTGGTAGGTCTGCGTGTAGCTGACCTCGCCGCCGAACGATCGATCGTTGATGTCCATCGGGATCGACTCGAAGAACCGGCCCCACGATGCATAGACCTTCGACTTGCCCTCCTCGGTCGGGTCCCAGATCACGCCGACGCGCGGCGCGACGTTGCCGGTGAGTGACATCGCGTTCTTGCCGATCCGATTGCCGGTGAGCGCGTCGACCTCACCGCGCAGGTTCTCCGCGTAGCGCAGCCGCTGCTCCTCGTAGCGGAGGCCGGCGTTCACGGTGAGGCCGGTGCGGATGCGCCAGGAGTCGCGCAGGTACGCGGCCCAGTTGATCGTCTCGCCGTGGATCAGCGTGCCCGGATCACCCGGTGTGCCGCCGAGGTAGTCACAGGCGTAGGTCGTCGCGCTCCCGGTGCCGGTCGCGCCGCCGGAGCCGGGCGTGCTGCACCTCTGATCGAACCTCGGTGCTGTCGAGCCCTCGGGCGCGAGCTGGACCCAGCGCGTGATCTGCACCGAGCTCCCGACGTCGTTCTGGATGAACGCGCCGCCGGAGTACAGCCGCGAGCTGACCTTCCGATCCTGCTCGACATCGAGGCCGGCCTTGAGCTCGTGCGTGCCGAGCGCACGGAAGCGATGGATCGCCGCGAGCCGGCCCATGCGGCGGTCCTCGCGATCACGCGTGAGCGAGCCCGGGCCGCCGATCGCGTAGGGCAGCGCCGTCATCGGGCAGTTGACGATGTACGGGTACGGATCGTCGGTGGCGAGGTCGGAGCACCGCTCCGCGGTCCGCGCCGATTCGCCGCCGAGCTGGACCCAGGTGCCCAGGTCGCCGCCCGTGAGCACCTGGCGCGGCTCGCCGTCGAGCGCCGGATCGAGCGCGCCCGCGTTCGCGGTCGAGCGATGCCAGGCGACGAGCGCTTCGAGCTCGGTGCGATCGCCGTCGAGCTTCGAGGTCCACCGCGCCGCGACATCGGTCGTGAGACCGCTCGAGCGGCCGCCCGTCGTCGGCAAGCCGTAGAGGCCCGGTGTCTCGCTCGTCGACGGCATGGCGATCAGGCTGACCTGCGCCTGGTGCTTCGGCGAGACGGCGAGGTTGAGCTTCGCGAGCGCGGAGTAGCTCTGCGTCGTGCTCGCGCGGACGTCGCGGTCGACCTCGTCGGTCAGGAAGAAGCCGGTGTCGGGATCGACGTCCGGGGAGCCGTCGGCGTGGCCGCCCTGGGAGAGCAGGCGCAGATCGCAGTCGGACAGCTCGCCCGACGGCAGGCGCCGGCGGCAGTCGGTCTGGCGCTTGACGATCCGGGTGTAGTTGGTGCGCGCGAGCTGCGGCGCGAACCCGACATAGAAGAACAGCCGGTTCGGGATGAGTGGTCCGCCGAGATCGAAGCCGAAGTCGGCGCTGTACGCGCGATTCGCGTCGACGTCGATCGATGAGGCGTTGTTCGGCGTCGACACCGCCCGCCGCGCGAGGAAGCTCGGCGTGAGCGTGCCGAACACGCTGCCCTTGAGCTGGTTGGTGCCCGACTTGGTGATGACGTTGACGATGCCGCCGATCGCGCGTCCCCACTCGGCGTTGTAGCCGCCCGCGATCACCTCGATCTCCTCGATGAACTCGGAGAGCACGGGGGTGCCGATCGTGCCGTAGGTCAGGCCGGTGATGTCGATGCCGTCGACGAGGTAGCGGTTCTCGAGCGAGGTCGAGCCCGAGACCGCGATGCCGACGCCATCGTGCGTGGTCCCGGGCGTCGCGCCGGCCGCCCCTTCGATGGTACGGCTCGGTGTGGGCACCTTCTCGAGGAACTTGCGGTCGAACTTGTAGCTCTTCGCCGTCGAGGACGGGTTGATCTGCGGCGGGACGTCGTGGATCTCGATGATGTCGCCGCCGCTGCCGTCGAGCGTGATCGCCTGGTGGACCGGCGTGACGTCGTTCGCGCCGACGCGCACGGCCTTGCGCGAGACCGTGATGGCGTCGACGAAGAACGACACCGTGTACACGCCGGGCAACAGCTCGGTGATCTTGTACGTGCCGTCGGACTCGGTGATCGCGGTCTGCGGCTCGCCGTTCTCGCCGATGACCGACACGATCGCGCCGGCCAGCGGCTCGCGCGTCGCCTTGTCCGTCACGCGCCCCTCGACCGCGCCGGTGGTCGCCGATTGCGCGTGGGCCGAGGCCGCGACACCCACGATCAGGAACATTGCCAGTCTCGACTCCATGTTTCACGAGTAGTGGAGTCGCGCGCACGCGTACACGTGGTGGCCATCAAGCCGCGTGACACGGCGCTTGCGACAGTCTCGCAGGTGTCGCGCGACCGGCCTGCGATGCCCCCGCGCCGCAGAGCTGACATATCCTCGCGGCGTGTCCTCGTTGCGTTCGCTGACCGCCGACATCACCGGTTGTCGCAGCTGTGCGCGGCTCGTGCGATGCCGCGAGGCCGCCGCCGCCGCGCCACCGAAGCGGTTCTCGGGTGACGCCTACTGGGCGCGTGCGGTGCCGGGCTTCGGCGATCCGAAGGCGCGGCTGCTCGTCGTCGGGCTCGCGCCCGCAGCGCACGGCGGCAATCGCACCGGCCGCGTGTTCACCGGCGATCGCTCGGGCGACTGGCTGTACGCCGCGCTCCATCGCGCCGGCTACGCGAACCAACCCGCGTCCACCGGCAAGCGCGATGGCCTCGCCCTCGCCGACGCGTACGTCGCGTGCATCGTTCGTTGCGCGCCGCCCGACAACAAACCCACGCCCGCCGAGCGCGATCGCTGCCTGCCGTACTTCGAGCGCGAGCTGGCGCTGCTGCCTCGCGTGCGCGCGATCGTCGCGCTCGGCGCGTTCGCCTGGGATGGCGTGCTGCGCGCGGCCGCCGGGCTCGGTCATGTGGTCCCGCGCCCGCGCCCGGTGTTCACGCACGGAGCGACAGCGACGGTCGGGCCGTGGCAGCTGTTCGGCAGCTACCACGTGAGTCAGCAGAACACGTTCACCGGCCGGCTGACCGAGCCGATGCTCGATGCCGTGTTCGCGGCGGCGCGCGCGGCGGCGCGGACCCCGTGATAGCGTGCCGCCCGAGGAGACATGATGCGAATCACGGGACTTGCGGCGGTCTTGGTGCTCGCCACGGCGTGCGGTGGTGACGATGACGGCGGTCGCGGCCTCGATGCCGCGGGAGGCTCGGACGCGCCGAGGATCGACGCCGCCGACCACACCGCGGTGTGCGAGGCGTTCTGCGGGATCATGGCGCGCTGCAACGCCGAGGCTCCGAGCGAGTGGGACTCCTGCTCGTCGGCGCGCGAGGCCGAGTGCCTGGCCACCACCAGCGCGTGCGCGTCGGCGATCGCGGCGTTCAACACGTGCGCGCAGCCCGAGGCCTGCGACGACATCCTCGGCAGCTGCACCGCGCAGGCGAACGCGGTCACGTCGGCCTGCGGGTGGTAGGCGGCGCGGCCCTGGAATGATCGCGCGGTCGAGGGCGTCGTTTCGGCGACTCATGTCGATCGCGTTCGCCGGCACCTGTGATCTCGCGGTGTGGTGCAAGGCCCTCAAGGACCAGGGCTGGAGCGGACCCCGAATCGCCCGCTCGCTCGGCAAGAGCGAGGGCTACGTCAACAACCTGATCCGCGTCGTCGAGCGTGCATCGCCGGCGGTGCTCGCGCGGTGGCGCGAAGAGCAGGGCGGACAGCTCGCGCCCGTGTGCGCGACCGACTGGCTCGTGCACGTCTGCTTGCTGCCGCACGAGCTCCAGGACGCCGAGCTGCAGCAGCGGATCTCCACCACCGCACGGTAACTGCGCGAGATGCCTCGGGGCGGGCGGGCCGGTAGATCGCGGCACGCGGTCGTGCGTTTGGGCCTGCCATGCGCAGGGGCAAGCTGTCCAAGGTCTTCGAGCTCGTCATCCTCTTCGTGGTCGTCGTCGGGTTTCGGGCGCTCGCGCGCGCGGACGCCGTCGGCACCCTGAAAGGCACCGCGGCGCCGAATGCGCAGGTCCTGGTGGTGTGCCCGGGAGGCATGACGTGGAAGGCCACCGCCGATGCGGCCGGCCGGTTCACGATCACCGGCATGCCGGCGCCCGCGACGTGCACGGTCAGGGCGGTTGCGCCGAACCTGACGTCCGTGTCGCGCAGCGTGACCATCAAGGCCGGTGGTATCTCGTCGGTGAGCTTGGCGGTGCCCAAGGACAAGCCGTCCGTCCCGACGCCCGAGCCCAAGCCCACCGCGAAGACGGAGGCCGCCGCGCCGCTGGCGCCACCGCCCGCGAAGCCGGCGCAGTACGCGATGGAGCGCCGCGTGCGCATCAGCAAGGGCGCTCCGCTCTCGATGGATCAGGACCCGGCGCACAACACGGAGGCCTACGACCGGATCGACGACAATCCGTTCCAGCGCGTCGCGCAGAAGCCGCTGTCGACGTTCTCCGTCGACGTCGACACGGCCGCGTACTCGAACATGCGCCGCTTCCTGACCGGCGGGACGCTGCCGCCCAAGGACGCGGTTCGCATCGAAGAGATGATCAACTACTTCAGCTACGCGTATCCCGCGCCGACCAACGGTGACCCGTTCTCGATCACCACGGATGTCACGCAGAGCCCTTGGAACTCGAAGCTCAAGCTGCTTCGCATCGGTCTCAAGGCGCCTGCCATCGACAGCCGCCAGGCCCCCGCGCGCAACCTGGTGTTCCTGCTCGACGTGTCGGGCTCGATGTCGGCGCCCAACAAGCTGCCGCTGCTCAAGCAGGCGATGAACCTCCTCGTCGCGCAGCTGCGCCCCGAGGACAAGATCGCGATCGTGACCTACGCGGGCAACGCGGGCCTGGTGCTGCCGGCGACCCGCGGCGATCAGAAGGACAAGATCCGCAACGCCATTTTCGGGCTCGAGCCCGGGGGCTCGACGAACGGCGCGGCCGGCATCCAGCTCGCGTACGACATCGCCGAGCAGCAGAAGACGAAGGGCGGCATCAACCGCGTGATCCTCGCGACCGACGGTGACTTCAACGTCGGCACCACGAACCAGGGCGATCTGACGCGGCTGATCGAGCAGGAGCGCGAGCGCGGCATCTCGCTCACCGTGCTCGGCTTCGGCATGGGCAACTACAAGGACTCGACGCTCGAGAAGCTCGCCGATCGCGGCAACGGCAACCACGCGTACATCGACACGCTCGCCGAGGCGCGCAAGGTGCTCGTCACCGAGGCCGGCGCGACGCTGATCACCGTCGCCAAGGACGTCAAGCTGCAGCTCGAGTTCAACCCGGCGACCGTCGCGGGCTATCGCCTCGTCGGCTACGAGAACCGGATGCTCAAGGACGAGGACTTCAACGACGACAAGAAGGACGCGGGCGACATCGGCGCCGGCCACTCGGTGACCGCGATCTACGAGATCGTGCCCGCCGGCGTCGAGGTGCCCTCCGCGGCGAAGGTCGACGACCTCAAGTACCAGACCAAGACGACGGCGAGCGCGAACGCGACGGCGGCCGAGCTGTTGACGGTGAAGATCCGCTACAAGGCGCCCGACGGTAACAAGTCGAAGCTGCTGTCGCGCGTCGTGAAGAACGAGGAGGTCGCGTTCGCGCAGGCTCCCGCCGACCTGCGCTGGGCGACCGCGATCGCGAGCTTCGGCATGATGCTGCGCGAGTCACCACACCGCGGGAACCTGTCGTGGAAGCAGATCTACACGATGGCGCAGGGGGCCGTGGGCAAGGATGCGGAGGGCTACCGCACCGAGGCGCTGTCGCTGATCCAGCGCGCGAGCACGCTGCGCCGTTAACTGCCGCCGGGCGTCACTCCCAGCTGATCCCGAGCGCCTCGCACGCCGAGATCAGCGGCTCGCCTGCCTCGCTCCACACCTGCGCGGTCGTGAGCACCTGCGCTTCGTCCTCCACGTCCAGGGCCGACGCGATCTCGACCATCCGGCGGCACATCGCCTCGGTCGTGCCGCTCTGCATGCCGACCAAGCGCAGCGCGCGAATCGAGATGAACGGATGTTCGGCGGCGTCCATGCCGATGGCGAGCAACTGGGAGGTGTCGTATACGCCGGCACGCGCGAGCATCGCGAGCGCGACGCCCCGGCGATCGGCCGCGAGGTCGCGGTCGCCGAACATCGCGCGGGCCACCGCGACGAGTCCCACGTCGTCAGGTGCCGCGCGCTCGAAGAACAGGGCGCTCACCATCACGCCATGCGCACGGTAGAAGGCCGCGAGCTCGCGCTTGGCCGCGCGCTCGGCCTCAGGCTCCAGCAGCGCGGCGGTGTAGAGCTCGCGCACGCCGTCGGCGTACGCCTCGCAGTCCGTCGCCAGCGCGCGCACGTCGGCGTAGCGAACGGTCTCCACGGCGAGGGACGCGAGGAAGGCGTCGTCGATCGCGCCGGCGGTGACACCACCGTCGCGAACGGCGCGGGTAGCGGCGAGCGCGCGCACGAGGTTGAGTCTGCCGGCGCCGACCCGCGCGCGGCGCGGATCGTCGGCGCGCGGCACATCCGCGGTCTTCCGCAGGATCTCGATGATCGTATCGGCGTCGAGCTCCGGCGCGGCCTTGCGCAGGTGCGCACCGATGCCCGCGGCGACCGGTGAGGCGGCGCTCGTGCCACCGAACACGTCGTCGTGCATCGCGCGGATCGAGAGGTCGGCGTACGTCGCCACCAGGTGCGTCCCCGGCTGCCCCGACGAGAAGTCGGATGCGTAACCGAGCGGATCGACGCTACCGACCCAGAGACACTGCGCGTACGTCGTCGCATGCTCGGCGATGGCGCTGTTGCCCGCCGAGCCGAACCGGAGCGTACGCGGCGAGCTCGGATCGCCGCAGCCGGCGCCCTGGTTGGTCTCGATGTCGACGCCGGGTTGCAAGTTCACGATCCGACCGTCGGCGCCGGGGAGCATCGAGCTCGCGAACGGCCCGAGCACGAGCGCGGTCGTGTTGTGGCTGTGCGAGTCGCCGATGCTGTCGGGGTCGACGCGTCCCCAGATGGCGTCGGGATAGAGCGCGCGGAACTCGGGGCTCGGCGTGGATTCGGACGAGTTCGCGATCGTGACCCGCACCGCGCGCTCGGCGGGCGTCAACAGCGAGTCGCGCAGCAGGCCCGACCCGGCATAGTTCTGGGCCCACAGCGGCTCCAGCGGGCCAGGGTCCTCGACGCCGAACACCGCCACATTGCACTGGGCCACGGATGGCCCACCGTCATCGGCCTTTCCTCCGCCACCACCACTCGCCTCATCACCACCATTCGAAGTGCATCCGAGTGCACAGCTCGCGATCACCAGGAGCTCGATCCGCATGGCCGCTCGTCGTGCAACACCCCGGCCACCGCAACGGGTCGCTCTTCAGACGACGTCCCACCGAGAATGCATGGGTTACGTGCGGCCAGTCGGCTTGCCAGGCTGCGCCGATCTGTGTCCAAGCGATCACACCCCTCGGCCGAGCCCGGGATCCGCGTGCCGTCGGCCAGGGCCCGGTTCAGCGCCGCTTCCACCGCTTGTCGGCGGGGTTGGTGAACGCGCCGAACACGTGCTTGACCTCGCGCTTGCGGACCCCGGCATAGGCCGTCGCGGCGGCGAGGCGGATCTTCGCGTAGCTGCCACCGTCGGCGAACGCGAGCACCGCGGCCTCGAGCGGCGCCGCGTTGGCGAACAGGAAGTCGCGCGTCATCAGCAGCGGCACGCGGGTGGAGGCCGGGACCTTCTCTTCCATGTAGTCGGCCGTGTGGCACGCGATCGCGATCGTGCCCTTCGTCGTCGCGCCGGGTGCGGGCCACTGGTACGCGTCGAGGTCCATCAAGCGGTTGTGCCCGACCCACGCGACCAGCTGCGCCGCCCCGCCCGCCTCGAGCTTCGTTCCGTCGGCGAGCGTGAGCGTACGCGTGCCGTGGCCCGACACGTCGGCCGCGTACGCCGCGAGGGCGCGATCGATCGCGGTGCCGCGCCAGGCGTGGACCACGACGACGATCTCGATGCGCGCGGGGGCACCGCGGCGCCGCCACGCCGAGGGTGCCGCGACCGTCCGCCGATAGACATGCACCGCGAGCACGTCGCGATCGCCGGACTCGGCCGCGGTCTGCGCGAGCACGCGCTTCCAGCCGCTGCCCCGCCGCGCGAACCACGATCCGAACCCGGGCGTGGTGCTCCAGTACAAGTTGGTGTCGGGGTTGTCGCCATCGCCGAGCTTCGCGTTGCCGCACGGGATGATCGAGCTGTCGCACAGCGGCACGTGCACCTCGACGACGAGCGGCTTCCCCGCGGCGAGGTCTTCGATCACGCGATCGGCCAGCCCGGCGAGCCACGCCTCCTCCGTGGACGGAGTGGCGAGCGCCGGAGCGGCGAGGGCGGCGACCAGGGCGAGCGTGGCGAGGTGCATCGCCCGGAAGACACGCCCGCCCCGCGCAGATTTCATGCAATAGGCGCGGCCCCTCGCGCGTTCGCGGCGGCTCGCTACGAGGGCAGGCGGCTGCGCGCGTCGTCGATCGCGGTGCGTGCGGCGATGCGGAGGCGGGCGAGGCGGGCGCGCTGGTCCGCCGTGGGTTCGGGGCGGCGCTGATAGATCTCGTCGAGCCAGCGCAGGGCCGCGAACGGCGACGTGATGACGACGGCGGCCGCGGCGAGCGAGAGCGGCGGCGGGAGGATCATGCAGCCGCCCAGCAGGCCACCCATCCAGATCGGATAGACGACGAGCGCCGCGCCGAGCTTGTAGGTCGACGCGGCGTCGGGATCCGCGGAGCGTGCGATGTAGCGAGGGAGGAAGTAGGGAATGGCGTAGAGCGCGAAGCCCGCGGCGGCGAGAGGGGCGAGGGCAGCGCGCCGCCACGCGGGGAGCGGGGCGTGCGGGGCGACGGGTGTGCCGGCGATCTGGACGTCGGCGAGGCCGAGGCGTTCGAGCTCGGCGTAGTAGGCGTCCACGTGCTCGGCGACGCGGCCGACGACGCGCTGATCGACGGCGCGCAGCGTGCGGCGCGCGAGCTCGACCTGACGGCCGCGTTCGCTCCAGCCGGTGAGCGAGTGGTCGCCATCGTCGGTGGCGAGCAGCTCGGCGACCCGAGCGATGCGCAGGCGGTCCTCGTGGGTCTCGCCTTCGACGAGCAGCTCCGCGAGGTCTTGCTTCATCCGCGTGGTGACGTTGCGGATGCGGTCCTCTCCATCACCAGGCACGTCGGCGAGCCGACGGACCGGGCCCCACAGCACGAGGCAGCGCGAGCGGAAGTCGGTCCGTGCGTCGAACTCGAGCGCGACCGCCTGGAACGTGGGTGGCACGCCCCCCCGCGCCTCGGCGGCGACCAGCATGCGGGCCGCGCCCGAACGCAGCGGTGCGAGCTGCGGTAGATCGTGGCTCGTCCCCTCGGGGAAGATGAGGATGTTGCCACCGCCGCCGAGATGCGCCGCGATGCGCTCGAACACCGAGGCGTTCGCGGTGGTGTCCTTGTCGGGGGCGTCCGCCCGCCGGACGATCGGCACGGCACCCGCGCGGTCGAGGAGCCAGCGCAGGCCGGGGATCGACCACAGCGTCGACTTCGCGACGGGCGAGATCGCGCACGCGGCATCGGTCATCACGAGGATGGGATCGATGAGCGCGTTGGTGTGGTTCGCGACGAACACGCGGCCGCGGGTGTCGCGTGCGGGAGGTTCGCCGGCGCGCTCGATCGTGCGGAAGTAGAGCCGCATCAACCGGCGGAACGTGGGGATCATCCCGCCGATTGTATGCCGTGCTCAGCCCCACATCAGCGCGCCGCCGGTCCACGTGCTGGTCTGCGTCATCAAGCGGTCGAGGCGGTGGTCGGGATCGACGTGCTGCGCGCAGAACCAGCGCTCTCCATCGGTGTCCTCGCGAACCGCGACGCACATCGGGCACTGCGGAGACATGTCGGCGGCGGCGGGCATGCCGAGGACGAGCGTCGGGCACACGGCGGCCTTCACCACCTGACTCGCGACGGACTTCTCGGGGTGCTTCGGGTGATGAATGCCGAACTGCCCGACGACGATCAGGTCGGCGCACACCTCGGCGGCGAGCAGCGGGATCTGCTCCTCGGGGGTGCCGCGGCGAACGTGCAGGCGTGCGCGCCAGTCGATGCCGTACTGGTTGAACGTCTCGAGCAACGGGTACACGCGCTCCCACAACGCGCGCTTCACGTCCTCGGCCACGGGCCGGACCTTCTCGCGCACCGTCAGGAAGTGCAGCTCGGGCGAGTCGTGCCGTGCGGCCTGATCGAGCGCGTGCTCGATCACGATGTCGGCATACTCGGATAGGTCGACGCCCACGACGATGCGATATCGTCGGATTCGCGGTTGCGCGGTCATGTCAGAAGAGGCTGCAAGAACCGGGACGTGAGCACGGCCTTATCCGTGCGCACGCGCCCGCGCTACGCTGCGAGCGTCTCGCCATGAAGATCGCAACTTGGAACGTCAATGGCATCCGCGCCCGGTCCTCGCAGCTCGTGCACTGGATCGACAAGGAGGAGCCGGACGTGATCTGTCTGCAGGAGATCAAGGCGTCGCCCGAGCAGATCCCAGATCACATTTCCACGATCGCCGGCTACCACGCGCACTTCCACGGTGGCGGCGGCTACTCGGGCGTGGCGCTGATGCTGCGGATCGCGAAGTTCGGCGAGGCGCCGACGTTCGTGCACCCGCCGTTCGATCTCGAGCATCGCATCGTCGTCGCGGAGGTCGGCTCGATCGTGTTCGCGAGCGTGTACGTGCCGAACGGCGGCAAGGACTTCGACGCGAAGATGGTGTTCTTGCACGAGCTGGTCGCGTGGACCGGCGAGCTCGAGCGCGCCGGCAAGCACCTCGTGCTGTGCGGCGACTTCAACGTCGCGCGCACGTTCGTCGACGTGCACCCGGTGCTGCGCAAGGACATGATCGGCCAGTCGGCGCCCGAGCGCGCGCTGATCGAGCAGCTGCTCTCGCACGGGCTCGTCGACGTCGGCCGCCACGTCAACCCCGACGACGATCGCCTGTTCACGTGGTGGGCGCCGTGGCGCAACATGCGGCAGCGCAACATCGGCTGGCGCCTCGACTACATCGCCGCGAGCCGCGCGCTCGTCGACGAGACGGTGCACGCGGTCCACGACCGCGACGTCGGCACCAGCGATCACGGCCCGGTGATCGCGTTCTTGCGCGACACGCCGCGCGTCGACTAACGCACGCCGTACGGATTGATGACGACGCGGGACTGCTGCGCGAGATCGGTCACCGTCGCGCGCAGGCAGTAGTAGCCGTCGGTCGGCGGCGGCGTCCAGGTGAACGTGCTGGTCCACGTGGTCGCGCCCGCTTCGCGAAACTGCGCGTCGCCGATCGGCGTCCACGCGGCGAACCGGAGGTCGGTGCACCCGTTCGCGACGGAGGAGGGGCGCGGCGTGTACTCGAGGATGCCGTACCCGAGGCCTTCGGCGTCGGTCGCCTCCCATTCGAGCGTGACCTCGCCGTCCGCCTGCGGCGCGGTGGGGGCGCGCCACGCGAACGTCGGTCGGGCGTTGGTGCCGGGCTCGCGCGGCGCGCCCGCGAGGAGCCACGCGCGCATCGCCGCGAGATCCTCGACGCTCGGCGCGTCGCGATATGCCGGCGGCATCTGCCCTTCCTCGTTGCGATCGAGGCGACCGAGACGATCGAGGATCAGCGCGCGCTGCTCGAACGCACCGAGGTCTGGCGTGGCGGGCGGCCGCGCGTCGGTGAGCTGGTACTTGTCGAGGCGGAAGTAGTCGATCGCGGGCGAGCGGGCGGGCTCGCCGTGGCACTCGACGCAGTACTGCACGAACAAGCCGCGCACGTCCTCCCAGCGGCCGGCGGCGGGCTGCGGCGCGGCGAGCGCGAGCGTGACCGGGGAAGCATCGGACCGCGTGTTGCTGGCGGGGTCGGTCGCGGTGACGCGCACGCGGTAGTGCGCGTTCGTATCGAGATCGGTGGGGACCGTCCACGTGAGCGCGCCGGTGTTCGGTGCTGCCGTCGCGATCGACTGCACCACCCCGTTCTCCTCGGTCATCAAGTCGAGCGTGATGGTGAGCGTGTCGCCTGTGTCGGCATCGGTCGCGCTCCACGCGATCTCGAGCTCGCCCACGTGCGTCCCGCCGCGCGATGGTGACAGCAGCCTCACCGCGGGTGCGGCGCCGCGCGCGCCGTGATCGATGCGAAGACCGGCGAGCGTCGCCACGGTCCGGTTCTGCATCGGGTCGTCCGCATAGCCGTCGTCGAGCAGGGCGTAGAGCTCGATCTCGTGCTGCGACGGCAGCACACCCGTGTCGACGGTGAGCGCGTGCGTCCCTGCGCCGAGCACCGGCGACAGCGGAACGTCGGGCACGTTCACGTCGGTGCGATCGCGCGCCCACAGCTGCGCGTGCAAGCCGTCGAGGTCAGCGTCCGAGCTGTGCAGCTCGAGCTCGATCACGTCGTCGACGGTGGCTCCGTCGTCCACGCCGGTGAGCGCCGCCTCGGGGGCACTGTTGTCGCGCTCGCCCTTGGGCGCATCGGCCTCCGCCCACCGCAGCAGCACGTCCTTCTGCCGCTCCGACAGCTCGTAGTCGGGCGGCATCGCCGGTGACAGCTGGTAGACGGCGGTGCGTACGATCGCATCGGCGTAGTCGAACGCGTCGGGCTCCTCGGTCTCGCCGCTGACGTAGCGGTCGAGACGGAAGGCGCCCGCCGCGGGAGACTCGGGCGACGCGCCGTGACAACGCGCGCAGTTCGCCATCAGGATCGGCCGCACGTCGGTGAAGTACGTCGGCGCGGGCGGCGCTTCGGGCGCGGCGCAGCCGGCGACGATCAACACGAGAAGACCGGCGCGCGTCATAGGTTGTAGTGCACCTGCAGCATCGTGTTGTACGCGCGCTCGTGCGGCCCGAGGCGCTGCGCTCGCCCCGACAGCACGAGCTCGACGTGCGCACGCGGCAGCACGGAGATCCATGCGTCCGCCGCCTGTCGCGTCACCGCTCTCACCGCGACGTCCTCGTCGAAGATCTGATATGCGAGGCCGGTGTACACGCCGCGCATCGGGATCCACACCGGGCCCGCGTAGCCGACGAGCTGCCAGCGATCACCGCCGACGTCGCGGAGCTCCTGGCGCACGCCGTCGACCTGCGCCTGCAGGAGCAGCTTGCCCGGCGCGAACCACAGCTTGCCGTGCGCGCCTGCCGACACGCGCACGTCCTCCGAGGTCACACCGCCGCGCGTCGACGCGCCGACGGCGATCGTGTCCGTCGGCATCCACTCGACCATCGCCGCGCCGCCGACCTCCTCGCGCCCCGCGTACTGCAGCGGATCCGCGACGAACGCCGTCGCGTGTACCTCGAGGCTGTCGCCGATCCAACCGCCGCCGATGCCGTAGGTCTCCTCGAACAGGTTGTAGCCGAGGTAGCGCCGCACGTACGTCGAGTGGTCCGCGAGGCGCAGCCCGTGGGGCGCGGCGAACCGGCCTGCGCGCACGTACGCGCCACCCTCCTCGGACTTCCACTGGATCGTGTGCTCGCGCGAGATCACGTAGTCGGTGAGCGTCGCGCTCTCGACCGATGACGCTGTCGACATCGGCGACGTCGGCGCCCCGGACCGGATGCGGCCGCGCAGCCCGACGGTGACCGACGTGCTCCACGCACCCGAGGCGACACCGAGCGACAGCTCCGCCTGCATCGGGAACGCCGCGAGCTCCGTGCCCTCGGGGCTCCCGGTGTCGTTCGCCAGCGCGGCGAACCGCAGGTCGCCACCGACGGCGAACCAGTCCGGCAGCTCGATCGCGCCGTGCAAGAAGTTGCCGTTGCCGCCGCGCGCGAGCGTCTCGCCGAACTCTTCACGTCCCCACTGTGTCAGCGGGCCTCCGCCGGTCGGCGCCACGTGGCACATGCCGCAGCGATTGGAGTCGCTCGAGAACTGATAGTGCGGATACGCGTGCGCCGTACCGGCGAGCCATGCGATCACGAGAACGACGAGCCACTTCATCGCGGCGCGCCTCCGGTGATCCACGCCTCGACGAGCTCGATGTCGGCGAGCGGCAGCGGTGCATCGGGCGGCATGCGGTCGCGCTCGTTGGCTCGCAGCAGCTGCAACAGCGGACTCGCCGCGTCGCCTGCGATCACGTAGCGGTCGCTCAGGAGCAGCTCGTACGCGGTGTCCGCGTCATCGAGCTTGACCCCGGCGACCGCCGCCTCGTCGCTGTGACAGCTCGCGGTCGCGCAGCTCGGCACGATCACCGCGGCGTGCAGGTAGCCCCAATTCGCGGGCCGCTCGTCGACGTCGGTGCACGCCGCGAGCGCGAACAACAACCACGTCCACTTCATCCGTAGATCTCGTCGAGCGGGCCCTTGGCGATCCGCCCGCTGCCTTCCTGGCCGAACTCGTTCAACGTGTCATCACCGGTCGCGTGACCGAGCGTGTTCCACAGGTTCGAGACCTGGCGGTTGTTGGCCTTGCCGATCCGAGGATACACGACCGTGCGGCCGTCGGTCTTGAGGCCGAGCGCACTGCCACCGAGGAGCAGCACCGGCCACTCGCGCGACTGCGAGTGGTGCTGCTCGCCGTTGTCCGAGATGAACACGATGATCGTGTGGTCGAGCATCGTGCCGCTGCCCTCGGGCACGGCGTCGAGCTTCGCCGCGAACCGCCCGATCAGATCGATCTGCTTGCGCGTTACCGCGAGGATCGCTTCCTGATGGATCGGGATCTGGATCCCGTGCTGCAAGGTGTGGCGATCCATGTCCATCTGGATCGCCGGCCAGTTCGGGATCGTCTCGAACACGCTGCGATAGTTGAGATCGAGCCCACCACCGGGCCCCGATGCCACGACCATCACGTTCGTGAGGCCACCGATCAGGGCCGCGGCGGCGAGGTCGAACTGCACCTCCAGACGCGTGAGCGCATCGGGCTCGGCGTACGGGTCGCCCGCGACGCCCGTCGGCCCTGGTGGTGGCGTCACGGTGCCGGCGAGCGCGAGCAGCCGCGCCTGCCGGGCCTGCGACTGCTCGACCGCAGTGAGATAGGCCTCGAGCTTCGCGCGTTCTCTCGACGAGCCGGAGAACGCGGCGAGCGCGGCAGTCACGTCGCTGCGCGCGTAGTCGAGTGCGGTCGCGCGCTTCTGCACACGTGGATCGGTCGTACCACCCGCGATCGTGGCGAACAGCCGGTTGTACGCATCGATCGGGCTCGTCGAGATCGGCGCTGGGCGTCCTCGATCGAATGCGCACGTCGAGTACGAGAGCCGCTGGTTGACGCCCCCGACGCCGATCCGCAGCGCATCGAACGGTGTGTCGCCGTGCAGGCGGCTCGCGAGCACCGCGTCGATCGTGATCGCCGGCGCCTGCGCCTGGTTGCCGCGCGCGCACGCGAACCCACCCTGATACGAGCTATGGCCGCCGCCCGCGATGGCGCACGACAGACCGAGGACGACGGCGGCCTTGGTGTCGACGCCATGGGTGGCCAGCGGCCCGAGCGACGCCGCGGAGGCGAGCCCGCTGTTCGGGATCTCCAGCACCGACGTGTGCTCGTAATGATCGTCGGTGATCATCTCCGTCGTGAGCGGGCGCCCCGTCATGGCGTTGATCTGGGCCTGCGCGAGCGGTGACAGCACGCTACGCGTGTAGAAGCTGTTGCCCTCGATGACGATGACCACCCGCGGCTGCGGCGTGGGCGCGTGAGCCCACAGCGTGCGCACGAGCGGCGCGACGAGCGAGCTGCCCATCGCGAGGAGGGATCCGCCGAGCAACCTGCGGCGAGTGATGCGCGACATCAGTTGCCCTCCACGGTGCGGTAACGGAATGCGTCGCTGGAGACCAGCGCGCTCAGCATGTCGATGAAGGAACCCTTCTGGTCGTACGCGGCTTCCATGCGGGTGAGGGCGCACGCGTCGGCGCGCGTCTCGTCGCGTCCCATGTAGTAACGGAATGCCTGGCGGATGAAGCAGCGCTCGACGTAGTGCGACGCCGCGAGCTTGTAGCTGAAGTCGATCGCGTTGGTCACCGGGCCATCGAGCGACGGGTCCGGCATGTCGACCAACGTCGACGCGCCGTTCGGGGGCGAGCCGTCGTGGTCGATGACGCGCACGAACCCGGCGTGGTTGTAGATCTCGAACGGATAGCCGGCGGTGTTCATCAACCGGTGACAGCCCTGGCACACCTCGTCGGCGGTCGCGTTGTCGAGGCGCTCGCGCGCCGTGAGGTCAGGCGAGCTCGGGCCGACCATCGCCTGCACTGTCACCGCCGACAGCGGTGGGACGAACTGGCAGAGCAAGTTCTCGCGGATCCACTTCCCGCGGTGAACGATCGAAGGATCGTCATCGAAGTTGCCACCGTGCGTCGCGAGCCACGCGGGATGCGTGAGCACGCCAGCACGTTCGGTCGGCGGCAAGGTCACCCACCGGCCGTCGCGCGTCATCGGCACATAGGCGTCGAGGTTGTACGGATAGTGCGTGGCCTTGGTCGCGGTGAACGTGTCGGCCGTCGCAGCCGAGTAGAACCGCGTCGTGGTGAGCAGCGTCTTCAGGACGTCGTGGTCCTCGGCGACGATGCGGGAGATCATGTCGTCGAGCTGGTCGACGAGGCGCGGCTCCTTCCACGCGGCTCCGCCGGCGTCGACGACGTTGTAGTAACCCGTCTGCAGCTGCAGATACGACGCGGTCAACGCCGAGAACACCGAGATGTCCGTCAGCATCTGGTACTTCGAGGTCTTGCCCGGTTGGTCCTTGAACTTGGTGGGGAATGACTCGTACCCGAGCCACTCGCGGAAGAACCCGCTGATCCGCGGCGAGGTCCAGTACTCGCCGTGTGAGCGACGCGACAGCGTTCCGGAGATGTCGTTGGCGAGGTCGACGCGATCGAGGTCCTGACCGCTCGCGTACTGACGCACGAGTGCGTCGAGCACCGTCGGCTCTTGGATCGATCCGTCGCGCGCGGCTGCGGCGATCGCGGGCATGTGACCTTCGGGACCGGCGGTGTACGGATACGGCAGCGTGCCGTCACCTCGGTAGCGCGTACGCGGCGCACCCGGCGCGCGGTCGGAGAGTGCGTACGCGAGAGCCTGTGCGAGCTCGTCGTCCGTGAGGCGCCGCCGGCCGTCGCCCGTGTCGGTGCCGATCTCGCTGCGGAACAGCGCGCGCGTCGTCAGCCAGGCCGTGTTCGCGACCTGCTCGAGCGCCGCCGTGCGCTCGGCAAGCGGCTTCGCCAACACCACGGTCTTCGCGACGGCGGTCAGGCGCATGACCTCATCGGGGAGCGCGGGGCGGAACAACACGGCGCGTTCGAGCAAGTACGTCGCGAAGTACGTCATGCAAGCGTCGTTCGGTGCCGCGTCGGTGAAGATGCAGCTCAGCTCTGGCGTCGTCGAACGCAGCGAGTTCGCGTGCAGGATCATCTCCTTGCCGATGCGCTCGCCGAGCAGGCCAGGCTCGAGCATGAAGTCGAGCACCAGATCATCGACGGTCTCGTCGGACGAGTACGTCGAGAACGGATCCGATGCCGATGAATCGAGCGGGTTGACCTCCGCGAACGTGGGGTTGTTGACGTCACTGAAGCTCGGGAGGTTGAAGCGCCACTCACTGCGATCGAGCCGTCGCAGCCGCGCGGGCGAGCTCGCCGGTTGATCGGCGTTGCACGCGAACAGCTCGTCTTGCGGGATCTGGTTCGGGTGTGCTTCGGGCGGCGCGCCAGGGTCCGCTTCGCACGCGGGCATGCCGGCGTCGATCCACGCGCGCACCGTCGCGGTGTCTCCGTCGGCGAGCGCGGGCTCGCCCACCGGTGGCATCGGGCGATCCGCCTGCTGCATGCGCAGCACTGCGCGTTCGGCGACGGGCGTGCCTGCATGGATCGCGGACATGCCGCGCAGGTGCGCGAGACTCGTCAGCGGCATCGGGGCGCCACGCAGCGGCGGCGCACCATGACAGCTGACGCACTTGTCCTGCATGATCGCGAGCGTCTTGCAGCCGAGATCCTCGGTGCTCGGAGGCTCGTCTTCTCCGCCACACGCTGCCAACGCGATCGCCGCGACGACGAAGCCACCTCGCATCGCGTGCACTTCATCAATCGACCGCGGGACCGTCAACCGATCAGATGCGCCAGTCGGTGCGCAACACGCGCCACATCGTGCGCGCCTCGTTAGACGCGCGACGCGAGGTGACATCTCGTCAGCGCGATCACACCGCGGCTGTTAGCCGCCCTTCGTGCGCCGCGGCTTCTCGGGGCGGCCGATGCCCGTGCGTTGGCCCCCGCTCTCGATGGTTCCCTGATCCTCCTCTTCAGGGCGAGCCTCCTCATCGGGCTCCTGGTCCGAGAGCGTGGCGGTGTCGTTGCGTGCATGGCCGAACCTTCGCTCGCCTCGCTCGTCGGCGATCTCCCATCCGGTGCCTCCGTAGCGCGGACCGCCTTCGCGTTGTTCGTCGCGGGCGCGCTCACCGGGTCGCTCTTTGCGGTTGTTCTCCATGGGGACCTCCTCCCATGGGAGCAAGCAACGCACGTGCCTCGGCGCACGTGCGGCGGCGGATGTCAGCCAGCGACGGTGACGGCGAGCGCGAGGATCGCGGGCACCGCCTGTACGAACAGGATCTGCTTCGCCGCCGTCGCCGCGCCGTAGATCCCGGCGACTACCACGCACGCGAGGAAGAACACGCGCGTCTGGTGCGCGACCGGTGCGCTCGCGACGAACGACCACACGAGCCCTGCGGCGAGGAAGCCGTTGTACAGGCCCTGGTTCGCCGCGAGCACCTTGGTCGCCTCCTGCTCGGCGGCGGTGCGCTTGAACGTCTTCTGCCCGACGGGTGTCACCCACAAGAACATCTCGAGCACGAGGAAGTACACGTGCAGCGCGGCCACCAGTCCCGTCAACACGTGTGATGCGATGAGCATGCGGGCGACTATCGCATCGCGATCCGCAGCTGCGCCATGGGATCTGCGTGCTGGTGAAGGAACGCTTCACGCGCGATCGACATGACCACGTCCTCCGGTTCGTCGGCGAACGCACGCGCAGCCTCGGAGGTGTCGAGCGTGTAGCCCAGCTTCTCGAACACGCGTCGCGAGGCCGTATTCGCCGGGACGATCGAGGCGTAGACGCGATCGAGCGCGAGCTGCGTGAACGCGAACGCGTGGATCATGATCGCGAACCGCGTCCCCAGGCCCTTGCCCTGCGCCGCGGGGGCGGCGATCAGGAATGCGAACTCCGCCGCCCCGTGGTCGAGGTTGCGTAGATCGCCGTCGCCCGCGAGCACGCCGTCGCTGAACAGGAGGAACGGATGTGCGCCGCCGCCGAGCAACGACGCGTAGTGATCGAGGACGTCGCTCTCCGCGAGCGGTTCGGTGTGGCCGAGCAGCGGTGCGTTGTGCGGATCGTTGTAGGCCGCGGCCAAGGCGCCGACGTGATGCGCGACGTCGTCGAGCCGAGGCTCGAGCGCCGTCAGGGCGCCGTGCGGCGTCGTCCAGTCGATCCGAAACCCGGGCAGGTCCACGCACCGAGGGTAACCCATGCGATCATCGACGCGTGGGGTTCGGCATCGACCGCCGCGCACGCTCGACGAAGGCCAAGGGAGGCCTGCGCGCGCTGCTCGGGCGCGCGCCGGATCCGCGCGAGCTCGGAGAGCGCTTGAGCCGGCTCGCGCCGCGCGTGCTCGGCGCGAAGGTGACCGACGCGACGGCGAAGCGGGTGACGCTCGAGCTGCATCCCGACGCCTCGCCGGTCCGGAT
>Ga0247822_10000266_pt1 | contig 26541 bp, 17 predicted proteins | sample 13C_Cellulose_Da_FD_192423 | JGI IMG/M metagenome (GOLD analysis project Ga0247822, IMG submission 192423) | Soil microbial communities from agricultural site in Penn Yan, New York, United States - 13C_Cellulose_Day30 | ecosystem: Environmental > Terrestrial > Soil > Agricultural land | place...
GGCGGAGGTGGATGGGCGGGTCGGCGGGCGCGGCGGTGACCCACGTGCGCGGGCCGAGGTCGCGGATCCGTGCCAGATCGGCCCGGGGATCGATGAGCGGGATCGCCCGGCGGCCGTTGAGCGACGTGCGGGTCTCGGCGAACACGGCGACGTCGCCGTGGCCGGCGGCGCGCAGCTCGGCGGCGATGTGGCGGCCGAGCTGGACGATCAGGTCGGGCTGGCCGGCCATCTCGCGCTCCTGGCGCGCGGTCAGGTAGCGGCTGGGCGGCACCTCGAGGCGGCGACCGTCCGGGAACCGGACGATGTAGGTCACGCTGCCGTGCTTCTCGCGGACCATGACCTGCCAGGAGAACCGCATGCCGTCCTCGTTCCACAGCAGCTCGCCGGGGTAGAGGTGGTGGCGGAGCGGCAGCGCCACCTGCACGACCACGTGGGCGATCAGGACGGCGCCGACCCAGCGCGGCACCACCCGCGGCGCCGGTCCGGTCGGCTCGGCGGCGATCGCCGCGGCCGGGCGGCGGCGACCGACCGCCGCGAGCAGCCGCCGCGGCCAGCTCGGCGAGAAGAAGATCAGCGCCGAGGTCGTCATGATCAGCGGGAACATGCCGATGTTGAAGAAGTAGCCGACGCAGGCGTGGAACCCGATCAGCACCAGGTAGGCGACCGGGCGGGTCCGCCGCCACGACAGCCACAGCACGATCGTGGTGTCGTAGAGGAACCCGCCCCAGCTCATCGCGTACGCGACCCAGCGCTCGTCGAGCCACGGCCCGATCAGCGGAGTGTCGGTCCGCGCCGACAGCCAGATGTTGAGCGGCTGGGCGTGGAGCAGCCAGTCGGGCTGGGCCTTGGCCAGCCCGGCGAACACGTAGACCACGCCGACCTGGAAGCGGAGCAGCCACACCGTCCACGCCGGCACCACGTCGGTGCGCAGCGCCGGCCGCCGCCAGGCGTCGACCGACCACGCCCGGTGCGCCGGCAGGACCGACAGCAGCCCGCCGAGCAGGACGACCAGGTAGTGGTGGTTGAGGTAGTTGGTGACGTCGATGAGCTGGGTGTAGGCGAAGCCCAGCGTGAACAGCGGCATGACCACCCGGTGCCAGGCGCCGGCGGCGATGGCGAGGGCCAGGCCGGCCAGCACGACGTAGTGCACGTGCATGCCGGTGACCGACCACGCCTCGACCCACTCGAAGCCGGGGTAGTGGAAGAACCACCGCGGCCGGCCGTACATCGGATCGATCCACCCGGACAGCAGGAAGCGGACGATGCCGACGAACATCACCCCGCCGAAGACGATGCGGAACGCCGCCAGCGACGCCACGTCGACCGGCCGCGCCGCGCGCGCGAGCACGCGGCGGGCCACCGTCGTCGAGGTGCCGGCGGGGGCGAACATCAGTCGTTGTCTCCGGCGACGTCGTCGGGGATGTCGAGGCCCAGCACGGTCAAGAACTGGGTCTTGAGGTCGTCGGTGATGTCCTTGGTCGCGGCGTGGAGCGCGACGATGCGGGGCCGATCGCCGGTCAGCGCGGCGATGAAGCCGTCGGGCAGCGCGTCGGCGGCGGCGATCGCGGCGTCGATGTCGGCGGTCATCTCCTCGGCGATGTGGGTGGCGCCGACCGCGCTCAGGTAGTCGTCGAAGCCGGGCCCGTCGCTGGTCTCGGTGGTGCCGGTGAACGCGGCCTTGAGCGCGCGCAGGTTGGCGCGGATCGCCGCCGAGCTGCGATCGGCGAAGCGGTGCTCGACCTCGCGCAGGCACGGCTCCTCGACCGTGCCGCACGCGTTGATGGTGATGCCGGCGGCCTCGCCGAGCTTCATGTCCTTGACCATCTTGTCGACGTAGAAGAGGCCGTCGGACACCATGTTGATCGCCTCGCGCTCGCTGACGATCGCCGAGTCGGAGGTGCCGGCCAGCACCAGCTGATCGCGGTAGTTGCCGCCGTCGGGCCGCCACGCGGTCGCCAGCGCGGTCGCCTGGGCGGCGACGTCGCGGGCGATGGCGCCGGCCAGCCCGCACCGGGCCTTGGCGCGGCTGGCGCCGAGCGCGTCCCAGCCGGCCGGCGCGATCGGGCAGTTGTGGGCGTCGGCGGTGTTGAACAGCAGGAACTCGACCGCGGCCAGCGAGCGCGCGTTGTCGAAGCGGGTCGCGACGTCGTACGAGGCCGGCGAGCTCCAGCGCGCCACCACGTCCATGTCGATCGAGCACGGCGCGAACAGCGGCCAGGCGTAGATCCGGTTGCGCAGGGTCTTGTCGGTGGCGGCGGCCGGGCCGACCAGCACGGCGTCGGCGTGCTCCCAGGTGTCGATCGCCGTCGCCCACGCGGTGCGCGCCGCGGCCAGCTCGGTGGCGCCGTCGCCGCCGCCGTCGAGGGCGGCGCAGTGGGCGTCGATCGCGGTGACCAGCGCGGCGGCCTCGGTCGCGAACCGCTCGTAGGTCGGGATCAGCTGGTGATCGGCGAGGTTGGCGAGCAACGCCCGACGATCGAAGTTCACCGGCGCCGCGTCCGGCCCACCGTCGCCGCCACCCCCGCCGCCACAGCCGCCCAGCACGGCGGCCAGGGCGGGGATCAGGAAGGCAAACAGGCGTGACATGGCCCCCTCATAACACGGCCGATAGGACTTTGAAAGGCATTATCAAATTCATGCGTTGTGCGGCTATCTGCCCGCACCGGCAGCGGGAGTCCTCGTGCTAGACCCTCGCCGTGGGCAAGAGTCCCGAGCAGCGCCGCAAGGACCGGGCGCGACCGTTCTCGCGCAAGCACGCCCGCTACTGGCTGACCGCGGCCGGCGGGATGGTGCTCATCATGGTGACCAACCTCGTCCTCGGGTTCTGGCTCGACGACGACCGGCCGAACATCCCGCCGCCGCAGTACGCGCCGATCCCGCCGATGCTCGTGCCCGACGCCGGGGTGCCCGCCGAGGCGTCCGACGGCGGCGCCGCGGAGGCACCGCTCGCGCCGGCCGCTGCGCCCGCCCCGACCGCGCCCTGACCTACTCCCAGACCACGTCGAACGGCAGCCGCGCCTGCATCGCCTCGGGCGCCACCAGCACCGACGCCGGGATCCCGTCGAGCAGGCTGCGCACCGCCGGCAGGTCGCCGAGCTCGAGCGCCGGCGCCTGGGCGCGCGCGCCGACCAGCGCGCCGAGCCAGCCGAGGAGGCCGGGGCTCGGCCGCGGCAGCGAGATGATCCGCACCGGCTCGTCGGCCGGGACGCCCATCCGCTGCTTGGCCAGGGCGATCGCGTCGCCGACGCCGCCGAGGCGATCGACCAGCCCGACGCTGGCAGCCTGGGTCCCCGACCACACCCGGCCGCGGCCGAGCTCGTCGACCCGCGCCTGCGTCATCTTGCGGCCCTCGGCGACGGTCTCGGTGAACCGGCCGTAGAAGTACCGCAGGCGATCGAGCAGCACCGCGCGCTCCTCCTCGGTGTAGGGCCGGTACATGCTCTCCATGTCGGCGCGGGCGCCGCGCTTGAAGGTCTCGGTGGTGATGCCGAGCTTGCTGGCCAGGCCCGACACGTCGAACTTGCCGTAGAAGATGCCGATCGAGCCGGTGATGGTCATCGGCTCGGCGAAGATCACGTCGCAGCCGGCGGCGAGGAAGTAGCCGCCCGACGCCGCGACGTCGCCCATCGAGCAGATGATCGGCTTGACCCCGCGGGTCTTGAACACCTCGCGCGCCATGATCTCGGACGCCAGCGCGCTGCCGCCGGGCGAGTCGATGCGCAGGACGATCGCGCCGACCTCGGGCGCGGCACGGGCCGCGCTGATGGCGTTGACGATGGTCTGGCTGCCGACCAGCTTGCGGCCGAGGAACGGGACGGTCATCGACTTGCCGTCGACGATGTCGCCGTCGGCGTAGATCACCGCGATCGCCCGGCGGACCCAGCGATCGTCGCGCTCGACGGGGGCGCGGCCGACCGGGGCCAGGCCGCCCAGCTCGATGGCGATCAGCTCGGCGACCCGCTCCGGCTTGGCCACGCCGTCGACCAGGCGCGGCTCGTTCTCGAGCTGACCGGCGGTGTACGGCCCGCGATCGATGAGGTCGATCACCGCCGCCCGATCGAGGCGGCGGCCGTCGGCGATGCCGGCGACGAAGGTGTCCCACAGGCTGTCGTACAGCTCGTTGCGCATGCGCAGCGCCGGCTCGGTCGGCCCGACCTCGGTGTACTGCTCGGGCGCGCTCTTGTACTCGGCGATCTTCTCGAACTGGGGCAGGACGCCGAGCTTGTCGAACGCGCCCTTGAAGTACATCGTCGTGCCGGCGAACCCGACCAGGCGGATGCCGCCGGCGGGGTCGAGGTAGATCTTGTCGGCCGCGGTCGCGACCCAGTAGTCGCGCGCCGAGGCGGCGACCAGGTAGGCGAACACCTTGGTGCCGCTCTGCGACACCGCGCGGAGCTCCTCGCGGAGGTCCTGCAGCGAGCCCCAGCCGGCGGCGATGCCGTCGAGCGAGATCACCACGCCCTTGACGTGGCGATCGCGGCGGATCTGGCGCAGGCGCAGGACCACCGCGGTGAGCTCGCGGGCGCTGAGCGCGCCGGCCAGCTCGATGCGCTCGATCCGCTCGCCGTGGCCCTGGACCGGCGGCGGCGGCACGCTCGACACGCTGAGCACCAGGCTGCCGCCGGTGGCGTGGCCGTGGTCGTCCTCGTCGACCCGACCGCGGACGTAGCCGGCGGCGCCGAGCTTGCCGAACGACAGCGCGACGCCGCCGAGGAACAGCAGGTCGCGATCGCTGCCCTCACGCACGCCGGACGGCGTGACGTCGATGAACGGCAGCGAGCGGCTCTCGATCGCGCCCTGGACGTAGACGCCGCGCGCCGCCCGCGCCGACAGCCGCAGCCAGCCGTCGACGTCGGCGCGGGTCTCGCCGATGCGGCCGCCGGCGCCGAGCTCGAGGCGATCGGTCCCGAACGGCCGGGTCATCATCTCGAGCTCGTAGCGGCGCTGCACCGGGATGACGCCGAGGGTCGGCGCGTTGACGTCGCGGACCACCGCGCTGACCGCGGCGTGGTTGCCGAAGCGCGCGGCCAGGCCGACGTCGAAGGTGGTCGTGCGCTGGGCCGGACCGTCGTCGTAGAAGTGGCGCAGGGCGACGCCGACGCCGGCGTGGCGGCCGATCCCGAGCGAGGCGGCGAGGCTGAGCCGCCACGGCGCGCCGGGGTCGGGATCGAGGGTGCCGCGCGGCGGCCGCAGGACCTCGACGGCGGCGCCGAGGCCGAAGCGGGGCAGCACGCTGCCGCCGCCGACCGGGCCGGCCAGATACAGCCCGCCGCCCTGGGCCTGGGACGCCACGGTGTCGTCGTTCTCGAGGTCGAGCGCGAAGGTCAGGTTGCCGCCGTCGAGCAGCTGCAGCCCGCCCGGGTTGACCGCCACCGCGCGCGCGTCGAAGTCGCCGGCCAGCGGCGCGATCGTCAGGTCGGCCGCCCCGGTCGGCTCGTCGGCGTAGCGGCGGAAGGTCTGGGCGTGGGCGAGCGCGGGGAGCGCCGCGAGCAGGGTCGCGGACACGACGAGGCGCAGCTGCATCGGAGCGAAGGTAGCACCGGGCCGCGCCGGCACCGCCCCCGCGGGCCGAGCAGTCGACCCGGAGGTGATAAGCTGCAGCCGCATGTCGACGGCCCAGCTCCTCGAACGCCACCCGCTGCTCGCCCGGCTCAGCGCGGGTCAGCTCGAGCACATCGTGGCCGCCGGCGAGCTCGAGACCTTCAGCCCCGGCGAGGTGGTGGTCGCCGAGGGCAGCCTCGGCGACGCCCTGTACCTGGTGCTGACCGGGCAGGTCGCCGTCGCCAAGGCCGGCCACAGCCTGGCCCGGCTCGGCCCGGGCGAGTTCTTCGGCGAGATGGCGCTGGTCGAGCCGGCGCCGCGGTCGGCGACCGTCGTCGCCGAGGAGTCGTCGTTCCTCTATCGCCTGCCCTACCTGTCGCTGCAGAACCTCTTCCAGTCGGATCCGGTGGCGGGCAACGCGGTGCTGATCGAGGTGGTCAAGACGCTCAGCGAGCGCCTGCGCCGCGCCAACACCATGGTCAGCTCGGTCGGCCAGCTCGCCGACTGGCTCGCCGGCTCGCTGGTCTAGGCCGACACGGGTAAGCTGCCCTCGCATGGCGCACCTCGACGCGCGGTTGTTCCTGGCCATCGCGGTCATCCTCGGCGCGGCCAAGCTGGTCGGCGACCTGTTCGCCCGGCTCGGCCTGCCGCCGGTGCTCGGCGAGCTCGGCGCCGGCATCACGCTCGGCAACCTCGACCTGCTCGGCTGGCACGCCTTCGACTTCGCGGTCACCGATCCCAACCTGGCCTTCCTCGCCGAGCTCGGCGTGATCGTCCTCCTGTTCCAGGTCGGCCTCGAGTCGAACCTGGCCCAGATGGCGCGGGTCGGGCTGATCGCGTTCGCGGTCGCCTGCGTCGGGGTCGCGCTGCCGATGGCGCTGGGCTACGGCCTCCACGCCGTGCTCGCCCCGGCCAAGACCTGGCACACCCACCTGTTCATCGGCGCCATCCTGACCGCGACCTCGGTCGGCATCACCGCGCGGGTGTTCAAGGACCTCGGCGAGATCGACTCGCCGACCGGCCGGGTCGTGCTCGGCGCCGCGGTCATCGACGACGTCCTCGGCCTGATCGTCCTCGCCGTGGTCGCCGGCGTCGTGGTGGGCGCCGGCGGGGGTGGCGAGCCGCTCGACGCCGGCGGCATCGTCGCGATCATCGGCAAGGCGGTCGGCTTCCTGGCCGCGGCGATCGCGCTCGGGCCGTGGCTGTCCAAGCGGCTGTACCGCGCCGCCTCGCTGCTGCGGGTCCACGGGGTGCTGCTCGCGACCTCGCTGGCGTTCTGCTTCGCGATCGCGTACGCGGCCCACGCCGTGGGGCTGGCGCCGATCGTCGGCGCGTTCGCGGCCGGCCTGGTCCTCGACGAGGTCGTCTTCCACGATCACCTGGCCAAGGGCGATCGCCCGCTCGAGCACCAGCTCGAGCCGATCGGCCAGCTGCTCACCCCGCTGTTCTTCGTGCTCACCGGCGCGCGGGTCGACCTCGGCGCCTTCGGCGACACCGAGGCGCTCGCGCTGGCCGGCGCGCTCACCGCCGCGGCGATCATCGGCAAGCAGGCGTGCGCGCTGGTGGCGTTCGGCCCGGGCATCGACCGCCTGTCGGTCGGCATCGGCATGATCCCGCGCGGCGAGGTCGGCTTGATCTTCGCCGCGACCGGCGCCGCGCTGACGCTGGACGGTCAGTCGGTGGTGGATCCCCGCACCTACGCCGCGGTCGTGCTGATGGTGATGATCACCACCCTGGTGACGCCCCCGTTGCTGGCGTGGTCGCTGCGCCGACCGGGGCCGAGGAGGCCGGCATGAGGGTCAAGAAGCTGGCCGCGCTGGCGGCGTGCGTGCTGCTGGCCTGCGGCGGGCGACCCGGCGGCGGCGCGGCGACGCCACCCGGCGTGGTCGGCGCGACCGGCGCGCCGATCGCGATGGTGCTGCCCGCGCTCGACGGCGGCTCGCTCGATCTCGCCAGCCTGCGCGGGCAGATCGTGGTCCTCCACGTGTTCACCACCTGGTCGCTGGCCGCCCAGGCCGAGGTCGACGCGCTGCGGGCCGCCGACCAGCGGCCCGACGTGACCGTGGTCGGCGTCGCCCTCGATCCCGAGGGTCACCTGCTGGTCGCGCCGTGGCGCAACGCCAGCGAGGTGCGCTACCTGATCGGGCTCGCCGACGACGCGGTCCGCGCCGGCAAGAGCCCGCTCGGTCCGCTGCCGTCGGTGCCGACCACGATCGTGCTCGACCGCGCCGGCCGGATCCACGGCCGCGCCGATCGCCAGCTGACGCCGGCCGAGCTCGACGCGATGATCGCGGCGGCGGCGCGTGCCGCTCGGGCCGCGTGATATCGTCCCGGCGATGCGCAAGCTCGTTCCGGCCGCAGCGCTCGCGGCCGTGGTCGTCGTCGGTGCCCGGGGCGCGCGTGCCGACGAGCCTCGCGCCACGTACGCGGTCGGCGGCATCGCGATCGCCGGCGACGCCGACGCGCCGCTGGCCGGCGCGCTGCGGACCGCGGCGACCGGCGGGCTGACCGGCACGCCGGCGCAGGTCGCGCCCGACGTCGTCGCCCGCCTGCTGGCGTCGGTGCCCGACCTCGCCACCTGCACGACCGCCGACTGCCTGACCCGCTTCGCCGCCTCGAGCAGCGCCACCCGGGTGGTCGCGCTCGACGTCGAGATCGAGGGCGAGCTCTACCACCTGCGGGTCAAGGTCACCGACGCGTCCGGCCGGGCCGTGCGCGTGCGCGAGGACGAGTGCATCGCGTGCGCGGTGCCCGAGGTCCAGGAGAAGGTCAGCGCGCTGGTCAACGGCGCCGTCACCGCCGCGACCGACGACGTGGTGGCGGTCGAGATCACCACGACGCCGCCCGGGGCGGAGCTGACGATCGACGGCGTCGCGCGCGGCCGCACGCCGTGGCGTGGCGAGCTGCCGGCCGGACCGCACCAGGTGGTCGTGCGCGACGACGACGGCCACGCGCTCGACGACCAGCTCGTCGTCGAGGCCGGCGGCGGCGGCGCGATCGCGCTCACCATCCCGGGCGCCGGCCCGAAGCCGCGCCGCTGGGGGGCGCTGCGCTGGGTCGCCGCCGGCACCGGCGGCGCGCTGGCGATCACCGGCGTCGTGTTGCTCGCCAAGGACGGCGACGGCACCTGCGGTCAGCCGTCGTGCCCCGAGCGGTGGGAGACCACCGCCGGCGGCATCGGCCTCCTGTCGGCCGGCGTGGTGGTCGGCGCCGCCGCCGGCTGGATGATCTGGCAGGACCACCGCGGCGCCGAGCGCCCGTCGTTCGCGCTGCTCCCCACCGACGGCGGGCTCGCGGCGGCGGTCGGCGGCCGGTTCTAGCCGGCCTACCTGGTCCCGCCGCCCGCCTGCGCCGCGTTCTGCTTCTTCTTCAGCGCCTCGAGCGAGCCGCGGACCTCGGCGTCCTGCGGATTGTTCTTCAGGACGAGCTCGTAGTACTTGCGGGCCTCGTCGAAGTTGCCCTTGCGGAAGTGCAGGTGGCCGAGGAACTTGCGGGCCTCGTCGCCGGCGCCGGCGCGCAGCGCCTTGTCGGCGGCCTCGATCGCGCCGTCGATGTTCTTGTTCTGCCAGGTGGCGCGGGCCAGCCCCAGGTACGCCTGGCCGAGGTACTGCTTGCTCTTGATCACCTTGTTGTAGGCGGCGATCGCGGCCGGCCAGTCGAGATCCTTGTAGGCCTTCTCGGCCTGCTTGAGCAGCTCGGCCGGGTCCTTGCTGCCGGCGGCGTCGTCGCCGGCATCCTTGCCCTTGCCGGCGGCGGCCGTGCCGCCGTGGCCGTCGCGCGTGTCGCGGACCTCGCGGACGTCACGGGCGTCACGGGCGTCACGCTCCGGCTTGCGATCGCGGTTCGAGCCGCGACCGTCGCCGTCGGGGTGGCGCTTGACGCCGCCGCCGTCGTCCTTGCCCGGGCTCGGGCCCGGGTCGGGCACGGCGGTGTCGCGCGGCGGCTCGGGGACGAGGTTGGCGCCGGCGTCGATCACGGCGGCCTCGCTCGGCAGCGCCGCGCCCGCCGAGCCGGCCGCGCCACCGGGGCGCGCGCGCTCGCCGGCGGCGACATACAGCACCACGCCGAGCCCGCCGAGCACCAGGCCGGCGAACACGAACCAGGCGAAGGTCGCCCAGCCCGACCGCCGCGCGGTCGGGATGCCGAGGCTGTCGTCGAACGGCGCGCCGAACGTGCCGCGGTGCGGGGTCGCGTCGAGGCCCATCATGGCCGGGCCCGCGCCCGCCAGCGCGGCCACGATCGGCGCCGAGGCCGGCGTCGTGACCGGGCCGGCGACCGGCCCCGAGCCCGACGGCGGCGGCAGCGAGAACTGCGCCGAGGTCGACACCCGCGCCACCTGGCCGATGCTCATACCGGGCACGCTCAGCGCCGGCGACGACGTCGACAGCCGGGCGATGCCCGAGTCGATGATCCGCGCCGACAGGCCGGGGTTGAGGCTGGCGACCAGGTGCTGATCGGTGGCGACGCCGAGCACGTTGGCGACCGCGGCGCCGCGGCCGGCCAGGCACTTGGTCAGCTCGTACTCGAACGCCTCCATCGACGGCGGGCGATCGTCGGGGTTGCGCGCCATCGCCTGGGTCACGAGCTGGCTGACCGCGGCCGGGATGGCCGAGCGGAGGTGACCGGCGGGGACCGGATCGACGGTCGCCTTCTTGGTCAGGATCTCCATGAAGTTGTCGCCCTGGTAGGGCGGCACGCCGGTCAGCATCTCGTAGAGGATCGCGCCGAGCGCGTAGACGTCGCAGCGCGCGTCGGCGGGGCGGCCGGCGGCCTGCTCGGGCGCCATGTACTCGGGCGTGCCCATCGCCATGCCCGGGCTGGTCAGCTTGCGCTCGCGCGCCTCCTCGGCCTCGGTGGTCTTGGCGATGCCGAAGTCGAGCACCTTGACGAAGTCGGCGTTGCCGTCGCGGATGGTGAGGAAGACGTTCTCGGGCTTGAGATCGCGGTGGATGATCCCCGAGGTGTGGGCCGCCGACAGCGCGCGGCAGATCTGGGTGGCGATCCGCACCGCGCGGGCGACCTCGAGTGCGCCCTCGCGCTCGATCACGCTGCCCAGCTCGACGCCCTCGAGGTACTCCATGACGAAGTACGCCGAGCCGTCGGCGGTGGTGCCCGAGTCGGTGACGTCGACGATGTGGGGGTGGCCGATCTTCGACGCGGCGCGGGCCTCGCGGCGGAACCGCTCGACCAGATCGGGCATGCGGCTGTAGCTCGGGTGCAGGACCTTGAGCGCGACCCGCTTGCCGATCTCGACGTGCTCGGCGAGGTAGACCTTGCCCATGCCGCCCTCGCCGATCAACTCGACGACGCGGTAGCGGCCGTCGATGACGTGGCCGATGATCGGCTGGGAGTCGTCCTCGTCGGGCCGCAGCGCGACCGCCTCGGCGGTGGCCGGCCGCCCGCCGCTGCCGCTGCTGATGCGCGCCTCGGTGACGGCCGGGCGCTCGCGGCGATCGGCCTGCTTGCGGCGATCGACGACGTCGGCGCCGAGGTCGGCGGCGCGGCGGCCGACCGAGCCCGGGGTCCGCACCTGGGTCTGCGCCTTCGAGCCGGAGGCCGACTCCTGGATGCGGTAGGCCTCGGACCGCTCGAGCAGCTGGCGCAGCTCGTCGGTCGGCGGCAGGGTCATCGCCCGCTTGCGGACGTTCTGCATCATCGCCTCGCGCTCGGCGCGATCGGTGGCGATGTCCTCGGCGAACAGCTCCTGGATGAACTCCGACATCCGGTTGGAGTCGGTGGTCGGCGCGTTGCTGGCCAGCCACGCCTGCAGCGCCTGCCGCATCTCCTCGCAGGTCGCGTAGCGATCGTCACGGGCCGCGGCCAGGCCGCGCAGCACGACCTCGTCGAGCTCGGCCGGCACCCGCGGCGCCCGCTTCGACGGCCGCAGCACCTCCGGGTTGCGCGCACGGGCCAGCAGATCCTGCGGCTGCTCCTTGCCGGGGGGGAACAGCTGGCGCCCGGTCAGGAGCTCCCACAGCACGATCGCCGACGCGTACTGGTCGCTGCGCCCGTCGAGGCGCTCGCCGCGCGCCTGCTCGGGCGACATGTACGCGACCTTGCCGTAGATGATGCCGGGCGCGGTCTTCTCGAGCTTGAGCGTCGACGACGCCAGCCCGAAGTCGGTCAGCTTCACCTCGCCCGTGTACGAGATCAGGATGTTGGGCGGCGAGACGTCGCGGTGGACCAGCTCGAGGTCGGGGAACGAGTGCGCGTAGGCCAGGCCCCGGCACAGCTCCTTGACGATGTAGACCGCGATGTCCACCGGGAACGCGACCTGTTTCTTGGCGCACCGGTTCCACACCGCGCGCAGGTCGCGCCCCTCCACGAAGTCCATGGCCAGGAACAGCTCGCCGCCGACCTGGCCGGCATCGAAGACCGGGATCAGGTTGCCGTGGCTCAGCTTGACCACGACCTTGGCCTCGTCGCGGAACCGGGCCACGTACTCGGCGTCGGCCAGGTGGGGCAGGACGGTCTTGATGACCATCAACCGCTCCAGCCCCCGGTCGCCGGTCACGGCGAGGTAGAGGGCTCCCATCCCCCCCTGGGCCAGTGGCCCGAGGAGGTGGTACTTCCCGAACCTCCTCGGGTACTTGTCCAGGCTTTGGCCCGGCGTGCTCATCGTGAAGGCGGCCCCAGCCTACCACGCGTGGTCTGGCGCAACCAATTCGAGGATGAGCCTGTTGCCGATCGCCAGGATCTGCCCGAGGCGGGTGCTCACACCGGCGGGGTGTAGGTGAGTTACTGACCCGGCGGGCTCGTTGCATGAGCCGGACGCAACCTCATAAGATGACCACGGGTGCGAGGCGGGGGCTGGGCGCGTCCCCGGCCCCGGGGACAGGCCGAACCTCTGACCACGACTGGATGGATGACATGGCCGGTGAGCGCGTCCTGGTGATCGATGACAGCCCGACGATCGTTCGGGTGGTGCAGCTGGTCCTGACCAAGGCCGGGTTCGAGGTCAGCTCCGCGCCCGACGGCGAGGCCGGGCTGGCCGCCGCCCGTGCGCAGCTCCACGATCTCATCCTGCTCGACTTCGTCATGCCGCGGATGAACGGCTACCAGGTGTGCCGCGAGCTGGCCGCCGACCCCGCGCTACGCGACGTGCCGGTGGTGCTCATGAGCGCCAAGGGCGACCAGGTCGGCGAGCGGTTCGTGAAGGTGATGGGCATCGTCGACTACATCACCAAGCCGTTCTCGCCCGAGGCGATCACCGCGGTCGTGCAGCACACGATCGGCAAGTACGCGCGCGGCGGGGCGGCCGGTCCCGAGCCCCGCGCCGGGGTCCCCGGCGGCCTCGGCGGCGACGACGGCGATCCGGCGCGCGCGGCCGCGCTCGCCCAGCTGCGCACGCGCATCGCCGACGCGGTCGGCGCCCGGGTCGGCGCGCTGTTCGGGCTGGCCAACGCCGCCCACGCCGAGCAGATCAGCGACGACACCCGCATCCCGACCGACGCCGCGGCGATCGCCGACGCCGCCCGCTCGGCGCTCGACGATCGCAGCCTGGCCGAGATCCTGGGCGCGATCGACGTCGGCGCGCTCGGCGGAGGCGGCCCGGCCATGACCGGCGATCTGCGGATCATCCCGCTGGCCGAGGTGCTGCAGCTCATCGATCACCAGGAGCAGTCGGGCGTGCTGACCGTGAGCCACGGCGACGCCCGGGTCGAGCTGTTCTTCCGCAAGGGCCGCATCGATCAGGCGCTGGCCACCGGCCTGGCCGAGGACCTGCTGCTCGGCCGCTACATCGTCGACGCCGAGCTGATGTCGAAGCAGGACTTCGACGGCTTCCTCGGCTCGCGCACCGCCGGCGCCAAGCTGATCGGCAACCAGCTGGTCAAGCTCGGCTACGTCGGGCCGAGCGATCTCAAGAGCGCCCTGGCTCGCCAGAGCGCCGAGCTGGTCTACGAGGCCCTGCGCTGGCGGTTCGGACGCTTCCAGTTCGTCGCCGGCCGCGACCTGCCCGCGCCCGTGGTCGAGGCCTCGCTCGAGCTCGACGTCGAGGCCATCCTCATGGAGGGCTTCCGTCGCGTCGACGAGTGGCACCTGATCGAGCGCGCCATCGACGACTTCGATCTGGTGTTCCTGCGCAACGAAGATGCGGTGGCGCAGATGGGCCGCGGCCGCCTCACCCGCGAGGAGCTGGCGATCCTCGAGCTGGTCAACGGCAAGAACTCCGTCAAGGACATCGTCCGCAAGTCGCGGATGGGCAGCTTCGAGGTGAGCAAGATGCTCTACCGCCTGCTGTCCATCAAGCTCGTCCGCCGTCGGGTCCTTCCGGTCGCGGTCTGAGCGGTCGACACGTGAGCGTACGTGACCGTACGCGAACGTGACCGTACGCAAACGTGGGCGCCGTTCTTCGACGACAGCCTCCCTCCTTCGTCGGTCGGCTTCGCTCAGAACCAACGGAACACATGGTCCGCGGCCTTGGCGCCGTCATTCGCAGCAGCGAGTCGGAGGGACGCAGCGGCCGACGACGACGTCTCAGGACGAACGGGATCTGGTGGTGGCCTTCTTCCTCGGCAGGGCCGCCTGCTTCTTCGCGGCGGGCGCCGCCTTTCGCTTCGCCGCAGGAGCCGCCTTACGCTTCGCGGCAGGCTCCGCCTTCTTCGCCGCCGACGCTGCCTTCTTCGCCGCCGGCGCCGCCGGTCGCGACGGCGACGCGCCGGTGCCCAGCTGGAAGCTGGCGAGCAGGTTGTCGCCGGCGACGACGGCGCGGCCCGATCGCGCGACCGCCAGGACCTGGGCGACCGACACGTCGGCCTGGCCGAGGAGCGACTGCTGGTCGACGTCCCAGACCTCGAGCGTGTTCGGCCCGAACAGGCCCCGCGACATCAGCAAGACGACGACGGCGGGGTGGTCGGCGAGTGGGGCCAAGGCGCGGATGCGGTCGCGGTTGGGATTGCGCGCCTGCCAGGACCGGTCGAGCTCGCCGGTCGCCAGGTCGAGCACGTCGAGGAAGATGCCCTCGGCGACCAGCCGTCCGTCGGCGAGCAGGTGCGCGTGCTTCGGCGGCCCACCGCGCAGCTTGGCCATGGCGTCGTGCGTCGCGGCGACTGCGCCGGTGGCGAGGTCCCAGACGGTGACCAGCCCCTTCACGCCGATGGTGACGGCGCGGCGACCGTCCAGGTCGACCCGCAGCAGCGCGGGCTTCTCGCGCGGCCCGCGGACCACGACCCGCTGCTCGCCGCTGCCGAGGTCACGGATCTCGAGGCGATTTTGATCGTCGGCGGCGACGAGCCGCTCGCCCGCGAGGACGGTGCTCACCCGCATCGGCGCGACGATCTCGCGCAGCCGGCGTCCCGACGACAGGTCCCAGATCGTCACGGACGGCGACGGGCCGTGCTCCTTCGCGCGATCGAGGCAGATCGCGGACACCGCGAACCCGCCGTCGGGGCTCGGCACCGGCGCCGCGGCCGGCCACCGGAGTCCCTCGACCGCGCACACGACCTCGCCCGAGGCGAGCTCGGCCACCGCGATCGCACCATCCGCCTCCTTGCGCAGGCCGCGGACGCCGTCGTCGACGAGCCGCAGCCAGGTGCCGTCGACCGCGCGCCCGGTCGCGAGGTTCCAGGCCAGCGGCGGCCGGTCGACCCCGTCCCGGATGTCGCGCGTCAGCGCCCACGCGCCGGTCGCGTCGATCACCACGCTGCCCGGACCGTTGGGGTGCTTCGGCGCGTCCTCGCCACGATTCGCGATGCTACGGATGTCGAACGCAGGCGGCACGTCCGGAGCATCGCGCACCACACCCGCGGCTCACAAGCTCACTCGGACACGCCCGGGTTGTAGCGCGCGTCCTCGCGCGTCGACGCGTAGATCTCGTACGCCGCCAGATCGAGATCGGCGGGCAGGTCGGCCTCGATCGAGAACGTGCCGTCGGGGGCGGTCGCGCCGCGGCCGATCGGGATGGCGTCGCCGCGGGTCCCGGCGCGCACCAGCATGACGTCGACGCGCACGCCGGGGACGGCGACGCCGGCCGCGTCGACGCGCCCCTCGATGCGCAGCAGCTCGCCGCGGTAGCCGACCGTGTCGGCGAGCGTGATCGCCACGACCGGGGTGATCTTGGCCGGGTCGGTCGGGCGGCCGCGGGGATCCTGGTGCGGGCCGATCACGTCGGCGTCGCCGCCGCCGTCGCCATCGCCCATGCCGTCACCATCGCCGAACACCGAGCTCCAGTCGCCGGAGTTGGGGCCGTCGCCGGCCGGCCGCCGCGCCTCCTCGAGCTGCTGGTCGGACAGGCCCTTGATGTCGCCTTGCAGCTGGGTGTAGCCCTCGTCGTAGCTCGACGGCTTGGCGAACGGGTCCTCGGCGCGCGGGCGGTGGATGGTCTTGTCCTGGCCGTTCTGGACCTGGAGCTGGAGCGCGGCGCCGCCGAGGTCGACCCGCTGCCAGCCGCGCTCGGGGAACCACACCTCGACGAAGGCGTGGGCCTCGTTGGTCACCAGCCGGGTCGGGATGCCGAGCGCGTTGGCGGTGATCATGAACGTCGACGATCGATGGCGACACACGCCGGCCTGGTTGACGTAGAGGTCCCAGAACAGGTCGCCGGTCGGGCGCGCGATGGTCTTGGCCTCGAAGCCGCGGAAGTAATAGACGAGCTTGTTGAACGCGTCGCCGAGGTCGTCGCGCTCGGACACGCCGCGATCGGCGAGCGCCTTGCGGGCCATCGCCAGCACCGGCGGCGGCAGCACCGGCAGCAGGCTCTCGCGGCTGGCCAGCTCGCGGACCCGGCCGACCGTGTACGCGCGCCGCGGCAGCGACGGCGCGAAGTAGCCGGCGTCGGCGTCGGCCAGGAACACCAGCCGGTACTGGCCGGCGGCGGCGCGCTCGCTGGCGCGGACGTAGAAGTTGTCGGCCGAGTCCTTGCCGAAGGTGACCACCACCGGCGGCAGGGTCTCGTACGACAGGATGCGCATGTCGGGCGCCACCGACGGGATCGGGACGTCCTTGCCGGGCACCAGCTCGACCATCAGCGACGCCCAGAACCGGTCGCGGGTGGCGTCGGTCGCGCCGCCGACCCGCACGTCGGTGACCACGCGGTTGCGGATCACCGCGGTGTAGTCGGCCTCGACGCCGTCGAGCGAGCTCATGCGCTTGAACGGCATGACGTCGGGGTTGAACACGCTGACGTAGCGCAGCGTGCCGTCCTTGCCGGTGTTGGCGTCGAGTGGCTGCGAGGTCTCGCGATCGGTGCTGAAGCCGTCGCGGCCGAACACCGGCTCCGACGACGACCTCGGCGCCAGCTCGGGCTCGGGCAGGACCTTGTCGCCCGACGCGAACGCCTCGGGGTTCTTCCCCGGCGTCGGATCGGCGCCGACCAGCGGCGACGGATCGGCGCCGCCCGACGGCGACGGCAGATCCTCGTGCAGCGTGCGCGGCTTGCGCTGCGACTGCTGGGCCCAGGCGGCGGCGCCGCCGGTCAGGACGACGGCGGCCAGGGCCACCACGGAGCGCGTCCGCATCAGCATGGAGGATACGCGTCGGACACCCGGGCGCCAGGGGAGGTTCCCGGTACCTTGCCCGGCTGCGGGACCGCCGGGTTTCGACCGGTTACGATGCGTCGCCCATGATCGCCCAGGCCCAGGACCCGACCGCGCGCCACGCCGCGCTGGTCCTGGCCTTCGCCGGCGCCGGCGCCCAGCTGGCGGCGAGCGCGGCCGACGCCTGGTTCCTGGCCTCGTTCGGCCCGCGCTTCCTCGGCGGGGTGATCGCCGCGTCGAGCCTGCTGGTCGCGGTCACGCTGGCGCTGGTCGGCGCGCTGAGCGACCAGCGCGATCGCCGGCGCACGCTGATCGTGCTGGCCGCGTCGGGCGCGGTGATCCTGCCGGCGCTCGACCTCGCCCACCGGCTCGGCGCGCGCACCTCCGCCGTGGTCGCGATGATCGTCGTCAAGCAGCTGCAGGCCGCGGTCGACCTCGGCTTCTGGGTGGCGATCGCCGAGCGGTTCGACGCCCGCAGCGCCCGCCGCGTCGTGCCGTGGCTGACCGCCGCCGGCGGCCTCGGCGCCACCGCCGGCGCCGCCCTGGTCATCCCGATCGCCGAGGCCGGCGGCGCCAGCGCGGCCCTGCTCGCCGGCGCGGCGATGATGGCCGCCGCTGCCGCGCTGGCCACTCGCCTGCCCGCCGCCCGCCGCTTCGGCAGCGCCCCGGCGCCGGGCTCGAGCCTGCGCTGGGGTGGCGGCTGGGAGCAGCTGCAGCGCCAGCCGCTGGCGCGCGGGCTGGCGGTGGTGGTCGCGCTCGGCGGCGCGTTCGCGTCGCTGGCCTACTTCGTCCTCGGCGCCGGCGCCGCGGCCCGCTACCCCGACGCCGGCGCGCTGGCCCAGTTCCTCGGCGGCGTGCGGGCGCTGTCGCAGGCGGTGATGCTGGTCGCCCAGGTCGCGATCGCGCCGCGCCTGCTCGCCCGCGCCGGCATCGGCGGCGCGCTGCTGATCGCGCCGATCGGCGCCGCCGTCGCCGCGGTGCTGGTGGCGATCACCGGCGGGCTGGGTGCGGCCGCGCTGGTCCAGGTTCAGGCCCGGGTGCTCGACGGCGCGCTCGAGGCCCCGGCCGAGAAGCTGGCCCAGAACCTCCTGCCCGCCGAGATCCGCGGCCGGGTCGGCGGCTTCCTCGACGGCGTCGCCAAGCGCGCCGGCGCGGTGACCGGCGGCGTCGGCGCGACCGCGCTGGTGGCGTGGCCGCGGGTGTTCGCGGCGGTGCTGGGCGCGGTCGCGGTGGCCTGGGTGGTCGCCGCGCTGGTGCTGCGCGCCCGCCTGCCCGGGTGGGCGCTGACCGCGCTCGGCAGCCCGGCCCCGCGCCGCACCGGCGACGCCGACGTCGAGGAGGACGACGTCATCCTCGGCCCGGCCGCCGCCCGCCGGATCGCCGCCGAGCTCGATCGCCACGAGCCGGTGCTGGCCGCCGGGGTCGCCGCGCGCATGCACCAGGCCGGCGCCATCGACGCCCGCCCGCTGATCGCCTCGCTGCTGCCGCGCACGCCGCCCGACGAGCAGGCCCAGGTCGCGGCCGCGCTGTGGAGCTGCGCGCGGGTGCCGGTCGCGGCGGCGGCCACCGAGTCGCTGACCGGGATGACCGCGATGGCGAGCGTGACCGGCATGGTCAGCATGACCGGCGTGACCCGGCCGATGCGCAGCGAGCGCGAGGGCCTGTCGGCGCTGCGCGCCGCCGCCGCCGCGCTGCCGGGGCTGACCGACGACGCCGCCGAGTGGGTGGCGCGCACCGCCGGCGTGATCGCCCGCGGCCGGCGGGTCGAGCTGGCCGGCGACCGCGCCGGCGCCGCCGGCGCCGCGCTGATGATCGCCCGCGCCCGCGCCGACGGCGAGGCACCGGCGATCGACGTCGCCATCGACCTCGCGCTCGACGACGACGATCCGGCGGTGCAGGCCGCCGGCGTGCGCGACCTTGCCGTCGAGGTCGAGGCCCTGGCCGCCGCGCCCGTCGGGCGCGGCTTCGAGCTCGGCCGCAAGCTGCTGCGCATCACCCGCCGCGGCCGTCCGGGCGAGGACGGCGATCTCGCCCACGCGGTCGCCGCGATCGGCGCCCTCGCCCGCGGCGCGCGCGGCCTCCACGACGCCGAGGCCGTGCTGTTCCGCACCGAGGCGTACGAGCTGGTCCGCCGCCTGGCCGATCGCCACGTCGACCCGGCCGCGCCGGCGACGGCGGCGGCCGCGCTGACCGCGCTGGCCGCGTGGTCGGCGACCTGCCCACCCGAGGACGTCCACCTGCTCGCCGACGCGCTCGGCGATCGCGACGACGACGTCCGCGACGCCGCCGCGGCCGCGCTGCGCCGGCTCGGCGCCTCGGCGGCGCCCGACCTGGCCCGCGCCGCCGGCTTCGGCCGCCGCGCCGCCCGCGATCGCGCGCTGGCGCTGCTGCGCGAGCTGCCGGTGACCACCCGCACCCTCGATCGGCTGGTCGACGCCGAGCTCGACGCGCTCGACCGTGGCGCCCTCCACGCCGCCGCGCTGGCCGACCTGCGCGACCCGTGGGTGACCCGCCGCCTCGGCGAGCGCCTCGACGAGATCGGCCACACCACCCTGCTGCTGGTCGCGGCCCGCGAGCGCTCGACCGCGATCGCCGCCGGCGCCCGCCTGCTCCGCCACGCCCACGGCAAGGACGAGCGGGCGCGCGCGCTCGAGGCGCTCGACGCCGCTCTGCCCCGCGCCCTCGCCCTGCGCCTCCTGCCCGCGCTCGACGCCGGCGAGCTCGCCGCCCGCGTCCGCGGCGCGGTCGTGCGCAGCGGCGGGCCGCCCGGCCGCGACGCGGTGATCAAGGCCGAGCTGACCGGCGGCGATCCGCTGCTGCGCCCACTCCTGGTCCGCGCGCTCGGCGCCGATCGCGCCCGCTACCGGACCGCGATCGCCGACGCCGCCCGCGCCGCCGCCGCCGAGGTCAGCCCGCTCGACCTCTTGCGCCGGATCACCGCCCCCGCCGAGGATGGCCAGGACGTGCCCGCCGCGGTCGAGAAGATGCTGCTGCTCGCCGGCCTGCCGCTGCTGGCCGAGGCGACCACGCCCCAGATCGGGGCCCTGGCCGAGCGCGCCGAGGTGCTCGACCTCGCCGCCGACGACATCCTTTGCGCCGACGGCGAGCGCCTCGACGCCCTGGTCGTGGTCGCCGAGGGCGCGCTGGTCATGGGCGACCGCCGCATCACCGCCGGCCAGGCCGTCGACGAGCTGGCGCCGATGGCGCCGCGCCCGGTGCCGGCCGCGGTGGTCGCCGACGGCGCCGCGCGCCTGGTCCGGGTCGCCCGCGTCGACTTCGAGGAGCTGGTCGACGACGAGCCCGGCCTGGCCGCCGCGCTGCTGCGCCTGCTCGGCGAGCGGCTGCGCGCCTCCGACCGCTCGCCGTGAGGAGCGCGGGTCACTCGGGGAGCGGACAGACGTACGCGTCGATGTAGATCGCGTGCGTCCCCTCGGGGCAGGGCACCTCGTACAGATCGACGATCGAGCCGCACGCGCCGCCGGGGCCGACGTTGCCGACCCGCGCGGCGTGGGCGTGATCCCAGCCGCGGAACGGCCGGCTGCCGTCGCTGCAGGTGACGCTCAGCAGCCACTCCATCTCGGCCGGGATGCCGCACACCTCGATCGGCTGCTCCTTGGTGGTCGCGACCTCGCCGAAGGTCTTGGCCCCGGCGCCGCGCCGCTTGTCCCACTCGGCCTTCGGCCGGCCGATCGGCGCGTACTTCCCGGTGTCGGCGCACTCGCGAAACTCGCTGGGCGAGCCGTCCTGTTCGTCGGCGTACTCGTTGAGGTTCGCGATGCACTCGCCGACCGCCTCGCAGCTGCCGTTGTCGAGCAGGCAGCGCCCGGCCGCGGCGGTCGCCTTGGCCGCCTCGGGGCCGCGCTCCTCGAACGAGCGCCGGAAGTCGGCCTGGCATTCGGTCTCGGTCAGCTCGTAGCCGGTGACCAGCTCGCACCGCGCGTCCTTCAGCTCGAAGATGCGGGCGCACACGCTCTCGGGCGTCACCGCGGCGCCGCTCTGGAACACGGCGGGCGTGACCCCGGTGGTGCTGGCCACCGAGCCGGTCCCGTCGCCGCCGGTCACCGGCCGCGGCTTCGGTCCACAGGCGGCCATGCCGACCGCGAGCAAGGCTATCGCACGCAACGTTCCCCTCATTCGGATCACGGTATCACCTCTCGCGCCGCTAACGTCCGACATACGGACGAGCTTGCACGATCCAGATGGTTTCTCCCTCCAGCACCCACTCGACGTCGAGCGGGGCGCCGGCCGGGAACAGCGGGATGAACTGCTGGACCGCCTTGACCAGGCGCTTGGCGCGGGCCTCGGTCAGGATCACCTCGCCGGCCGGGACCTGGACCTCCTCGAGCCCACCGGCGGGATCGAACACCAGCATGGTGGCGTCGTCGGCGCGCGAGATGATCTTGGTGCCGTCGTTGGTGGCGTCGAAGATGATCTGCTCGGGCACCTTCTGGCCCTCGACGACGCGCATGCCGAGGCCCCACTTGGCGTTGATCGTGAAGCCGTCGTCGTCGCGCTCGTCCCACAGGTTGGTCGACACCAGCACGCCGGCCGCGGTTGCGGCGACCCCGACCTGGATCATCACCGCGGCGTAGACCTGGCGGTGATCGATGCCGAACAGCGCCCGCTCGTCGACCGCGCGCTGGTTCCACAGCGACGCCCACACGGTCTTGACCGCCTCGCCCAGCGCCGCCTTGCCGCGCACGTTGGCGACGGTGTCGTACAGGCCGGCGCCGTTGAACCCGGGCAGGTCCTCGGCGTTGGTCGAGCTGCGGACGAACACGCCCTTGCCGCCCAGCTTGAGCCGCACCCGCTTGTAGAGCATGTCGAGCACGACCGGATCGATCGGCGCGGCCTTGATCGCCGCGCGCAGCTCCTCGAGCGCCTGCCTGCGCCACGCCGCGTCCTGCTCGAAGCGGGCGTCGGCCAGCATCGCCGCGATCCTGGCGTCGAGCCCGTGCTGCTTCAGGTGGCGGACGTAGTAGTAGAACGGCACGCCGAACCCGTCGGGGACGAGCACGTCGGCCAGGTTGGCGGTGCGGATCTCGCCGAGGTTCGACGTCTTGGTCCCGAACTTGACGACGTCCTTGGCCCGGATGCGGGTCAACATCGGCAGGTTGCGCTCCTCGAGGTCGGCCGGCGGCAGGTCGACCTTGCGGCGCGCGGTCTGCTTGCGCTGGTACTCGGCGATCTCCTCGCCGGTCGCCTCGCGCAGGATGACCTTGGCGTCGGTGACCTGGTAGTAGACGACCTTGCCGTCGAGCTTGCCGAACTCGTCGCGCGCCTTCTTGTAGCCGGCGTTGGGCACGTTCCACGCGGTCGCGCGCAGGTTGACGTGCGACAGCGGCGTCGAGAACGTGGTCGACAGGATGCCGGCGACCGGCGAGATGTCGGGGTAGCTCTCCTGCAGCAGCGCGATGTCGCCGCGATCGAAGGTGAGCTGCTCGTAGGGCGTGCCGACCGGCACCACCCGCAGGGTGCCGACCGACCAGCCCGGGTTGAACGCCTGGTACGGCGATGCCTTGTAGATCTCGTCGCTGGTGACGACCTTGATGCCCAGCCGGGCGACCGCCTTCGCCATGGTCAGCTGGGCCGGCGAGTCGGGGCGGAAGACCAGATCCTTGGCCCGCCAGAACGTGTCGCTCAGCCGCTTGTGCACCCGCTGCACGGTCGGCGCGTCGATCTGGTCGCCCTCCCAGAACGAGAACGCCCACCGGTCGACCTTGGTGTGGTGGGTGATGTAGCCGAGGATGAAGCGCGGCTTCACCCGGTCGTAGTTCTTGTTGTACTCGCGGATGTTGTCGGCGGTCCACGCCTGCTTGAGCAGCACGCCGAGCACGAAGTCGGCGTGCAGCTCGAACAGGTTGACGTCGATGAAGTAGATCTGGTTCGACTTGACGTCGATCACGAACTTGCCGAACCGATCGGCGTGCAGCTCGCGGGAGTAGGTGGCCCAGGTGGCGTCGTCGGGGATGCCCTTGACCCACACCCGCTGCTCGGCGGCCCGGGCCACCGGCGGCGCGGCGACGGTGACGGCGGCGATCGTGGCGGCGACGGCGGCGAGGACGGCGGCGCGCGTGGTCATGGCCGCGATGATAAACGCGCGACCCGGCGCGATCGGTCTCGACCGCTCGGGTAATGTCGCCGCATGTCCGCGCCGCCGCACACCGACCGCCTCACCGACCGGCAGATCCGGCTGGCGGTGCTGGTGGCGGCGCTCGGCTACTTCGTCGACATCTATGACCTGATCCTGTTCGGCGTGGTGCGGACCCCGAGCCTGGCCGCGCTCGGCGTGCCGCCCGACCGGATGCTGGTCGAGGGCGAGCGCCTGCTCAATTTCCAGATGGGCGGCCTGCTGGTCGGCGGCGTGGTGTGGGGCGTGCTCGGCGACAAGCACGGCCGGCTCTCGGTCCTGTTCGGATCGATCCTGACCTACTCGGTCGCCAACTTCCTCAACGGCATGGTGACCGACCTCGACACCTACGCCGGCCTGCGCTTCGTCGCCGGCGTCGGCCTGGCCGGCGAGTTGGGCGCCGGCATCACCCTGGTCAGCGAGATCCTGCGCCGCGACGGCCGCGGCTGGGGCACGACCATCGTCGCCACCGTCGGCATCTGCGGCGGCGTGGTCGCGGCGCTGGTCGGCGGCAAGGTCCACTGGCGCACCGCCTACTTCATCGGCGGCGGGCTCGGCCTCGCGCTGCTGGCGCTGCGGCTCGGCGTGCGCGAGTCGGGCATGTTCAAGGCGATCCAGGGCGGCGGGGTCCGCCGCGGCGACCTGCTCGCGCTGGTCCGCAGCGGCCGCCGCCTCCGCCGCTACCTCGCCGTGATCTTCGTCGGCGTGCCGATCTGGTACGCGGTCGGCATCCTGATCTTCTTCTCGCCCGAGCTCGGCGCCGCGCTCGGCCTCGATCCCCGGCCCAAGGCCGCCGACGCGCTGCTGGCCTGCTACGCCGGCCTCGCCGTCGGCGACCTCGCCTCCGGAGCGATCTCGCAGCTGCTGCGCTCCCGCAAGAAGGCGCTGGCCACCTTCCTGGTCCTGACCGGGATGTCGATCGGCCTCTACTTCGGCGCCGCCGCCCGCTCGACCGTGACCTTCTACGCGGTGTGCGTGCTGCTCGGCCTGTCGACCGGCTACTGGGCGGTGTTCGTGACCAGCGCGGCCGAGCAGTTCGGCACCAACCTGCGCGCCACCGTCACCACCACGGTGCCCAACTTCGTGCGCGGCGCCGTGGTGCCGATGACGCTGCTGTACAAGGAGCTGCGCGGCCCGCTCGGCAAGGTCGAGGGCGCGCTGGTGGTCGGCGCGGGCGTGCTCGCCCTGGCCGCGGTCGCGCTGTGGCTGCTCGACGAGACCTACGGGAAGGATCTCGACTACGTCGAGGACTAGCGTCACGATGTCGGGGTGCGCGACGCCGCCGTGGCCGATCACACCAGCTACAAGTGTCCGCAGTGCGGCGCCGCCCAGGCGCTCCAGCCCGGCCTCGACGCGCTCGGTTGCGACCACTGTGGTCACCAGGTGCCGATCGACACCCCGAACCGGCCGATCCACGAGCACGACTTCGACGAGGCCCGGCGGCGGGTGCGGCGCGGCCCCGCCACCGACCTGGTCGCCGGCGGCCACGAGGTCCAGTGCAAGCACTGCGGCGCGCGCAGCGTCACCGCCCGCCACGCGCAGCGGTGCGCGTTCTGCGACGAGCCGCTGGTGGTCGAGGTGGTCGCCGCTCCCGACACCGTGCTGCCCGACGCGGTGCTGCCGTTCGCCGTCACCAAGGACGCCGCCGGCGCCGCCTTCAAGTCATGGATGGCGTCGCGCTGGTTCGCGCCGAGCGATCTGCGCCGCCGCGCCCGCAAGGACGGGCTCGACGGCGTCTACGTCCCGTACTGGACCTACGACTCCGACACCACCACCCGCTACACCGGCGCCCGCGGCGAGCACTACTACGTCGACGAGGAGTACACGGACAGCCAGGGCAAGCGACAGACCCGGCGGGTGCAGAAGACCCGCTGGTACAGCGCCGCCGGCACCGTGTTCGTCGCCTTCGACGACGTCCTGATCTCGGCGTCGAAGGGCATGCCGCGCCAGCGCCTCGCCCAGCTCGAGCCGTGGCACCTCGACGAGCTGCGCCCGTTCGACGGCGCCTACCTGGCCGGCTTCGTCGCCGAGCGCTACTCGCTCGACCTCGAGGAGGGCTTCCGCGAGGCGTCGGCGATCATGGAGCGGCGCATCGAGGGCGCGGTCCGCCGCGACATCGGCGGCGACGAGCAGCGCATCCACTCGATGGACGTCCGCCACGCCGACGTCCGCTTCAAGCACGTGCTGCTGCCGGTGTGGGTGTCGAGCTTCAAGTACGACGACAAGGTGTTCCGGGTGGTGGTCAACGCCCGCACCGGCGAGGTCGCCGGCGATCGACCGTGGAGCGTGGTCAAGATCGTCCTGTTCGTCCTCGCCATCGCCGCGCTGATCGCCGCGATCGTGCTGCTCGTCCAGCACTTCCGCGAGCCGGCCCCGCCCGAGGACCCGGGACCGTCGGTCCATCAGGTCCGGGCGTCGGCGGCCATGCCATTCATGACACAAGGCTGTCAATCAGGGATGCCAGGGTGAGGCCGAGGAGATGACGACCATGACCAAGCGCCGCGATGCCCGCACCGTCCACGTCCTGCTGCCCGATCCGTTCGCCGACTGGGAGCCGTCGCTGCTGCTGTGCGAGCTCGCCCGCCTCGGCGGCTGGACCGTCGTCACCGTCGGCATCGACGGCCGCGAGATCCGCTCGATGGGCGGGCTGCGGGTCACCACCGACACCGTGATCGCCGAGGTCGATCCGGCCGGCGTGTCGACGGTGGTGGTGATCGGCAGCCCCCGCTGGGAGCAGGCGCCGATCCCCGCGGTGTCGGCGTTCTTGCGCGCGGCCGCGCAGGGCGGTGCGCTGGTCGCGGCGATCTGCGGCGGCACGCTGGCGGCCGGCCACGCCGGCCTGCTGCAGGAGCGGCGCTACACCAGCAACGATCCCGACTTCGTCGCCAAGCTGGTCGGCGCCGCGCGGGTCGGCACCTACGTCGACGCGGCCGCGGTGCGCGACGGCCAGGTGATCACCGCCGGCGGCCTCGGCTACGTCGAGCTGGCCGCCGAGGTGCTGGTCGCGATCGGCGCGATGCCCGCCGCCGCGAAGGACGGCTGGGTCGGCTTCCTGCGCACGCCGCCGGGCGCGGCCACCGGCGCGGGCGCGGCGGCCTGAGCGACGACGGCTGCCAGCCTCCGGCTCCGGCGCCAGCATCCGGCTCCGGCCCCAGCATCCGGCTCCGGCTCCGGCTCCAGCATCCGGCTCCGGCTCCAGCATCCGGCTCCAGCTCCGGCTCCAGCATCCGGCTCCGGCTCCAGCATCCGGCTCCGGCTCCAGCATCCGGCTCCGGCTCCGGCTCCGGCTCCAGTTCCGGCTCCGGCGCCAGCATCCGGCTCCGGCTCCGGCCCCAGCATCCGGCTCCAGCTCCGGCTCCAGCATCCGGCTCCGGCTCCAGCATCCGGCTCCAGCTC